>TARA_R100001443_G_scaffold32611_2_pt1 | contig 14896 bp, 19 predicted proteins | sample TARA_R100001443 | Tara Oceans TARA_R100001443 (sample SAMEA2622142) | marine metagenome | biome: marine biome (ENVO:00000447); feature: deep chlorophyll maximum layer (ENVO:xxxxxxxx); material: "saline water (ENVO:00002010), including plankton (ENVO:xxxxxxxx)" | depth 50 m
TGCCTTGTCCTATTCTTGCGCCTTCTACTGCTATGTCTTTTCCTTGCCTTAACGTGCGCATAACGGGTCGGAATTTGTATGGGTCATGTTGACGGTCCTCTACTGCTACTTTTTTTGCCCCCGTCGCTTCATCACCATATCTTTCAATAGCAACTTTCTTGGCGTGAGCCATTCTGTTTGCTTCTCTTTGCTGAGCCCTAATCTGTGCTTCAGGTGAAACTCCGCCAAAGAATTTTCCTGCACTACCGCCCAAATCCTTACCTTGAGCGTATCCAGACACAATAGACTGTAAAAGACTGCCAAGACTTCGGTGTTTACCTGCAATTGCTCCTAAGCCACCAGCCAAACCACCGACGAATCGACCACCCTTTTCACGTCTTGTTCTGGCACGGTCACCACCGCCTCCAGAAACTAAAATTGGAGCACCTCCGCTTATCGGATATTGCGCTTCTACTTTCACAAGCATGTCCTTACTCATTTCAGAACCCCCTCAAGAACCCGTCAAAGTAACCCATCTTCTTACGAATGTCATCCAGACCATGCATGATAATATCGTCAGATGTTTGGAACAATGGGCTCTGCTGTTGATACAAGTCAGATACATCACTAGGCGCTCCTACTCCGAAAGGCAACCCTGTAGGTGCGGCTGCCATAGGTTGTTGAACTACTCGCTGAGTTGGTGGCATAACAGGTTGAATAGGCAAATGCTCTGCGCTTACTCTTCGCTTTGCCCAGCCTTCAGGCATTTCTGTGTGTTGCCCAAGTCCGTCTGGTAAGCCACTGCTTACTCGGTGTGTTGCCAATGGCCCCATTTGATATGCTTCGTGCCCAGTATGGCCCATCATAGCCTGCACAATTTTTTCAGTTTCTTCGCGCAAACCTTCCTGTGGTGCATGTCGATTCGCTTGGTATTCGTGAGTTCTAAAGCGATTTACAATTTCCTTTCTTGCTTCGTCTTCTGACATACCCTTACTTTGCATTAACTGATGTATTGCAAAATTTTTGATTTGAACTATTTCCGCAGCCCTTTTGTTTGCAGTGTCAGCAAAACTACCATGCGCGGCCGGTGCTCCTTTAGCATGACTTGCGATATTTCTGAACCTTTGATTGTCACGCAAATCTTCCAAAATAGTTCCTTCTGGCAAAATACTTGCAAATGTACTCTTTAGAGCACTTTTGACAGCACCTCCACTTTGTTTGTCCTTACCAGCCGTACCAAAGATATTGTGCGTTCTTTTTGTTAGCATTTTCATGGCTTTTGTATTGGCAATGGTGTCTAGTCGAGGATAAGTGATGTTTCCATTTTCATCTTTCTGTGCGTAAGGGCTAATATCAATACCCATATCTTGCATATCTTTAGCAAGTTTTAGTCCGTCTTCTGACATTGACATTTTATCCTTTGTCTTACCACGACCTCCCAATCCACCAGTTGGGGCATGGAAAAATCCATCAGGAAGCACTGATGTTAATTGATGAGCATGCACATCGTCATGGCTGCGTTGTTGCGATAAACTATCCTTTACACTCTCTAGCATAAAGTGGTGAGGAACAGAACCTGATTTTTCTGATTCAATCATGTCGTTTTTGCCCCAAGAACCAACCAGATGCTGACCATTCGGCCCTCCTTGTGTTAGATGATGCGGCTTTAGCGTTCCGTCCCGTACATACGCTTGGTCAACATATCCTTGAATTGCTTCAGGTGACATACCAGATTCCAACAATTTCTGTTGCAATACTTCACCTAATTCGTGATGAAAGTGTACTAATCCACCATCAAGCCACCGCCCTTGGTCAGCCAAATCATGATTGACATTTCCTTCATTTAGAGAGTAAGTAATCAAAGGCTGAATCCCTTCTGGCATTCCGTTAGCACTTTGTGCAAAAACAGGTCTGTTTCTAGAAGGAACTGTTTCATCTGTGTGGCCCCCATCCCAAAAGAACACTTTGCGCCACCTTGGGTCATCAAAGCCCGGCAAGTCTTTTCCACTATTATTTCGGAACCTATCGATTGCTTGATTGATAATTTCCTTTGAAGCCTCTGGACCAATGTTTAGTTTGCGTTGCAAGTCGTGGTGAACATAATCGATTGGATGATGGCCCCAAGCCCGCTTTGTCGTCGGGTCGTAAATAAGTTTACCAGTATCTGGATTGTGTGACCATGGTGGATGGTCAGGAGTATGTAAATCTGAACTTAATCCAATTGGATTGCCCTCTTCATCTACAGGTCCCCAATTATGTTGCCGACCTACATTGTTTTCTCCGCCGGGTAGATAATGCAAAAACGCAGCCTTTAGCAAAAGGTGGGGCTCTAATGCCATCAGCAACTCAGCAGACCCATAAGTCCGCAGTTGCTTTTTGAAATAACTGTGAGCGGGTTGATGAACTCTAAACATTAGCCAACCCTCCCACTACCTCTGGCCGCAAACATAGTGGAGGGTGCACCCCAACTCTCAGGAATATCTAGACTATCGGTGGCACCTGTAGGTCGAGTGGTTTTGTCTTGCCCTTCCATGTGACCAGACTCTCGCTGCTTACCGGGTCCACTAGAGACACGACCTTTGAGTCTGCGCTCTTTGTCAGCCAGTGCTTCCTTGACCTTCCTCATCAATCGGCGCATCTGGGCAAAGTGCATGTAACTCATCTTCTTTTCAATCAGTGACAAGTCCTTTTTGATACCGGCTATATCCTCAGACTTGAGAGTATTTTTGATACCCATGGTTTGTCCTCGGAGTCTAGGCGTACCGGGTGCTCGGATTTTACGCCCCTCAGAAGATGCAGCCTTGGGCGCTTTTGGATTGTACGTAACCTCTGGACCCATTGCGTGACCCGAAGGGTGGCCTGCGGGAATGTTACCTTGCCACTTTCGGCGCTGCATGCTACCTGTTTGTTGCCCGTAATCTCTTGGGAACAAACGAAGTGGCTGCTTGGTTGCGATACCAAGGTGAGTGCGGTGTACAGAAAGTGGTGCGCGGTCGATGCCTCTGTGCTTATGAGGCTGAAGATGACGTGAGTATAATTTGGAACGACGTGAAGTTGCAGTCGAAATGTCAGAGCCACCGGGCTGAATCTTGTATTGGGGTTGCTTCCAAGCACGAGACTTTGACCGACCCATGCTTCTAAGATTTCTAGCCTTCAACAACCGCATAGCGATGTCCATTGGTTCGCCTGTTTGAACAGGTTTATCGCGCAAATAAACTGTAGGTTTAACTTTCGCTTCCGAGTCAAACCGGGGGTATCTTACAAAGGGCCTTTTGTCAGGAGTCCACTGACCTTTGAAATCTGCATCATATTGGTCAGGTTTGCCTTTTTCCGGTATTCGATTCAGCATCATGTATGTAGATGTCGCCACAGGGTCTACTTCTTTTCCTTCGGGCATTTCACCTATATTTTCTATCGCTTCGTTAATGCTTGCCGCTTCTAACGGCGCGTGGACATATTGGTAAGCATTATGTGGGTTCATAAAGTAAGGTAGTGGTTGTATTTGTGCATTAGACCCCGAAGTATAGCCATGACGGTAAGATGGTTGGGAGGTCCCTTCTGATAATACATCAATACCCGCTTTCAGCAAACTCGACCAAGCATCATCCATTGGTTCGCCTGTCTCAATATCTTCATCAACACCTTGGAACTCTTCAATACGAGCAAGTGCATGTTTCCATGCTTGGGGGAACTCATCGATACGAGCGTGCCCACGCTCTTCTTCCAACACACTATTTATCGCACTACGCGGTATGGGTTTATCGCTGACATCCAGCCACTTACCTTGCTCCTTAAACGCATCTTGAAATCTTCTTGTAATTTCTGTAATTTGTGGGGCCATCGCACGCATTTTATCGGCGCGTATTTTCTCTTGCACCTGTTGCATTCGCTCTTTCTCTTCCCTTTCTGCTTTCTCACGCGCCTCCGCTTCATAAATAGCCTTACGCCGTCGCTGTGCCTCGTCCTTATAGGGTCGCAATAAGTCATAACGCTCTTCGTCTGCCTCCATTAGCGCAGCGTCCCAATCACCATACTTATGAGTCCAATGACCGGGCGGGTAAGGGCTATTTGTGGGTTTTTTCAAGTAACCTTCCTCATCTATAACGTCATCCATGCTCAAAGTAGGCAACAATTGTTTTGTGTCTTCCGCCCATTGTTGCATCATCGCCATATCTGCCTCTTCGTCGTATTGGTCCGAATCCTCATCATATCGCGCAAGTTCGTCTTCGTTTTTGAGTAGTCGCCAAGCGATGTCCATAGGTTCACCAGTAGCCAACATGCCACCGGGTTGTGGCATTGTACCTGTGGCATTTCCAATACTCAGGTTGCCCATGTCCGGCATACCTGTCATCTGAGATACTTCAGCACCACGAGCATTCTCATTGTCATCATCCATCATTGGCTCTTCAGGCATATCAGGAACAGGTGGCATTTCGGGCTCTGGGTTGGGAACATCGATACGAAGGTGCGGAAGGTCGTGAACTGTTTGCTTACTTTCTGCTTCAGCCATCCGCTTATCACGCAGTTGTTCCATGGTCTCGGGGTCACCAACACCATGCGGATTATCCTCAGCATCATTGGCATAGCCTAGGTTAGATTCAGAGCGAGGACTATACATCCGCGTATCTGAACCTGTACTGACTGGCATTTAATCACCTCATAGAGTATCTAGAATATCTGGGTCCAGTTCCCCATCTTGCTCAAGTAGTTGAGACTTGACTCTTTTCCACACGTCGGGACTCTCCTTGCCCAACTCCACCTTGAGGACGTTGATAGTATTGGCGGCGACATTGGTGGTCGGCTCTGCCCACTTTTCCTGATAGGATGTCAAATCTTTAAGCGTCTCACGAACTTCTTTGTGCAGTTTGACAAGGTCAGTAATGACCCCATCATCATGGATACTGGTTTCATTTGCGTATTGGTGCAACTTTCCATTGATGAGGCCCAAGTTATCTCGCATAATGTTGAGTTCTTCACCCACCTTGACACTGACAATCGCAGTAGCCCCACGCTTTACCAATGGCTGGAAGTGTTGCTTCATGTGACGATAGACGGCTTCTTCGCCACACCCCAACTCTTCTGCAATGTCATCGGTAGTGCGCTCTCCCTCAAAGTAAGCCACCTCCAAAGCACGCCTGTCATCGTGAGTACAGACTACGCAGGAATGGTTTGCAGCCTCATGGTACTCGCCCGCATGATTCTTCATGTGTCGTTCAGCCGTATTGGCTCTCCAACCCATATCTCGGTCGAGAACTTTGACATCAGAAATACCATCGAGCAGTTGTTTTTCCAGCATGTCACGGTCCTCATGCTGGCAAAAGGCACAGGAACGCTTGGTCTGCCGCTGGCCGCCCATACTGTTTCCCACACCGTAGGTGTGAATAATGCTTTTGAATGATGACTTGTTCAAAAGGTCAGATGAAGTTGCCTCGTAGTGCCCCCAAAATACTCGGTGTACCAGTATCTGTGGATACCGCAAAAAGCCTTGCTAGGGCCTCTAGGGACATATTTTTGAAGAAATATGCACCTAAAGATGTTCAACTTAATCGGAAGAACATCTGCATGGCCTGCCCACACTGGCATGAAGCGAGCAATCGGTGCACAGAATGCGGGTGCCAGATGCGCGTAAAGATTTCTCTCGCCTCATCTTCTTGCCCCCTCAAAAAATGGGATAAACACCTTGCATTATCAAATCTGAGAGATTCGACTGTAGATGCTACCGAGCATCAAGAATGAGCCGAATAGACCTGCGACCAAATAAGCAACAGTGTCGCTATTTAGACTGCTTGTCCCAGTAATCAGAATGATTCCTAGTGTCACAATAACCGCCAATAACTGCACCATGACCATATCGACAATTACACTCTTGCGTGGAGCGAACACGCTCATTGCACTACTTGCAAATCCAATTCCAAATCTATCATCTAACATCTTAATCACCTTAGTCCAATCATCTTACCCATGAAGTTACCAGCACCACCGCTGACTCTGTTCATAAGCCCCTCATCTGCCAATGCTGCACTCAATGCGCCACCCATCATACTTTGTTGTGCAATGGCTGCAATTTGTTGCTGTTGCATCTCTGCTTGCTGTATGTTCTGCTGACTAGCCATCTGCAAAGAGTTGAATTGAGATGTAACATTTTCAGCGCTCATAGTCTGGAGGTTGGAAGGTAGTGCTGCAATATCCATTTTCATCGTATCTGTCTCTGAATCAATTTTGAAAGAAGCATTCTTCAGGATTTCAAGTACAGAAAAGGATACTAGGTCATTCAACAATTGCAAAAAGGTAGCCATCTGTGCACTACCAATGAATCTGTCAATCGGTGCTAAGGTCTTCATCAATGCCAATTGAATTTCTGCTTCAGACGGCGGAGCAATGGGCTGTTGCATCATACCCATTTGCTGTTGGTTTATACCCATTCCACCCATGAAACCTTGCATCATAGGGTTTTGTGCCACCTGCTGTGCACCTTGAGGTGCCCAAGGATTTGCGAAAGGTGCTGCTTGTGCTTGGGCTTGTGTATTTACCCCAAGTGAAAGGGCTCCATTCTGTTGCGCTGCATTATTTGAAAACAAACTCATTGTATCATCTCATTGTTCAGGTAACACCTGTGGGCTAGGGCTTGACATTTCTGCCAGAGCGGGGTTGTTGATAACACCATTGGCCGAAGGAACCGGCTGCTGCATAATACCTAGATTACTGATAGCATCAGCCAGTGTAGGCTGCTGCGCAAGTATTTCTTGTTGAAATAGGCGTAAATCAAAGACAATCATAGTCACATCATTCATACCAGTTTCTGGGTTTTTGTAATGTAATAGACTAATCCCATTCTGTGTCTTGGAATCTTTCTCTAATTCGACGAAAAACGGCTCATATTTCTTCAATAACTGGGGGGTATTGTCCTTCTTTTTAACCAAAGATATGGGTACTGCAATGGTACTAACACCCTTTTTCACCATTTCTCTCATACCTGCCTTGGTTTTTCCATGGTCTTTGTCAGCCTCAGCCTCCCATTTGCACAATAAATGGTACAAATGTAGGTGTTCTGGACAATATGTACCCTTCATTTTACGTCCATTTGTTACTTGTTCACGGGCTACAAAGGGCTCAGGAGTGCCTGTAACGGGGTTTTTCCAGTATAATTCCCATAAACTCTTACCAGTTTCTTCATCGCAAATCTTTGCATAGAGATTATCATGCTTAATGAGTTCTTCACAATCACATCCATCAATTACACAAAGGTTACTTTGTCGATTGTACCGATACTTTCGACCCCATATCCATCGAAGAGGGTTATACCAAGCCCTTTTGGTCGGAGTTAGTAATTTTCGTGCCTGCTTAATATCCTGCCTTCGTGCTTTGCGTGGGTCAGGATGGCGGCTAGGATAGAAATTTACTTGTGGTACTTCGATATTTTGTTTATCAGCCATACTTCTCATTCCTTGCTGAGCAGATTGCATTTCCAATAACTGCTCGTGACTTGCATTACCTTGCTGACCAAGCGCAACAAGGTGCGCTTGACTCATATTGGCTAAATTTGCATCGTTTTGAGGGACCTGCCCATATCCACCAAAGCCAAAATTATTCATCATCTCTCTCAAACCTCCGACAACCCTCTTCCCCAAATACATTACTCATAGTGATAACAAATCTAGCATGGTGTTTTCAACATTCCATCCAATCTTAGTTGCCATCATACTCCTTTTTGTAGGAATACCGGCCTTTTGGAGTCGAATAAGGTCTTCTCTAAAGGGGTCAAATATCCTGTGTTCACCCAATCTTTGCTGTTGCCACAACGTATTGGCTTGGTCATCCCACCACTGGTCAGCCTTATTGGAAACCAACATGATAGTTTTAGGACAATACTTCCTTCCTTTAAACCAAGAGCGTAAATTACGATAGCGATATTGGCGATGAAGAAGCGCATCTACGAGGTATTTGAACCCACCAACTGCTTGAATTGCATCATCTCCACCTTGAGTAGAACGATGGTCAAACATGAATACTACCACCTCAACCTGTCGGTTTACCATATCATCAACCCATAGATTCCAGAACCTTTCCTCTCCACCTATGTCTGCGCTGTAAACTACTCTATGCCCTCCTTTCCAACTAACACGCTTACGTGTAGGGCGAGGAAGTAAGAATCGATTGAGGCCGGGGACCTTGAAGTGTTTTGTACGCTCTTCAATTGGAATATCTTCCATTTCGCCGGGGGTAGTCATATATCGGTCGAGTGTTGTTTTACCCACCATCGTAGGTCCATACACACCAACACGTCGAGGCTTCCAGTAATGATACAATTCTTTAGCAAATACCATTCCGCCAACCAATGCGGAACCTGCCATTACTGTCAAATCAAAGCCTCAATTAAAAATAGAATCTGCCCAAGTCTGTAACTTGTCCTTTAGCCAATTTCCAGTGCTTTCCCACAAGTTCCAATCAGTGTAGAATTCAAATGCACTAATCACAAAAGCAGTTGTAATAGAAAACACCACTACTTTGAGCCAACCCCAACCTCGTTCATACGCTACATCGACTGTATTGGCAATATGCATGCTGCGCAGTGTTTCTTCAACAGCGTCATCAGACGGCGTTTTGAAGATGCGGCCCAATAACCATCACTCCTTCTTGGCGAATTTCCCATCTGCGCTACGCGTTTGCTTTGTATCTTGATTGAAGTCTAGACCAAGGCTTAGTGGTTGTTCACCATCAATGTTGATGTGATTAGGAATTGAAGGGCTAAAGTCCATAGTACCAGAACCGCTTCCATACATACGTGATTCGACCCATGGTGGCGTTTGACCCGGATTCTTTTCCATCCATTGTAGTTCGGATTCCAACTGCATTTCTTGCATTCTCATTTCCATGTCTTGTCGCCGTCGGTCAAATGTAGTCTCCATACTGCGGTAACGCATTCGTCGCTCTCTTTCCATCGAAGCAGTTCTTGCTTTTTCATCCATTCCTTGCTGGAAGAACATTTTGAAAAGATAGTAAGCAAGTCCTTGCACAGCAAACGCAGCCATAGAATATGTAACTCCATTCATTGCAGGAGTACCCAGCACAATCCAGAACTCAGCATCGAATATACCGACAGCGAGTCCGATGGAAAGTGCTTGAACTAGGATTAATCCCATCAATCGTATCTCATTCTGGTGTTCAGCAGGCATTGGGGCAGGCATAGGCATCATAGGAGTCCCTCTCAAATGTGGGACAATTGTTCAGGTGATAAAGCGTTCGACGGCTAGATTTGGTGTAACAAAACCAAAAAGGTGGACCGAGGATGAGAGAGAGGTGACCCTCGGTCCATTCAGCGCGAGACATTCATTTGTATTGAATATCACTCGTCTTTCTTATCTTTTTCAGAATCTAACTTATCGCGCTTGCCGTCAGTAGATGGGCCGGGACCGGCCTTACTACCAATAACGATGACCATGCCATGGGCTGGTTTTTTGTCAGCCTTTTTCTTACTGTCACGTTCACAATCAGGACAACCGGGGCAGTCTGCTGCCTTGACCGTGCCGCCCATACAGTGCGCTTTGTACATCATTTCTGTTACATCTTTCAACATTCTTTCTCCAATTTTCATATTCTCACCTGTTTGAACCATATTTCCTCGCCCAGACCAATGTCCTTGACCTCTGGCTGCTGCAAAAATAGCATCATGTGGCTGGGCTACTGAATTGACATTCTGTACACCAGTAAGGTTACTATCCAAAGCAAATCCACCACCCTGACCACCGACATTAGCGCCTGCGAATCCACTCTGGCTAGGGGCTGTGTAACCACCCATATTTGGTTGGAAGTTCATTTGTTGTGCTGTGCCACCAGCCAACAATGGTACAATATAATTTGGTAAATCTGCGGACCCGGCTGCCTGCATACCTCTACCGGCTGCTTGGAAAAACTTTGACCTAGCAGCAAATCGATGGCCCAAAGATGGGTCATATCTACCCAAGTCAGCCAACTTGTTGGATGCTTGTGTCAATCTACCCGGCGCCGCTCCTGCTACTCCTGCTTGGTATGCTTGGTTTTGTGCGGCTTGGCTCATTGGAAAATATGCTTCACTTGCTTCTGCAATTGCTTTGTCACGCGCTTTGGTGCCAGCCCTTTCTGCAAGACGTGTAGTTCTACCAGCGCCAGCACGTCCAAGTGCTGCACTTCCAACACGAGCGGTTCCACGACCAGCCATTCTAGCAGTACCAGCAATTACACCAAACGGATTGAAAGCGGCACTTGCACCAGAAGCCAAGCCCAAGCCAATGCGCTCTAATGCATTTGCATCTTCAACCTCATGTTTAGTTCCAAGCGGGTCAATGTAACCCACTTCACCACTAAAGTCAATTGTGTCACTCCAATCGGGCGGAGGGATAACATCGTCACCAAGAGCAGCATTACCAATGCCTTGTAGAGTTGCACCAATGAAACTTTTCTGTTGACCTTGACTCCGGGCAAGCGCATCAGCAACAAAGATACCACCAATAATCAAAGGAACGACTTTTGCAATACGCCCTTCGTAAATAATGTCAAGCGGCACTGACCCCTTCCTCATAGGTGGTCTCATCCCATGAGATTGTTGCAATAGACCACCTAAGTCCTGTGCTTCCAAAAACATACGACTGTGGTTTTCAAGTGCACGGAGTTGTTCAGGTGGCATCTGCTGCACAGCCTGTGAAACCAAGTGTGCGCGTTCTTGTAACTCAGGTGGTAGATTATCAAAAAGTTGAGCAAGCATGCGCTCATCCAATTGCTCTTCAGGAGCCTTGAGCAAAGCCCAAGCCGACTCAATCGGACCTGAACTCAACTTCAACATGGACATCCCCACTGTCTCTACCATCATAAGCATATTGCAAGACATGCAAATTGTCCGCAGCATCCATCAAAAGGGAAATGTCTTGCCAAGAATCGTCTTGGTCAAGAGCCCCATCAAGACAAGCCAAGTCATCTTTCGCTTGCTTTAAAACAAACAAAAGTGCAGTAACCCAGCCTTGACTCATGCTATACCGTAGGTATACGCGGTAAATCTACTTACCTCTTATTTGAGGGTTCCGCGTTCCTTGAAGTGACGTGCACGGTTTGCGTGACGGTCTTCAGGCACAATGGTCCCTTCTTTGGTATGGGACATATCAGGACCGCCGTGCCCGTAAATGCCACGCTTTCGTCGCTCTTGATTCAAACTCTCACGATACTTGACGCGCTCAGGGTTGGATTCGTACTTCTTGTCATACTCAATCTTATGACGCTTGGCTTCAGGAGAAACTGCTTCTTTCAAAACAGCCCAAGCAGAATCAATTGGACTGGTCATTCACAAACCATCCATCAAAATAATGTCACCATGTTTGTGTGTCTTGACATTGCTCATGGTGCTAATGAGTTTCTTGCACTCTTCTTTTTCCATCTTGGCCGCTTTACAACAGTCATCTAGACTGGCTGCTCCACCCTCGCGCTTTAAGCAATCAATGATGGCTTGCTTCTGCTTTTCCATACTCTCTTCTTTCAGAAGTATCCAAGCGTGCTCAATTGGGTTCAACAGTTCCACCTCGCTAATGCAGCGCCCTTGGGTGTTTTCTTTCCACCTTTACTGGTTGGTCCTTTCACGCCCGACATACGAGCACAGAAAGATTTCCGGCGCTTGGCTGCTTTGCCACCGGGCTTGAGTTTACTGGGCTTCTTGGTAACAGGTCGCTTGAGATTTGCGCCTGTCTTACGCTTGGCCGCAGCACGACCTTTGGCACTTAGGCCTCCAGTTCTAGCGTGCTTTTTCTTGTTGTAACCGTGAAAAGGCTTTGACTTTTTCTTGGCCTTGAGAAATTCCATTGCAATCTCCGTAGGAGTACAGCAATCACAGAACTCTCCTTCCATTAAATCACCCTAACCATCTTCACTATAGTAGGTTTTCCCTTGACACCCTGTTTCTTTGAGCGCTTACGTTTGGTTGCAGCACGCTTTTCACCTTCAGTCATTGAACCAGATGTCTTTGGTGTCTTGCTACTCACTTTTACGCTTGGTCTGCATTTTGGATAACCCTTGCTACCCTTCTTAGCCTTTGAGCGTCCGCATGGTGGGTGTTTGCCATCCTTGTCTTTGCGCGACACATCAACCCATTTTTCTTTGAACCAACGGTTCAAATTTTTAGTGACCATAACTTTAGTCATTAAATCAACCCTGCTTTTCTTGGTTCTGCTTTGAGGTCTTGTCATCCGTTATTGGGCCACCTGCTGCCCAAGTGTAACATGTTCTATCTTTGTGGCACTTGAAATTGTGCATCCAGCAATAACCCAAATCACCCTCTAAAGGCATACAATCTTTCATACGAGGGCTAATATCAAACGCAATACAGTTGCTACAATTTGATTTTTTTGCTACCTCTGGAGTAGTATTCCAATGCTCAGCCGCATCCTCCCAGTATTGCTCATCTTCTAAATTTAAAGGCCCGTATCGAATATGTTCTGACTGAATAGCAGCATTTCTATTTTTAGTATTGAGTTTCAAATCTCGGGTGGCCATTGGACAAGTTTGCTTTTGTTTCAGAACTTCCCAAGCCATACTGAGAGGAATCATTTCTTTTTGCCTCCCTTCTTCTTACCTCGGAATTTGCCCTTACAGTATTGCACAGCCCAGCCGTTTGCATAAGCGGAAGGGTAGACCTTGAACTTGCGCTTGGCAGCCGCCTTGCCTGCGGGACAGAGTTTCTTTTCCAAGAAGTCCCAAGCAATGTCAAACGGCTCGCTCATGCTACTCTGAAGTAGAATACAGACAAAAGTGTTTCTCTAAAATTAGGTGGTTCTCCCCGAAGGAAAGGTGCCGAAGTAAACGAAAACAGAAAGCAAGAAGCCGAGGAGAACCGACTCTGGCGATTTAGTGTCACTTAAAAAACCTAGCGGCGTCTTCATCCATGCTAAAATGGTCACAAGTAGGACACAACCAAGCCATGCCCTTGAAGATTCCATTGCACTTGATGTACACTCTACGTGTTGGGTGGTGGTCACATTTTTCACAAGGTAAACTTTTCTTTCTTCCCTGCATTACTTTTCCTCCTCATTGGGCATTTGTTGCATAAGATGGTAACGAATGACTCTTGTAATTGAAGTAAGGTCTTTGATTTCTTGATTCATTTCATTAAATCGATTCCACAAATAGAGTTGACCAAAACCAATCAGGCACACTCCAAAACCTAGGATGACTTCTAGGGTCATGATTGGCCCACTAGAAAATCATACATTAACTTTGGTGTCACTACCCTTCTAGTTCCCAAGCATTGGTCGTAGGATTGTATCGGAATGATGGGTCATCTGAAATTTTTTCATTAAAGTCAAATCTAGCACTGATGTTTTCCAACGCCGCATCTTTTTCTTCATCACTAATGTTATCGTTGTAAACAATTTCCTTTAGATAATACTGAAGGGCGGCTTTTTTTCTAGCCTGTTCATCAGCAATTTCTTCGTCACTATATCGGGGGCGCATAGAACGAGCGGGAGGAGGCAGTGGCAATCGCTGCATGACAATGTCTTGCGGACTTAATTCTGCACCCGGTATTGTCAAAGCATCCATTTCGGTCGGAGGTTGATTAGACCAATCTGGAGATGTGCGCTCACCTCTTGGAGAGGGGCCGCGCACACCCAGTACTGCTCCACCGGGACCACCTTGAGTCATTCCTCTAGCCCAAAGTCGTGCACGCTCAGGGTCTTCTTCAGTCCACATACGCTGATGCGGGTCTTGCGCCCCTGTCATAAATTTCATTGCATCAGGTAAAGTAGCAGAATGATACTGTTGCACAGGAGGGACACCAACGTATCCAGTCTCTTCACTTAGCGTAGGGTCAAATTGAGGGAGGGTCGTTTGGAACTTAAGCAACCGCCAAGCGAGGTCCATAGGTTCGCCCGTGAGTTTGTCTTGCCAATCTGGGTCATAATTGGTGTAATCTATCTGAGCCAATCCGTGCATAGGATGGCTTTCGTCGTCACCTGCTGCATCATAATGCATTTCTGGGGGTAGCATCAAATCTGGATTTTCTTCAACACGTCGCTCTAGTTCACGAGATAATTGAGCGCGTCCTTCTGGAGTTAGAGAATCAGGATTAAACATAAGTTGCTCTAATTCGGCATGAGAAAACTCAGCAAGAGGTCGTGGTTCATCTTCGGGATAACCTGCTCTTCCGGGCATTGACGCCTTGGGCGAACGCTCAGACCGGGAGGGCATGGCTTATGGAAGGAGCCTCAACAAAAAAGCCTTCCCGTATGTATCGAGCCAGACGCATGGGTTCAATCAAGTCATTCCAAGTCAAACCACAGTCGTACCCATTGGCGTTGGCCCATACAACCAACGACTCTGTTGGAAGGTTTCCACAAGAGCCCATCATAAATGGACAGCCGCCCAATCCACCAATACTAGAATCAAACTCAGTAATGCCATTTTCAATGGCTACTCGGACCAAACTCAATGCGTGACCCACTCTATCTTCTTGGTGATGCAAATGCAATGCGGCCTTGATGCCATGCTGATGACACATCATAGCAGCGTCACGAACATCTAGTTGAGAAGCCACACCAACTGTGTCGCACAACACTACAGTCGAACCAAGTAATTTTGCAGTCGCAATGGCTCGTGCCAATTGGGGGCGAGAGATTTCTCCCTCGTAAGGACAACCAAAGAAGCAACTCAAGTATACTCTTACATTGTCTTTGGGCACACCGTCTAACATTTTGACGTACCGTGCAATTGCAGTATTCAAATCACACCCCAAATTGCGCTCATTAAATTCTTCAGATGGGGAATAAACCACATTGAAATGAGTAGCACCAACAGACAGTGCCCTGTCCATACCTTTCTGATTCATGACCAGCACAGAACCTTGGCCTTGAAACACGTCTTCAGCATCAGCCATTTGTGGAATTCGTGTAGGATGTGCAAATGA
>TARA_R100001443_G_scaffold30122_1_pt1 | contig 14894 bp, 15 predicted proteins | sample TARA_R100001443 | Tara Oceans TARA_R100001443 (sample SAMEA2622142) | marine metagenome | biome: marine biome (ENVO:00000447); feature: deep chlorophyll maximum layer (ENVO:xxxxxxxx); material: "saline water (ENVO:00002010), including plankton (ENVO:xxxxxxxx)" | depth 50 m
AAGGAGACTAACGGTCACTGGGGAAATGCTGACTGGCTCCTCTGCCGGGATGAAAAGTGGAGGCCAGTTGAACCCAGCACATTCCCGTTGGTTGATGGGGCTACCGCAAGAGTGGGACGACTTCGCGCCTACGGCAACGCCATCACGGCGCAAGTCGCGCAAGGATTAATTGAGAGTTATATGGAGGGGACATGAAAGAACTTACACCGTTTGAAAAGGCGCACTTGAAGTTTTTAAAGAACCAAGAGCATCAGTGTCAAAATGAAAGTCAAAGAACAAACTTTGAGCATCCTAACGTTAATCAAGATTGGGATCGAGCGAGGCGCGAGTTGAAGGAATTTGTGAAAGAACTTAGGGAGAAGGGCAGACATGTATAAATGCTGGTTGAAATTTTTTGGAGTAAATAAATGAGTGAAGTAATAACAGAATTGAAAATAGCGGTGGTAGAGGAGATTGTCTTCTCTGGTAGCGCATTTGCGGTGACTAAGGATGGTGATGGTATTTTTATCAACTCCCGAATAGTTGATAAGTTAGGATTGAAGCCTGGAGATTCAATCCAAGCCTATATTGTACCGAATTATCCCGACAAAGCGGACCAGATAAAATATCGGGCAATGCGAGCAAGTTTGGTATCGCAAGTAAATCCGGTTGAGGAGGGGTTACACAAGATTGCAGGTAACGGTTCGTTGCCTAGTAGGATTACCCGACTTTTAAAAGAGGATGAAGCTTTGTGGACATTGTCAGAAATATGTGAAGAACTTGCAGAGAGTGAACAAGATGTATATACTGCGCTTGCAACTCTTCCTAATGTACAGAGTACGAAGGCATATTATATACTGTGAGGTCTGCTATGAGATACAAAAACATTGCGTTGTTTCCGGATGACCGTGAAAAATTAAAAGAGATTGCGGATGCGGAACAACGATCCATGACACGACAAATGTCTGTAATTATAAACAAGGAATATGAAAGGTTTACAGGGGAAGAAACGAGTGATAAGCTAGAATAGCTTGAGGGTTTTCGTTAAAGTCCGCTCGACTTTGTTTGCCTCTGATTGACTGCCCCGCCTCGGCGGGGCATTTTTTATTTGTTTTTACACTCGTTAGGTTTACCGATTTTTCCTTTGAGAGTTCGTTCTGGTTCTTTTGAGTAACCGCGAATTTGGGTTACATTGTTTCTACTCATGCTTCTTAACAACGCCGCACCAAACTCAGGTAAAATACCAGTGTGGTGTGCAAGGGCAGCGGAAGCTGTTTGCAAATTTCGTAATCCACGTTTGTAGTCTACCATTATTTCTACCACTGCATCGTGGTCTTGCTCAGTCGTAACCATTCTCTTGCCTTTTCTCCTAATGCTTTTGCCCCTAGTTCAATCTTATTACGCAAAGCTTCAACAATCTTTTCATCGATTGTGTTAGGTGTGATTAGATCAACGTAGGTGACATTTTTTGTTTGACCGATTCGATGGGCCCGGTCTTCGCTTTGCATTCTTGTTTCAAGATTAAAGTCATTTGCATAATAGACGATTAAGTTGGCTTGGGTCAAAGTCAGACCATAACCAGCTGTCTGTGGGTTCCCGACAAAATATTGTATATTGCCATCGGGGTTTTGAAACTCATCTATTAGCAGTTGACGCTCCTGATCTGTTGTTCCACCGTAGTATGCACCTGCATTTGGCAGAGTTTTTACGATGTTCTCAATGTCATAACGAAACCTGGAGAAAATTATCGCCTTGCCGTCATGCTCATTGAGTACTTCTTGCAACGCATCTATACGATATGTGGGGAACATTTGCAACTCCCCTTCTTCTGTACGGAGGTGCCCCGACAAAACTTGCTGCAATCGTAACATCTGGGTGATAATCGCGGGTGCCGTAGTAAGGTCACCCGACTCAAACATGTAATACGCTTCCTCTTCGATGCTTTTGTACATGCGTTTTTGTTCTGGGGTCAGTGGTACATTGCGTGAAGTATACAATTTATCTGGCAGGTCCAGACAATCTTTTTTCAAGGCTCGATATGACCATTTGAGTAATCGGTTGGATAAGTCATCCAGGTTTCGAAACCCAACAATGGTGCTATACTCCCGATTATGATACCCGTTGTACCCTGTTTCCATAATTGCATATTTGTTTTGAAAGCCATAAAATGATTCAAAACCTAACAAACCGGGACGCAAAAATTCTGACTGAGAAAATATATCCACTGGGGACTTTGTTATCGGAGAACCCGTTAGTATACGCCGATACGCAAAGTTTTTTGATATCTTTAGGAGTGCTTTGGTTCGCTTTGCTTTATGGTTCTTGATAGTTGTGCTTTCATCAATGGCAATAAGACCATATTTACCAAACATACGTTGGAGGTACTGACCTGTTTTTTGTCCCTTGACCGTGGAGAATGACTCCACGTTCATGACAAATAATGTTAATCCATCGAACTGTTGCCCGACACTCCGCATATGCTCTAACTGACTTTTGTTTGCTGATGAAAAATATTGAATTGTTCGGTGCGATATGTCCGTTGACATATGTTCTGGAATTTCTTTTCGCACCCAATTTGAGTATACACCCTTCGGTGCGATGATGAGAGCAAAGTTAATTTTCTTTTGTAAATGCAAAATTGCAAGCTCGTCAATTAAAACCTTTGACTTACCCGTACCCATTTCCATAAAGTAACCAAACTCCAATTTGCCATCCGCTGTTGCCAGGGCTTTTTCCTGATGAGCAAATGGTTTTTTCTTAAAATTTAACTTGACGGTCATGTAATCTCCACATAGTGTGTAATGTATTCACTCTACTTACGTGAAGTAATTATGTCAACTAACCTGAAGAGGAGAAACTTGTGGGTGACATACTCGACCAAACGGACGATATCTTTAATGAGTTGTTCGATGAAGCGGCAGCATTAGAAAGTGTTGATACTGACCGCATGAAGACTTTGTCGGACGTTGTTCGACAACTAACAAAGCTCGATGATCAGATAAATGACGCAGAGCAATTTCTTAAAACAATCAAAGCACAAAAACATAAGATCGTAACTGAGGTTGCACCAGATCTAATGGACGAAATGTCTTTGGAAAAACTGGAAGTGGATGGTGTGAAAGTATCTAAGAAGACGATGATTCATGCATCAATTCCTGTTGCAAACAAAGATGAAGCGTTTTCTTGGTTAAGGGACAGGGGTCTGGATGATATAATCAAGAACGATGTAACTGTGACCTTTGGTCGTGGCGAGGACAATCTTGCAGGAAATATAGTGGGGCTCCTACAGGATCAAGGCTTCCAGCCACAAAAGAAAACTCACATTCATTCTCAGACTTTAAAGGCGTTTATCAAAGAGCGTGTGACTGAGGGCAAAGAAATCGATTTGGATCTTTTTGGTGCTTACGTTGCACCGATGGTAGAAATAAGGAGGACAAAATAATGGCAAAAACAGCAGAGCTTGTTAAGCAGGCCGATGATCGAATGGTGAGCACAGAAATCATAGATGATATCTGGGACATGGCGGGTGCTGGAACTGATTTTAACGAGGACGAATTACAGGTCCCACGTTTGAAGATGATCCAAGGCATGTCGCCTGAGAAAAACGAAGTTGACGCATTAGAAGATGGAGACATTTTCTGTAAGTTGACTGGAGAAAAATGGTCTGGGTCGGATGGTTTGACTGTTATTCCCTGCTTTGTGCGTACAAATTATCCAGTGTTTTCTGGGGAGGGTGGTTTTTCACGAGAGATGTCTGAGTTGGATTATAACCAAGCAGAAAAAGATCGTGATGGAACTACAGAAATCTTACGTGCTACAGGCGAAGAAGTTATAAAAACAGATAACTTTGCTTGTTTGATGAGTTCGGGCGAGGACGATTGGCGACCTGTAATTTTACCGATGTTCAAAGCTTCGTTAAAGACAAGCCGTCAATGGAAGTCGGCAATGAACGTGCAGAGAATGAGACATCCGAAAACAGGACAGGTCGCAAGTGCACCTATCTTTTGGAACGTATGGAAACTTGGTACAAAACAAGTAACTAAACAGATCAAAAGAAACAATGTGACGTATTCTGAGTGGAACGTCCAGTTGTTAGAACGCACATCATCGGATATGATGCTGATGGCAAAGGAGTTTCATTTGACCTGCAAAAAGGGTGCGGTGGATGTGAAATCAAATGAGGTTCACGACAACACAGGGCAGCAGGGAAGCAAAGCTTCTGAAAAACTTAAAGGGGATGAAATACCCTTCTAATGTCAGTAGCAGAACGTTTCCTTGCTGCCTTTGTTGGTTCAGAGGTCGCGCATGGTACAGCTGTTGTTAAGCGGACAAACCGTAACGGTAAGGCCGAAACAGATAACATGACCGTGCGTCAACCTTTGGATCAGGAAAAGGTCCAACGTCATCTTCGGGGGGAGCTTGGCGTTGGATCTATTCCGATTAAAAACGATAGTACGTGCCACTGGGGCGCGTTAGATATAGACGACTACGATCTGGATCATAAAAGTCTACAAAATGATATTCAGAAGCTTAAACTTCCGTTGTTGCACTGTCGGTCAAAATCTGGCGGTGCACATTTGTTTTTGTTTTTAGAAGAGTCTTTAGATGCGGCGGTGCTTAGAGAGTATTTAACAGAGATTAAGATTGCATTGGGTTTCTCCAACGCAGAGATATTTCCGAAACAGGAGAAAATACTTGCGGATCGAGGGGACGTAGGTAATCCGATCAACCTTCCATATTACAACTGTGAGATTACCACCAGGTATTGTTTTAATAAAAAACATGAAGCCATGGAGATCGAAGAGTTTTTAGATGCGATAGACAGTAGTCGGATTAAAGAGTCAGAATTGGAAGGGCTCAAATTTTCTGGCAAAAGAAAGTATTTTACTGATGGGCCGCCGTGTCTTGAGCACATCTTTTCGCATGGACCAGTCGGTGAGAACCGCAACCAATGTCTTACACAGATTGGTATATATACAAGAAAGAAGTTTGGCGATGACTGGGAGCCAGAATTAGAAAAACAAAACCGTAAAATGTTCAGTCCGCCATTAGAGGCTAAAGAAATGCTAACGGTTCAGAAGTCTGTTGGTCGTAAAGACTACAAATATCTGTGCCAGCAAGAGCCTTTCAAGAGTTTCTGTGATCCAGAATTGTGCTCAATGCGGAATCACGGCATCGGCAGCGAGGCTGAAACAATGCCACAAGTTGGTGGTCTTACGATTATGTTATCAGAACCACGACTGTATTTTATGAACGTCAACGGTAAACGTATTCAGTTATTTACAGAACAACTTCAAAATCCAATGCTTTGGCAGCGAGCCTGTATGGAGCAAGCTAATGAAATGCCTCCTAAAATCAAAACCAAAAAATGGGATCAATTGGTACATGTTTTGATGCGTGACGCTATTAAAATGGAAGTACCACCAGAGCTAACCATATCTGGTCAATTTAAGGAGTTGCTTAAAACATTCTGTACGGGTCGTGTTCGGGCTATGGTCCCAGAGGAACTGGAATTGGGCAAGCCATGGACAGAGGATGGCAGGACGTATTTTAAAATGGAGGGTTTATTAGAGTTTTTAAAGAACAGACGGTTTGAGCACTACACCGGAGTGCAAATCCAAGAGCAATTAAGACTGATCAATGGACATGACAAGTGCAATGGGCACCACGCTATACGCAAGAGCGATGATACGAGAACTACGGTTCGCGTGTGGTGGGTGCCTGAATTTGAGGAGACAGAAGTAAAATTGAAACCACAGGAGTTTAAAAGAGATGACATCCCATTCTAACAAGCTACTGAAAGCAAAAGAGGTAGCTGCTTGGCTTAACGTGTCGGAATCCGCTGTATGGAAGTGGACAGATGAGGGTTCATTTCCCAAACCAATAAGATTTGGAGAACACAAAAAAGGCCATGCTACTCGTTGGGTAGAAAACGATATTCATGAATGGTTGGAAAACAAGAGAGAGTCCCGTGACTAAACTAATCTTGGGTCCACCTGGTTGTGGAAAGACACATACTTTAGTTCAACATGTGCGTGATTACCTTGCAGAAGGAGGGTTACCTGGAAATCTTGGTATGGTGTCGTTTACACGTAAAGCTGTAGAAGAAATGATTGGAAGATTGTGTGTTGAGTTTAACCTAACAAAAAGAGATTTTCCTTTCGTTAAGACGATGCATTCTCTTGGCATGATGGGTCTGGGTTTAGATAACTCTAAGCTTATGAAAGGTAAGGATTTTGAACTTATCGGTGATGCCTTGGGCGTAGACTTCATAGACAAGCCTAACTTGATGGAAGATGGACTTGTTATGACAACCGTGGGGGGCAGAGGAGCCGACTACATTAAAGTCATTGCTCGTTCAAGATTACGCAAAGTTAGTTTGTCCGATGAGCTTAAAGAAACAAACAATCGAGACTTATTTTATGAGAAACTTGTTCAAATCTTTGAAACTATCCAAAACTACAAAAAGACGTATGGTAAACACGATTTTGAGGATATGATTGAATTATACGTTAAATATATTACTCCGCCGAGACTTGATTTGTTAATTGTTGATGAGGCACAGGATCTTCTTCCCCTACAGTGGGACATGGAAAAGAAGATGTCTGAGAGGAGTAAAACCACCGTTATTGCAGGAGATGACGACCAAGCGATACACAAGTGGGCTGGTGTTGACGTTCAGTTGTTTATGGACAGTTCAAAAGATATGCATGTGTTGAAACAATCCTACAGATTACCTGAAAGCATTTGGAAGTTGGCACTGGGTTTATCGAAAAGAATAAAATCTAGACTGCCCAAAGAGTTTTTACCGAGAAAAGAGTCAGGCCACGTAGAGCATTTGTGGCGTTTGAGTGACGCTCCTTTACATGAAGGGTCTTGGACAATTATGGCGAGAACTAATTCGTTTGTTAAGGATCTTGCCGATGACTTGCGTATTATGGGGTATTATTATTCAGTCAAAGGCGTTGCCTCTGTAAACCCAGAAAAAATAATTACTATGCGTATATGGGAGCGGTTACAAGCAGGAGAGTCAATTCCTGTAAGGGAGTTAAAAACTTTTTATGATGTTGTACCCAAACAAGGGGATAAAAGGGTCGTAAAGAGAGGTGGCAAGCAACTTATAGAAGAAGCCTCCTTGGAAGCAGCGTATAATTATTGGGAATTAGTCAAAGATTTTAGGTTAGTTGCGCCCAAGGAGGCCGAATCATATGCTGTAGCTGGTCTGGGGAACCAAGAGAGAATATACATAGAGTCCTTGGAGCGCATGGGCGAGGATATCACAAAACCTCCCAGAATCAAGGTGTCAACCTTTCATGCGATGAAAGGCGGAGAGGATGAAAACTGTGTTGTCTATCTTGGCAGCACATTTGCTTGTATAAGCAATCCAGACCAAGATGAAGAACATCGAGCTTTTTATGTTGCTGTTACAAGAGCTAAAAGAAATTTGTATCTTTTAGAGTCAAACAAGAAATTTAAATATGACATCTAAAAAACCCTTTATCTTGCCGAAGGGCAAAACACTGGTAAGTTTTAGCGGAGGTAGAACCTCCGCTTACATGCTGCACCGCATACTTGAGGAGAACGGAGGGATACCCTCAAGTTGCAAAGTGTTGTTTGCTAACACAGGTAGGGAGATGCCTGGGACATTAGACTTTGTTCGTGATGTACAACATAAGTGGCAAGTAGATGTAACGTGGTTAGAGTACGATAGGGCACCCTCAAATAGATACGCCAACGGCACTGCTTACTTTAAAACTACCGATTGGCACAGGGCATCACGAGATGGTGTTCCGTTTGATAAGTATCTTTCTTTCAATATGCTCCCCAATGTTTTTCGCAGGTCGTGCACCCAAGAGTTAAAAGTTAAAACTATGCGGAGATATTTGTTATCATTAGGTTGGACTCATTGGACTAATACGATAGGAATAAGAGCCGATGAGGGAAAAAGAATTAAAAAAAGCAAAGATAAGCGTTGGGTCAACTGGTTTCCATTAGCTGAAGCGGGTGTCACCAGACGAGACATTATGGGCTTTTGGAGCCGCAGTCCTTTCGATCTCAACATTCTTCCTGGTTCAGGTAACTGTGATGGATGTTTTTTAAAAAGTGAGGCTACGTTGGCGGCAATGTGGCGAGAACACCCAGACAGAATGAAGTGGTGGCAAAACTGGGAGGAGCAGAAAGATAAATCTTTCCATGATGTCCGCACATACAAACAGCTTGGGGATTACGTTGATAGGCAAGGAGACTGGATCTTTGATATGGAGGGTGCTCTTTGTCAGGCAACCGATGGGGAGTGTACTGGATGATACCTTATCCAAGACCGTTGGAATGGAATTATACGTGTTCTTGCGGCTATTCGTGGGTTACTTTTTGGAACCGTTATTCGCAAGACGAGTGTCCTAAATGTGGGCTTTATAATTATCCTGTTGGAGAAGAAGATGACAAGAATATGAAACGTAACGAGATACTCAAGCAAGCTGAGAAACTTATCAACGGAGATCGAAACAAAAATTACGGCGATGCAAAACAGAATTTTCAAGATATTGCTGATCTCTGGTCTGTGTTCCTTGGTACTAAAGTAACGCAGGAGCAGGTAGCCGTGTGTATGATCTTGATGAAGTGTTCTCGATTAATGAAATCCAATCACATGGATGGCTGGGTAGACATTTGTGGATATGCTGCTTTGGGAGGAGAAAGAAATGACAAAACCCGAGACAGATAGAAAAATAACTTTTGAAGAATGGCACGAGATGACCAAGCATGAGATGCGAAAGCGCGTTCCAGACAATATGAAGGATGAGGACATTGACGCCGTGCGTTTTACTTGGGACGTAGAGAGCGACACGTTTGTTGTAGCGGGATATGATGGAGTGAAACATTGAAACGTGAAGAGATACTCCGGCTTGAAGTCGTTCCTATTACTCGGCTATGACAAATCATGCAGGATAATTTATTTTCATCAACCAACGACAAAGACTATCAGATCAAGAATGAAATGGATCTGATTGAACACGATTGGAATATGCCACCAGAGTTTCCTGATTTGCGGCACTGTAAAGAACTTGCCATAGACCTGGAGACATGTGACCCAAACCTGAAAACGCTTGGTCCGGGCTGGGCTAGAAAAGATGGCTACATCGTAGGTATAGCAATAGCTTCCAACGATTGGCAGGGATATTTTCCGATACGTCATAATCGAGGCCAGAACATGGACCCGAAGATGGCGCTACGGTGGCTTAAACAGCACATGGAGACTCCAAACATCGACAAGATTATGCACAACGCAACGTATGATCTTGGTTGGATGAGGGCAGAGGGCATAGAAGCACAAGGTCGGGTGATTGATACGATGATCACCGGAGCATTGGTCGATGAAAACAGATTTAGTTATGCATTGAACTCTCTTGGCAAAGATTACTTAGGAGAAACAAAAAACGAAAGATTGTTACGCGCAGCGGCAAAAGACTTCCATGTTGATCCAAAGTCAGAGATGTACAAGCTACCGCCCAAATATGTGGGCGCATATGCCGAGCAGGATGCAGCTTTAACTCTGCGTTTATGGCACTGCTTACAGAATGAGATTGCAACTCAAGACTTAAAAAGCATTTGGGAGTTGGAAACGGCCTTAATTCCAATGATGTTGGATATGAAGACTAATGGTGTCCGGGTAGATATCGATGGAGCGGACAGGGCTAAAACCTTTTTGCAGTCCAAAGTAAAAGAATTACATAAGTTTATTAAAGACAAATCTGGCCTGACAGTTGAGCCCTGGGCCAGTGCATCAGTCGCAAAGGTGTTTGACGCTATCGGAGAGACTTACACAGTAACGGAACAAGGATCTCCATCGTTCACTAAGCAATGGCTACAAAACCACTCTCACGAGGTCGCACAGGCGATTGTACGGCTACGCGAGTTTGACAAAGCAGACAGTACCTTTGTTGACACAATCTTACGACACGCACATAACGGTAGAATCCACGCCGAGTTTCACCAGTTAAGGTCGGATGATGGTGGCACGGTTACGGGACGATTCTCTAGCTCCAACCCAAACCTTCAACAGATCCCATCCAGGGATAAAGAGATCAAAAAACTTATTCGAGGTTTGTTCATACCGGAGGATGGATGCAAATGGGGCTCATTCGATTATGCCAGCCAAGAACCACGTTTGTTAGTGCATTTCGCAAACCTCATTACAAAGAGCCCCACACTTACAAAAATTATAGATGCGTACAAAGAGGGTGTTGGGGATCTTCATCAGATGGTTGCGGATATGGCGGACATTAGCCGTACAGAGGCGAAGACCGTCAACTTGGGTATTATGTATGGCATGGGCAAAGGTAAATTGGCAACTCAACTATCTATATCCAAAGAAGAGGCGACAGAACTACTTGAAACGCATCATAAAAGCGTGCCCTTTGTTAAAGATATTGCAGGGATAGCAAGTGAAAGAGCCGAGAGCGTTGGGTCTATTCGCACCTTGTTGGGACGCAGATGCCGATTTGATTTGTTTGAACCCAAGTCTTACACGTACAATAAACCTTTACCTTTTAAAGAAGCTATGGAAAAGCACGGGCCCGTGCTTCGCAGGGCTTTTACTTACAAGGCCCTCAACAAACTGATACAGGGTTCCGCAGCTGACCAAACCAAGAAAGCCATGCTCGATTGTTACCAAGAGGGACTTTTACCTATGCTTACGGTTCACGATGAGTTATGCTTTTCGGTAGAAGGAGACAGTCAGGCGCACCGGATCAAGGACATAATGGAGAATGGGTTGTCGGATGTCTTGACTGTCCCTTCAAGCGTAGATGACGAATTGGTCGATAACTGGGGTCAAGTATCTTAGCGCAATCTTTCGGCAATCTGTTGGTTTTTGGCCTGCGTAATTGGATTAGATCCCAAGAGTGCGGGGTTGAGAGGGGGTAGTAAGCCATCCCTTGTTTTTGGTACAGGCGCGGGGTTGAGAGGGGGTAGTAAGCCATCCCTTGTTCTCGGTGCAGTTGCCGCTCGTGCCGCCGTTTGGACTGGCTGAGATAATTGAGATATTTGATCTTGAGTCCTTTGTACTTGCTCCGATGTTCTTTCTCGTATTTCCGAAGCTGCAGCGGCCTGTTGTTGTGCCGCTATACGATACGCTGCTTCAAAAGCAGCACCAACGCTATCAAACTCCCCCGCCCCAGGACGTACACCTTTTGGTCGTGTAATCGTGTTTAAAACACCTTTAGTACGAAGTAGCCTTGCCATACCTGCTATACCAGCAGCTGTAGTTAACGTTGCAAGTGGATTTGTAATATAAGCAAGAATACCTAATCCCGTAGCAATAGAAGCTGGCGCAAGTGCTCCAAGACCTTTTATTGGTTCGTTTGAAGCTTGATAAGACAAATTCACTAAACGGTACAAACCGTCAGTAACTTCTTTTCCAAACATTGCTTCCAAAGATCCTCTTTTATACGCATCTAATGTTTTCTTTAATGAGGCTGAATATTTTCCGCTTGCAACAAGATCAACAAATTCTTTTGTATTACCTACAGAACTATCGCCTGCTTTGGCTAAAATACGAGTCAAAGCAATGTTTTCAACTTGATCCATAAGTTCGGGAGACAAATCTTTTTTTGCCGTATTAATGGCTAACGCATTATCTTTTTTGAAAATGACATCAACAATTTTATCTGGATCTTGGGCAACCGCACCTGCTTTAAGTTGCTTCAAATACGGTATAGCTTTCGTATCCTTATCTAACTTAACTAAACCTTGCATACGCTCAATTTGTTCCGCAATGGGCAAATTGCGTAGGTTACTTAGATCCTCTGGTCGAACATTTTTACCCGTAGCGGCAAAATCCAACAAAACTTTATCCAAGCTTTCTAAGTCCCCTTTGAATAAAACATCAGCAGTTGACCCTAATTTTTGAATTTCTTGAGAAACTTTCATAACATCAGCGTTGCCAAAAGCATCGGTATTTGTTTTCAAAAGGTCGTCAAAATAACTTCCCGCCATCAATCTTCTAACAGATTCTCTTTGGCTTACCCCTTGGCCTCTCAATTCTGCAAGTTTTTCTGCTACTCGTGTTTGATCTGCTAGTATTCCATCATAATAACGCCGCAACGGATCACCAGGGACAATATTTAAACCTGTGCCTGTTGTGGGCTGTAATTCAGAAATAACATCAATCATTGCTCGTTCAGACCCGTCTGGCAAAATAATTTTCATCTTAGGAACAACATCTTCAAGTGTAGGCATTCGGACGGGATCTTTTCCTGATGGAATTATAGCTTTTAAAAACTGATTTAATTGCGCGCCATTGTCCTTCACTATCAATCCAAACTGTGGACTTATCAACCTTTCGGGATTGAAATTTCTAGTCTCAAAATCTTTAAACAATTTTTCTGCAAAAACATTTCTAAACTTTTCAATTCCTTGACTGTAATGAGCGTTTGCCTTTCTTAGTTGATCGAATCCATCTCGGACAACTCGATCCTCTTTAATAAATCCAGTTTTCCCTCTTGGTTGAGGAGCTTTACCCGCTCTAAAATCATCAAATTGTTTGGCTAAATGAGCATAGTAAGCTTCTGTGGATTGAAAACTATCATTAATTGCCTTATTCAATGCAGCCATAACTTGTGTATCTGGAGCACCTATGATGTTTGTATCATAAGCAGCACTGCCAATAGTGCTCCGTAAATTTGCCGCTGTTTTAACATCAACCATAAAATTTTGACCAGCAAGTTCTTTACTGTCAAAAAACCTGCCAAAATTACTTTCCTTTAAACCCCTCCCCGGATTTGTACGGTCTATATTATCAAATACTTGTTTAACATTTTTGATGTTTATAATTCGTTCGTTTTGAAAAGTTTCGTTCGCTGCGTCAAATAAAACCTTACTATCTTCGTCAAAAATTCTTTTTGCATTTTGTAAAGCACCTGCAATCACTGTTCCAGCATCTGCTTTATCCCCTTCTACACCTTTTCTAATTAACTGTCGTACTCCTTCAAGTTCTTTCCCAACAACCTCTTTGAGATTCTTTTGTGCATCTCTAACAAGTGCTTCACTGTCACCATAAATATTATCGATATCTCTATTTACTACGCCCAAGAAAGCTTCAACATCGACATCCGTAACGTCACTACCACGTAATTTTTTTATTTCATTAGCAAGAGCTTCTGCATTTTTCTTAGCGATTTCTGGTTGAGGAAATACTCCTTCATAGATTGCTTGAAGACGACCTAAAATTGGAGCTCCTGTTGCGCCCATTACTGTGGGTCTTATGTCTGCATCTAAAGCTTCTTTGGCGGCGGCTCTTTGTTCATTCGCAACAGTACCACCTTTGCCCTTAATAGCTCTACCAAGTAAACTCGCAAGAGCTCGTCCGCCTACTTCACCGCCAACGCCAAAAAGACCTTCATATGCGGCCTGTCGTGCAACTTCTTCCCCAGTTTGAGCTTGTAAACCCCCTGAATATTCTAAACCTTCATCAAGAAGATAACCTAAAGCAGATCCTCCACCAGCCAGCAACATGGCTATAGGCAAACCAAAGCCTGTCGCAGCAAGACTACCAACTGTGCCGCCGATAATTGGTCCACGGTGCTTTGAAAAGAACTCACCAATGTCACGCCGTGTAAAACCTTTATCTTCAATAGAAAGTAAACCGGTCCCCTTGAGGTCATATTGCTTTTTGAGACTGTCTGGGATGCGGTTAAGATCAAGAAGATAACCTTCCTGCTCCGGATCTTTTTGATACATTTCTGGAGTAAATCCAGATTCTTTTAATCGAAGTTCTGTCTCTTCATCCGTTTCGGCTCGTGCCAAATACCTACGAAGTGAAGCGTTCTGAACGCCCGATCTGTCAATCTTAATTTTCTTTGGTTCTTCTACGGTGACTTCTTCTGCTTCTACCTGTGATGGTTTTTTGTTTTTCAATTTTTCAGCATAATATTGTGCTGCAACGTTCTTAGCTTGTTCAAGATCGTCTGTAGGCATTTGTAGTTGTTCACCATCGGGGAGTTGTATTACGATCATGTGGCAACCTTCATTAAGCTATGTTAAGCGCGCCTAAACGCCCTAAAAACTCTTCTTCACTCATTTCATAAATGGGCCCTTTAGAAACTGGTGGGTCTTTTTTGCCAGGAATCCCACTACTATATGCATTATATTGCTTGATTACACCCTGATTTGTTAAAAGTAATTGTTGATCAAGCAGCACTAACGTTGCCATGAGATCTTTATCAGATTTTTGCGAAAAGTCTTGAAAGCCATTAAAAAATAACATCCCATCCTTTTCTGTTACATTCATTCCAAGAATTTCTGCAACGCGCCTACGGTCTTGGTCTGAAATTGTTCTTCCACTTTCTCCAAGCAAATCAGGCGCAAGTTGTGCCGCTAACACGTTCATAATTTTTTCGTATTTAGTCGCAGGAGTGAGCTCTGTGCCTAAAACTGCATTGGCACGTTCTTCTCCTACAATACCACGGAATCTGTCACTTAATCTGTTAACAAACCCTCCAATGCCTCCAACCTGATCTCCTGGTGCTTCAATTAAGCCATAGGCTTCGCGAACTAGTCCTCTGTGTTTTTCAGTTCTTCCAACTTTGGATTCAAACTTGGCATCAACCATTGCATTTGGCACGTTAACTTCCGGTAACACTCCCACATTTGATGCTGTCGGGATATAAACCTCATAATCGACACCGAAAAAGTCTCTTGTTTTTGTTTTTGCTAAGTACCTATTATCTACACCAAGATTTTTCTTGAGCTCTTCACGTATTGAAAGATCAGATTTAAGTTTTTCGAGCAGCACTTCACGCGCATATTCAGTTTCAGAAGCATCTGCTGCAATTCTTGCTTCTTCGCGAGTGGCCTGTCGTCCGAGCATGGTTTCCAAAGCCAGCATGTTTATGCTATCTTCACGTTCTTGATCAAGT
>TARA_R100001443_G_scaffold29830_4_pt1 | contig 14707 bp, 14 predicted proteins | sample TARA_R100001443 | Tara Oceans TARA_R100001443 (sample SAMEA2622142) | marine metagenome | biome: marine biome (ENVO:00000447); feature: deep chlorophyll maximum layer (ENVO:xxxxxxxx); material: "saline water (ENVO:00002010), including plankton (ENVO:xxxxxxxx)" | depth 50 m
ATGATGAATATGGGTTCTAAGTATAGCGATACTGTAACCCCCGTAAGATTCGTACCACACACCCCTGGCGCTGTTTCACTTGCACTGTCCTTGCTGGAAGACGACGGTATACCAATGGTATCCGTAGATAATTATGGCAACGTCATGAGTGTTCTGTTTCTCAGTGCTGAGGGGATGCTTTGGTACAGGAGTTCAATCGAAGGATCTGATTTTGGCATCCCAAAAGAAGCATTCAAGTAAACGAACAAATGGAAAGGGGTCCGCCAGAAAGCGGCCCCTAACCATTGCGGCAGCCCTGTTAGCAAACAAGACCAATGAATGTGGTGGTGTTGCTGGTGCAATCAAAGCCCTTGCTGAAGGGTACGGTGTCTCAGTAAAGACCAGCACATTCTATGGTTGGATTAGTGGGTTCGGTGCTCCAAATGGAAACCCATCATTGTCACCATGCAAGAAGTTTCTTGAAGCACCAACAAGGTCACACGTAAACGACTGGCTTGGAATAACAGACGACTCTTGGTGGTGGCTGCTACTGGACTCAACCCATTTGCAGCACAAAGAACATAAAGATCCTTTTGATATGCTTGCGTTTAGACCACCGGAATACCTATGAACCACGTTGTTATTGGCATTGACCCAGGAAAAGATGGGGCACTGGTTGTGCTCAATCATCACGGTAGTGCAGTCTCATCATACTTGACATCAAAAGAGTTCACGCTTCGTCTTGGTAAGGGAAGCAAGCGAGACTACAACGAATCAAGAATGGTTGACGCCTTCCGTTCTCTTGGCAATGACAACAACATCTTGCTTGCTGTTCTTGAAAAGCAATGGGCCCGACCAGGTCAGGGCGTATCTTCTACGTTCAGCACTGGTCTTGGCTATGGTTTGTGGAAGGGAATCCTGTCTGCTGTGGGCATACCATTCATTGAGGTATCCCCAAAGACATGGGCCAAGTCTGTGCTCAAGGACGTTTCCGGCGATGGTAAGGGGCGCTCAGTGTACGTTGCTTCCAAAAGAGTACCTGACCTAGACCTTTCACCGGGAAAGCGTACAAAGCCCCATGACGGGCTTGCAGACGCAGCTTGCATAGCTTTGTATGGCTTGTCTACTTTGCCGCAGGTGTCATTGGATAATGGGGTGTAGCGCAACTGGCAGCGCATCCGGTTGTTACCCGGAAGGTTGGTGGTTCGAGTCCACCCGCCCCAGCTTTATGTTACTGACTGCTTGGCCATAGTGGCCAATTAAACCTAATGTTCTTTAGAACATCTACTTGGGTGTGGAGCAGGTCGCCGTTGGGATTGGCTTAATGGCGGCTATGCTTTGCACATAGCCCGCAGATTTGGCCCCACCTGGGTGTCACGGCTTGGGTGGGGTATTCTTAAGTATGCCTCTATATGAATACCAATGCGTACCTTGCGACCAGCAGGTAGAACGACTGCAAAAGCACAGTGATGCTGCGCCAACATGTACCAAGTGCAGCAAAGCAATGACAAAGAAAGTATCTATGTCTAGCTTCTCACTACAGGGTGTTGGTTGGGCAAAGGATAACTACGGTTTGAAGGGCAGCAAGGCTAAGTAGTCGTGTTATCTTTTATAGGATGGTACTCATCCTAAGTTATTTACGGTTCCCCCCCAGGGGTTCCCCCACCCCCTACCCCCACTGCAATGCATGAGCCGCAGTTCCCACCGGGTAGGGGGCCTTTTCAGAGAAGAGAATGGAACTTAATACGCATCTTGGTTGTGACGCATGCCGTCGTAGATACCCTATTCAATCATCACAGAAAGATGGCTCTTTTGTACTGCCCCGTGGGTGGCTCAAGCGTGGCCGGCACTACGTTTGTAAGCGATGCTCGGGGCAGTACACCAGCATCGAACGAACGTTGCTTGCACCGGACCATCCGTCCGTTAAGAGAAATCTACCAGCACTAAGCAAAGCGTCTTAGTAGTTGTTTCCTGTTTGACCCCTGTCGGAATCAGCCCCGGCGGGGGTTTTTTCGTGGTGCAAATGGCACTCAACATGACCATAGATAACGATCTTATCTGCAACACTCGCGGTCGCAGAGATGAGTTTCTTTCCAGAGATTGGAAGACCGCACACAATATTAAGAAAGCTATTCGAGGCAAGCGGGATGCTAATGAGGTTGTCTGGGCTGACAACTCCACCCCATTGAAGCGTTACCGTGACTGAAGACGAGTGGCTGTTGTATGCGTATAGGTAGACTTCATCAAAGATAGAGTCTTCATACGACAACCCATGAGTATGGATTCTCTGGCCAACATTCGCACTGTCTGTTGGGGTGATCTTTATGCCAGTGCCACTAGGTGAATTGCTGAGATGTCGTTTTACTGAGTGCATAATTAAGACTCTTTGGATTCGATCATCTTAGCAATATCTTTCTTCAATTGATCCTGCTTCTTTGCCTCCAATAATGAATCGAGTTTAGCGCTATTGGCAGCAAGACGTTCTGTAAGTTCTGTCGCAACGGTTTCACTCTTAGACATGACACGGTCCAGTCTTTTCTGACCAAACCAGTTCGTGACAATTAGATAAAGAGCAAAGATACCCATAGCTCCATACTCCAGCAGCGCTGTTACGAGACTGCTGGTGGTATCGGCTACGGTTTGTTCATCCATAAGAACTACTGACAATCCACTTCAAGAGCGTGACACATTTTAGCCTGGTTCTTCATCATGGTTCGGATGTCCTCACCAACAATGTCTTGCTTGTCTTCAAGCTTGGTCACCCGGTCACCCAAAGAACCCAGTGACATCCAACCACCGCCCGCAAGGAACACGGTAGTGACCAAAAAGATAATCATCTTTGAATCAAAAAAGTCTTTAACTTCTTTCATTTAGACCCCCCGGCACCATATTGATAAGCAGCGCCAAGACCGGCAGCAACCACACCAACTGTGACAAGTGTTTCAATTCTACCAAACCACCGCTGTGTTGCGGGGCGTTCAAGGAATGGTGGAGGCTCCATCTCTTCTTCAAGTTTACCTTTGTACCAGTCACGTTCGGATTCCAACTCCGCAACGTCAATCTTGTATTGTTGGTAAAGGGCCTCACCCCATTTTTCTGTTTTCAAAAGATCAGAATAATCAGAAAGGGGGACAACCACCGCCCCACAGGATGCAGTATTGGCCGGCGTCCCGACAATCTGGATAGGAAATGGTTGTCCCCGGCTGATTGGAAAGACCTTTGCACACTCACCCTCAACCGTTTCCGGTTGTGCAGGGCGGGCGATTGGATCTGCGGCTAGTGCAGTCCCCAGCATAAGGAACAACATTACCGCCTCCTGCGTGCATTGCCTATATCAGCCAAGTCTGATGCGGCAGAATCACCAGACACGGCTTTGTTAATACCATCAACATCATCTTCAAAAGACTGTTGAATGGTGCCGCGAGCAATGGCGGCAGCCTTATTGTCCGGTGCTTGTGACTCACCCTTCTTACGACGAATACCAATTGGTGAGTAAAAGATCACCGCAATGAAAGATATGACAGCGCCGATAACCGCTGCGATTATCGACTCCATACTACCTACTTCTTACCAAGAGCAGCCATTGCCTTCTCTGCTGAATCACCAGCAATGTAAGCAAGGCCAAGGTAAAGCCACTGTGTGGAATCCAGAAGACCAAACCCAAGCAACACTGTTCCAAGTGCAAGAACAGCAAGACGCCGCCAAGAGATGCGCTTCTGTGAATCAAATAGTTTTTCAAATACAGCCTTCATAATGACCTCATGTAACCAAAAGCTTTACTTCAACATCGCTGCCAGGACTTGTTGCTGAATCTGCACTTTCAGAACTGGTCGTGAATGGACTGACGACACACCAGAAAGAAAGGTATGTGTTGTAGCTGACACCCTCTGGAATCATGTAGGTGATCTTGGTAGAAGCTGGAGCCATGAACTGCCACGCTGCACCGTTTGTGCCAGAGGTAGCATTCTGAACCTCAGTAAGCTTCACATAAACAGCAACGCCATTCTTAGTGTTGTCAATCTCACACGCATAAATGGTCCCGGTCTGGGTAGTGGTCACATCATCTTCGGCCTCTGCATTTGCAGAAGAATCAATAATCAGCTTTGTCCCAAGGGGATCGGCAATAGTTGTAGTGGTTGTAGCCATAATAAACCCCTATGAGCAAACAAGTGTAACGGTAACCGTACCTGCCGGTACAGTTGTGTCATCAGAATCAGGCAACAGTGTTGTCCACAAATTCAAAGCTGTTGAAAACGGAACCCCACTAGGAATATCAATCTTAAGTCGTTCCTGGGCATGGCACTTAAAAATCCATTGGGGTGCCGTCGTACCAAGCTCAGGAGCAGCGCCATCACTAAGCTTGACGTGAACAGCAGAGCCCGCACTGTTGTGAATATTTACAGAGTAAAGATGACCAGACGTACCGGTCACGTTCTCTTGAATGGTAGCAACGGGCGTGTCGTTGTTTAGATAAACAATCTTGTACGCCAATGCGCCGCTGCTAAAACCAGAAACTTTAAGTGAGGTTGCCACTGCTCAACTCCTTTAACTATTAAGCCATGCGTCAATACCATCTGCCAAGGCAACGCCAATTCTGGACAAGCCTTCATCAGTCAGCATGGGCCTATGAGTATCATTATCAATAAAACAAGGTTCAAAACAAAGAGCCACAGGAGATCCCACGCCTCTGATTGTGTTGAGCGCATGTACCGTCCAGTCACCGGGTTTGGCCGGGATGACTTTGATACCGCCTTCAAGCTCAGGACAAGTATGCTTCATCTTAAGGGCTATTTCTTGGCCAAGTTTTGCTCCAGACGATGAACGACTGTCGTAAAACAATGCACCATAGTTTCCGCCACCAGCATTAAGATGAGCCGCAATGTAGATTTTTGAGCCGGAAACGCGCTCAGAATATCTATTCACCCTGTCATGGCGTTCGCTATACCAGCCATCGCTAAGGGTGATCACATCATGGCCCAGTTCAATCAAGCGTTCTTCAGCGTGAAGCAAATACTTTGGTGTAAGCATGGCTTCTCGCTCATGGACTTCTACTTTCCCATCTCCGTCAAGGTCAGCTTCAGCACCCCGGTCGCTCGCTTTGCGACCAGGCTTGCCTGTGTGCTGCCTATCGAGAAAGATGAGTGCCATAGGTCAGATCCTATACGGGTAGATAAACGTCGGCGGCGACGCCAGTGAGGGTTTCAACATTGCTGCCGCCAGTGGGGAATCGAAGGTTGGTATTGGAGCCGCCGTCTTGAACACCGGTTTGCTCTGAGAAGTTCTCACCGTCATCAGTGCTAATGGATACGCGCCCCGCAGCGTACACAACTACCCAGTTACCATTTCCATCAGTAGCTACGTTCCTTGCATCCAATCTGTTGAGGACGTTGGTGCTCTTGGTGAAGTCTTGTCCGCCGTTTGTGCTTCTTGCAACATGCTTATCGTTGAAGTTTACAATCAGGACCGTTCCATCTCCCGCAGCCATGTGACGTGCGGCACCGGCAGCGAGGTTGTTGCCTGTGATAGCCGACCCACCTACGGTTGCCGCAGTCCAGGTTCCTGTGTCGCTTGAGGCTGCGTGGTATACCCTGGCGTTCCCTGACTTTGCCAGTAGAACAGACCACCGATTGGATGTGTAAACTACGGAATAAGCAGTGTAGTTTGAGTCGTTAAGGTGGTTGGCATCTCCAAGGTCTTCAAGCTTAGCCCAAGATGCGCCGTCGTCTGTAGACGTAAAAACAGTCGTTCCCTGAAGGAACATCCAGTTACCCGCGCCGTCGCTCCTTACGTCCTGGATAGTTGTACTGCTCGACCACCCAGTAACGCCGGATAGGTCAATCAATGACCACCCAGTTGTTCCGGCTGTGGAGCGCCATAGTTCGCCGTCTTCGCCCACTGCAATCCAAACATTGTTGCCCCAAGCAACACCGTACATCCTGTTAGTAGTGGAGGTGTTGATGTCGCTCCAACCAGAGGTGTTGGTTGGGTCGGAAGAGTATCGGATTTCTCGATCTTCATCTTGTCCTACAACAACCCACAGTCCCGATCCAGAACCATCCTTTCCATAAGCGATGTACTCATAATCGGAGTTACTATCCGTACTGGCGCTGACGTAGGCCGTCCAATCATTCAAGTCAGAATGGGCTGCTGTAGCAATACCGCCGTCAACTGACGAAATGCACCACAAAGACGCGCCAGAAGCAGGCATGGTCACACCAGAGATGGTGGAACAACTCGCCTTAGCAACGCCGTTGACGGTGTTGATACTGCCAGCGGCTACGCCTTTGATGGTGGAAATATCTGGCATTAAGCAATCACAATGTTTGTGGCTGATGGGTTGAAGAAGATGACGCCGCTTGTGTCAGTCCCATACCCGACTACCCTCACGAAGTCGCCGCTTGCAGATGGGGCCGTAAAATCAATCTCGCCGGTTGCTTCTGACACGTAGCAAGGAAGCCCTTCGTTCCACGTTCCTTCAGTGTAGCTGTTGAGCTTGAAGAAGCCACGAATCAAAAGGCCGTCAGTAACCGCAGTGCCCAGAGCGATACCGAGTAGTTGAGTTCCACCCGTAGCAACGGCATCTGCATCGCAATACTTCCACTTGCCATCTGTGTGGAGGTACATCAGTCGGCCCGCAGCAAGGGTGTCTGACGAATCCTCTGTCCCAAACGTAACAATGTCACCTACGCCAGTGTCGTTGCCCAGTGCAGCAGTACCGCCCCAGAAAGTGCTCACACCTTCGGGGCTCATCGACATCGTAGGTACGGTACTCTGCGCTGAAGAACCGCTACCGCCAGGAACAGCGACTTGGAAGTGAATGTCACCGGGGTCACCCGCTCCAGTTCCAACACCTGCCTTTATCGTCAGGTCTTTACCAGCAGTATCCGTCCCTGAAACCGCATCAACAGTGAGCGTTGCGTCTTGTCCGTTTCCATACGCAATGTCACCACCCGACACAGTTACATCGCCAGCAAACGTCGCAGACAAGTCATCGGCAAGAGTCAGTGCAGTTGCATGACTGTTGACGCCACTACCACTTCCGCCGCCATCGGCAGTCTTAAATACAATCGAGCCGCCTGCGCCGCTGCCTGTACCTGCGCCACCCCGAATCGTCAGAGTCTTACCGGCAGTGTTTGTACCCGAAGAAGCGTCGATATTGATCGTGGAGTTTCTGTTACCAAACGAAAACTCACTACCACCGACAAACGCCCCCTGCCTGGTAATGGTGCCATCTTCAGACACATAGAAATCCATCTTGGAGTCTTGTGTGCTGGATGTGTTGGTAAACGAGTTGAGTTTCTTGACCCGGATAGAGCCTGAATCCACTGCGTTCCCGCTTGTGTCTTCCAGATCAAACCGCAGAATGACTGAGCCGTTTGAATCAGCCGTGTCGTCTTCGTTCTTTAGAACAAGGGCGGTATGGGCACCATCAGTGTTCCCACTGACTGTAAGGAGCCCAGAGTCAAAAGTGAGGCCGGCTTCAGAGGTGACTGTGCCGTCGCCATCGTCTGTTAGTAGCTGATTGGCAGCGCCGTCTACACCAACAGGGTGAAGGTCAGAAACACTGAGAACACCACTGCTGGCACTCAATCCTGTTGAGGCAGCCGTTCCTGCAATCGCTGTTACCAAATCAGCAATTGATTCCTTCTTAGAGCCATTATCATCAGCATCAATGATTGCGATGCTATCGCTTGCAACAGCTACAGTAGTCGCTGACAACTCATTCAAATCAAGAGCAAGACTAACGGCACCACTGTTTCCGCCACCCGAAAGACCATCTCCGGCAGTTACGCCTGTGATGTCTCCAACGAAAGCCATGGCCGTACCAGACGTGATCTGGATGTCATCGCCTGCATCAGTGGTAAAGTAAAGCTCGTTTGGTGTTCCGGTCTTGACCCACAACTGCCCATAAGCCGCCACATCTGCGTCAGCGCTCGCCTTCTCCTTCATGGAGACTGAAGAGTTAAACGTGGCTGAGCCAGCATCAGCCATGTCCAAACGAAGTGCGACGACACCAGAGCCGCCGTCGTTTCCGCTGAACTTAAGATCCTTGTCCTGCGTTTCGTTGTGCAGGGTGATGTCACCGCTATTGTCATGCTCAAAGTAAGACTTGAGACTGCCCGCTACCAAAAGCTTCCAAGTATTCCCACCAGCATCAAGGTGAATATCATCGCCAGCGTCAAGAATTAGGTCGCCAGTTTCACCATTTGCAATCGTAGTGTGACTGGCATCAGCGACCGTCAGAGTGGCAAAGCTGTCTGCATCGTAAGACCACTTCTGCTGGGTGCTTGTATTAAAAACCTCCAGTGCAGTGTCAGGATCATCAACGCCAATACCAACCTTAGAGTTAGCAACAACAAGGTCAGCGTCCGTGCCTGAACGAATATGAATCTTGGCCGCTGTGCTGTTGATTCTACCAAGGCGAATAGAGTCCACACCGTCATCACCGATGTGTATGTTGTTAGTAGCGCGAATCTTTAGGGATCCGGCAGTTGTGATTGCAGATGTGCTGGTGCCATCAGGAGTAAAAACAAGATCGCTAACGTTAAAATCTGTTGGCGTGATTGTCAGGTCACCTGTGCTTGCACCAGTAGCAGACGTGGTTGCCGCTACCCACCGGTCTTCACTCTCGTCCCATACAATAGCTGCATTAGTGCTTGAGCCACGCTCAACAACAACACCCGCATCGCCCGATGGGGTGCCGCTAGTCCCATTGCCCAACTCAATTAGCTTGTCTGATACAACACTATTTGTGGTCGAGATTGTAGTAGTTGTTCCATTTACAGTCAGGTCGCCAGTAATTGTGGCGTTCCCTGATGCATCTACTTTGATGTTGTTGTCATATACGCGAGACATCAAGCTCTCCAGTTGACACGAATATCAGCAGTACCAGTGCCGCCATTCAACCGAAGGCAGGCGTAAATAGAACCATCCTTGGCATTGGTTACGCCAGAATCAAAGTGGTAGTCTGTATTAATTTCAAAGACACAGAACCCAACCGTTGCTCCGCCGCTAACGCCCTGCTGAACTACCTGTGTTGCTCCGGTAGGAGTACCAGGAGAAATGCCGACATCACCGTCAGAATCTCTTGCCAAAAAGATTGAACACTCCAGTCCAGTATCAGACAAAGAAGTGAAGTACACTTCAATAGATTGAATGTTTCCACGGGCAGGAAACCGAAAAGACTCTGGAGAATTTGTTGTATCAGCAGTAACTTCGTGAACTGACAACGCATTGGTTACGCTGGCATTGTTTTTGTACGAATACCCTGCCATGGACCAGGAGTGAATTGACATTAGGGCTTTCTCCGTGGGTAGTCTACTTGATATTGTCTGATAACACCATGACGTTTCAAGTATTCTGAGTGAGCATCATCTATACGATATTGGTAAATCTTTTTACGGAACTCCGGGTCATCACTAATGATTCGCAAACCAGTCATTGCGTCAGTGATCCTCCAGGCATCGTTAATAGGACTTTCTCTTTTTACATCAAAACCAAGGTCTTGTGGTGACGTATTTAGCAAAGAGAAATTGTAGGCCATTGTAGCTGCCGAAGCATCTCGCAAAATCCGTGAGTACGGAAGTTGGGCAAACAAATAGTTTGGAATGTAGCCAACTTGAATGTCATCAGTCCACTGACCCAGTCGGCTATTCCACGGCTGATAATGGTGGATGCCAAATACATCTGACATTGTGTCAGCCATTGAATCACCGACAAGGGGTGCCTTCCTAAGCCCAGAAATTGTCTGTGCAACCAGACGCCCATTGGTCATTTCACTGATGGGCCTGTCATAGAAAGTGTTGTACTGGAATGACGCTTCACCAATCATCTTCAACACGAAATGCATCTGACCAAGAAGCCTTAGATTTGGCTTCCGTTTATCATACCTACCAAGCCATTTAGATGGCTGGAATGAGCTTGTGATGAGCCCTGAAGTCTCAGCAAACGGCTCAAGAGGAAGGCCAAAGCCTTCAATGTATGCGCCCTTATGACCAGGAAGAGGAAACCGTACAAGGTTTCTTGTGTGCGATTCTCTTGTACGAATATTGATTGGTTTAGATTGGTGAGCAGGAATGTACGGGATACCAGCCTGTTCAGCATTGTAGGCTTCAACAACCTCTGGACCATGCGTCAACAGAACTCTATTAAATTGAGAGTAAAACACAGGTTTCTCCTGCATCATCCTCAACTGTAGAGCCATGTTCTTTTGGGTCCAGGTAAAGAATGGAACGAACAGCCTGCACCATACTTTCTGGGCACCGGTAAGGTCACCATAGTTAAACAAAAATCTGTTTACATGCTCAGACGCAACATCAAAATTCTTGGTTCGTTTGACGTTTGCAATGAAGCTTCCGATTCTGGCGTGGTTTTCTACGTTGCGAGAAACCGCAGCACCAAGCCCCTTTGGCAAGCCAATGGGCCACAACCCACCAGTCATCAAAACTGGGGATGCAAAAATCAAGGCGTCTTCTGCTACAGATGCATACTTCTTAATCTTGTCTGTATTTCTTTTAATACCGCCGTAGTACATGACTTCGGCAAGACCCTTCTCAAACTCACCAACATCTACATACTGAGTAAAAGCACCAGAGATAACGTTGTGCTTTCTAAGAACATCAATAGCCTCATCTGCGGTTCGGAAGACCCCATCACCAAGGTCAAACTCATCACCCCAAATGCGCAGCACCTCCAAATACTCTGCTTCAGCTTGACGCTTGGCGTACTGTAGCTTTGTTTCGTACTGACTTTTTGGTGCAGATAGATACTTAACGGCATTCTTAACGCTGCCGTATTTCTCATTCATTCCAATAAGGACGTTCAGATTTGATACGTCCAACGCCAACTTTGGGTTCATTAGAACATCAAAGTCTGTGTCTAAAATCTGACTGAACTTATTAGACAAATGGTTTCGAGCAGAGAACGCAGCGGCAATGACGGTTACGCGAAGCTTCCACCAAGTGTTTAGCTTCTGCCCAATCTTTACAGCCGTACCAACGGCACCCTGTGTTGCTCTTTCAGAAAAAGTAAAGAGATCATCCATGGACCTGGCGACACCGTGTGGGACATACAGCCTCCACATCTCATGTCCCTGGTCAAAGAACGTTTGAAGCGATGCGCCATTATTTACTTTGACGCCAACTTGCAGTTCAGCAGAACGTTTGTTTATTTGTTCAGCTACATCATCCCACGCTTCAAGCTCTGTTTTAGAGAAATGCTTGATGAGTGAGTTGTAGATTTCTTCATCTGTTTTTCCGCGCTTCTTCATGACCGAAGCCTGCCGCACTAGCCGGTCAGACTTAAAGCTTTTTTGCATTGCAACAGGGTCAAACAAAGCCCTACCGTTTGCAAAGTCATCGGCCTTGATTGCCAACATCATTCTTAAAATATTGTCGCCTTGCTGATACTCGGGGACTTCATGAATCCACTTGGCAAAGGGACTAAACTCGTCTTTGTTTTGACGAACAGCTTTAATTACGTCATCAACATCAATACCTGCTGCGCGCCAGGCATCTGCACCCTCTTGAACAAGAAGGTCCATATTTAAGGATTTAACTGCTCTTTCAAACAGTGGAACAAACCCAAGATCCCTAGCAACTTGACTCATAGATACCATGTCTGGACTTTGTTTTAGTTCATCCAGTCTGGCCAATTCAAACTCACCGGCACGCTGACGAACAGCCGCCTCTATGTCGTCTACTTCTGGAGCAATACGGTATCTTGCTGCAAGCAGGTCAAGCTCATGGTCAAAAACTGACCGAGAACGAAATGGACGAAGAACCTTTCCTTGCAGTAGAGCAAACATAAACTCTTGCGCGCTCATTGCCTGGTTTGCTTTTACATATCGAGCAAGCAACCCAACAGGGTCAATCGTAAACGTCACTCCTGGCGAATTTACAGCATGGTTTACTTCTTTGATGGTGCCAGCAATTGACCGCATCTTTTTCTGGTCAAGGCTTGTAGACAATCTGTCTTCCAATCTTGAACCAATATTAATTACTGACTGACGGTTTGTAACTGCTCCAGCATACCCGCCCTTGGCAATGATTTCATTTGAAACCGCCATGTGTGGCGCATAGTCCATCACGCCCCAAAACCGCATCATGGCTTCAGGATCTTTAACAAAGGCCATTCCATGTTCAGCGTAAAGATCCTCATACTTTTTAATGAAGTCACCAAACATCTCAACAAGGGGCTTTATTTCTGGTGGAACTTCATCGAACCTGCTTCCAAACACTTGCTTATATCGGCCATTAAGGTGGCTTAGAAGCTCTTTCCCTACCGTTTTATCTGTGGCTACACGCGGTGCGTCACGAAGGGCTGTGAAGGCAGCCATGAGGGTTTGTTCCTCAGTCATTTCCTTGGTCATTTCTTTGAAGTCAGACCACAAAGAGTTTTCCCAATCCTTCAAAGCAACAATGTCTGTCTCTCCTTTCTTCTTTTTGGGGATTTCAAGACGTGGAGTTACCGACCTAATCTCTTCTTGAATTTTGCTTATTTCAGATTCAACAAGGCTTTTGCCTTTATCCCTTGCTTTAGAAAGAGCGCGCTCAACATCACCGCCACTCATCATTGTCTTAGCAACTTGCTCTGACATGCTCGTACTAAGACGGTTTCTTATAGGGTCTTGTCCAACATCAAGAACGTTATCAAAAATCTTCTTTAGTTTTTGAATTGCATCAGCTTCATCAGTGGCACTGTTAATAATCGGGTCAAGTGCGCGAGCGACCCTGTCTTCACGAAGAACCCTGGCTTGGTGGCGAGTCTCTTTTCTCGTAAAAAGCCCTGCCTTTTGGCCCTTACCCTTTTTTGCCCTATCCAAAGCGGCAACAAGATTAACTGCAAAGTCTCTCATTTGGGACTCTGCACTGGTGAAGTTGATAAACTTACGTCGCCAGCCCTCTACTTGATTTGCAGAAATCCCATCTGGAAGCGCCAGTTCTTTTCGAGCATTGTTCAACCAATCCTTTGCACTAATTGCAATCTTGTTCCCCTTTGAATCAAGAAGGGGCTTTCCATTCGGGTAACTAGAGCGTACCCATGAGTTGAACATATCCATGAATTGAAAGAAAACTTTGTCGGCATCTTCTCCTACCGCCCCTGCCGAACGAAAAGCATCACTAACAGTGCTAACAAAGTCGTCTGCACGAACCTTTATTTTTGTTGAAAGGACAGATGAAATGCCCTCTATGGCCTTGGATGGACTGACAAACTCAGTTGTTTCCGCCAACTCTTTCAGGTTGTGAACTCTTCTCTTTGTTTCCGTTATTTTATCTTCAACGGCTTTTAGGATTCGCTTTCTTGTGAGGCCGCGTTCAACGCTGTAAACACCTCTTGCAGTGTCGATGTCAACAAATCCTGTACGAAGGTGGCGTCCGCCAATGGCATGTCTTGTAGAGACAAACCGTCCTGCTTGGGGGTTTTTTGTGGCGATGTGGGCGCTGATTGCTGTTGGGATTGCGGTGTTGAATTCGTCATAGAGTTGTTTTGCGGCATGTTCACCCCACCGTTTGATTATTTGAATCTTTAAAGTTTTGTACTGACTATGTGTCAGCTTCTTTGCGGACAACAGGTCGTCAATACCTTTTAATTCTGCGGATATTGAAGGAAGAAGCTTAGCGGAAAACTCTTTCGACCAGGTTTTTACTTGAGCATCGACAAGTGTGCGTATTGCTTTGGTTTGTTCATTTGCCCAACGAGCCTTGTCAATGTCAGACGCCCCTTCAGGGGGTTTAATTGGCCAGCCATCATCAGGCCGCTTCATTAGCCAATAGGTTCCGTCCTGACCAACAGCAATGTAGTGGCTTTGGTTCCTGGCGCAAGCAGCCGCAAAGTCAGACGGACTCGGGTGAAGCGGGGGAAGCAGGTCATCAAACTCAATACCGTGCTTTTTAATAAACTTACGTGTGGGTTTATCAAAAGACCAAATAAAGTCTTTTAAAATAAATGGGTGGTTGTGGATAAACCATATATTTCCAGCTTCATGTGCTTCAGAAATGTCCCTTGAAACAGGCATTTCAATAGAAGTCTGCTTTCCTTTTACTCTAGCAATCTGCATTCCATTTTCATAGAACACGCCGTACTCAACAGGCATGTCCTTAATGGCGTACATCGCCTCTTCCATTGTTTGACCACGCCGCAAAGGCCCAACAACTTCTGGCGTGTCTACGTCGTGAAAATGAGTTCCCCGTTTAGTAAACAACTCTGTTGGGATTGCGTTTGGCTGAAGCATTCCCTTTGACAAGCCATCAGCAAGCTTGCTTAGGTCACCCGTTATGTCCATAGCAAGAAGAGAAAGGGCCTTTTCTGGATTCCCATGTGCAAACGCACCGCCAGCATAGGTCAGTATCTCATCAACAAGGCGCTGGTCTTGGCCAAGAACATCGGAAAGCATGTTTCTAATGACTTGAGCCGTTTCATCATTAAACGGCCTGCCATCAAGAATGTTAGCGTGCATTCTGTAAACAACTTCAGCAACATTCTCTGAACCTATTCGAGAAAAAAGCTTTAGTTTGTTTAAGTCCTGGCTGGTTGCGGCCTCAATGATGGTTGTCATTGTCACTTCAGCCAACGGCTGGTGCGGCGCATCCTGAACAAATTCATGCGCTCTATGCAGTTGGTTCACCAACTCTTCTGCACGCAGCTTGTCACCCTTTGCAAAGCGCGCAATGGCAACAAGAGCAGTAGCAACCTCGTACTCTGTTGCACCAACCTCTGCTGCATACTT
>TARA_R100001443_G_scaffold2492_1_pt1 | contig 14683 bp, 16 predicted proteins | sample TARA_R100001443 | Tara Oceans TARA_R100001443 (sample SAMEA2622142) | marine metagenome | biome: marine biome (ENVO:00000447); feature: deep chlorophyll maximum layer (ENVO:xxxxxxxx); material: "saline water (ENVO:00002010), including plankton (ENVO:xxxxxxxx)" | depth 50 m
CTTTAGTATGTTATATACGTCTGCATAGTAAGTAAAGGCTTATGACTGACAACAAACAAAAGAGTCAACAAATAGATGTAAATAATGATGACGATGACATGCCTGAATATCAGGATATGATCTTATTTTATTTATCAAATGGGGTCAAAACACTTGTTTTGATTTGGAGTCTCAGTATTCTTAGCTTGGCGTACATTTCTTTTCCACCAGTAATTAAAATAGGAAATATAGAATTTGAGATGCCTGATCAACGACCTGATACCAGTTTTGCGAGCGCGATGCTAGGAACGGTCTTGACAAGTTATGGGCTGAATGTGTCGAAGGGTGCAACGGCTAAAAAGAAAAATGGCGAAGGCGGCGGAGGCAATACACATACAATATTTGTAAAATATCCACCAACAGAAGTACAAGTCGTAACTAAAAAACCTGATTCACCTAAAAACGCATGAAACGACTACTGATCCCATTTGTTTTTCTATTGGCTTCACCTGCTAATGCAGATATTTCAATCAAACATACAGCCTCAACAAGCTTAAAAGTTGATGGGGCGGCTGTCCATGCGATTAGAGTTCCGTCAACTTATGCTGTCTCGGGGAACAACATGAAAGTCACCACAGGTGAACACTTTGGAAAATTGACAGCACCAACAGCCACCGCAGCAGCAATTCTTGATGTTGGAGCTATGGAGGTTAATGTTGTAAGCAGTGCCTTTTCGTACGAAGAATCGTATATTCAAGGTGATGCGATTCCAGCCATAGGATCAGGCGTTGATGTCTCCGCCGGAGTGGTTCCAGACATGCCGGCTTTTGGAAATCTTGTAGTAACCTCCGGGGGTGTAGCTGGAAATTTACAAGGGACTGTCCTAAGCTCTGGTTTAACCACCGTTCAGGCAGGTGGGGCGGGGACAACTGGGGTCGCACAATATAGCTCAGAAATTACCGTAAAATGATTCTTAATGAGGAAAATCTATAAATTATTGTTGTTTATATCCTTTGTAGGTACTAGCGTTTCTGCTGTTCCCGTCGTCCCAACATTTTCTACGGGAACGCTAAATTCACGCCAAGAAACTAAAACTGTTGTTTCGGAAACAATAACAAGTGTAGATTTTTCTGGCTCACAATATGTGGTTTCAGGTCACAATATAGAACCTTTAAATAATAATAATGTTATCTCTCCTCGACTTGTAGAAAGCACACCTCAAACTGTTGATAACATCAACTTCACATGGACATCAGTAGATGTAACCCCCGCAAACAAACCAGATTGGAAAATAACAAATCCTGGACAAGCTTTTTCATTCACGGAAAGCCTTCAAAATTCCGGGCTTTCAAATATAACAACAATAAACAGAATAACCACAACAGAATCCTTAGTAGAATCGGTATCTGTCTTTACTCAATAACACTTAGTCAGCCAGTCTTTGCTAACTCTACAACTATAGCAAGCCCTTCTGCCACGTCACAGGGGTCAGTGATTAACCAAGGTATTCAGGTACAAAGTGGTAGCTTTATGTTTCAAGAATTAGGTGATGGAATCCGTTGTAGTGGAACAACTTTGACTATTAATCCATTCATTTCTAAAGTTAATACTTGGAAAGATCCTTTTGAACCAACTTATCTAGAAAATATATATGATGATAGCACTGATGACAACGGTAATCTAATAAATCCAGGTGGAGTTTTGTATCAAAAGCCAATAAGGACAGGACAAGCGCGTAACAACTTAAGTTTTAATTACGGTGTGACCGCAACTATAGCTGTTCCATTAGATCGCCGTATGGTTAATAACTGCGTGGCCGCGCAAAATAGCAGGGTTAAATATTTAGAACAAGCTTATAAGGCTAGAAAATTAGACTACTCTTTAAGTCGTTTAAAAATATGTGCTGAGCAATTAAAACTGGGCGTGACCTACGCTAAAAACAGCCCAAGCTTTGTGACTTGTTCAGATGTCCGTTTAGTCAATCCTCCTAACACCCTCCCAAATCATAAACATTCTATTTCTTCAAATTCCTCTGATCCTTTCGCCTTTCAGAAAGGGACTTTACAAGAGGTTTCTTCCCCCGAATAGCAAGCAGCTTTTTTGTTATTTTCTTTGATAAACTTTTAGCTTGTCCTTTTAATTGTTTTTGGAAAAACTTGGCTAATGGTTGCCCAATTACAGTTACACCAACAACAGAAGTAATAGCAATAGTAGATGTATTTACAATGGTGCTAGGCGGTGGAGTATATGAATTGATGACGTCAAATAATGCTCGGTCTTGGTAGATCGTTTCACATAAATTACCATTCTTTTCATAACGTAAAACAACCTTTGTTGAAAACTTACCAACAGCCCCAGGGGGGGGTGAACCAGGCAACGGACAAGGAAGGTCAATAGAAGCATTAGTGTTGATACCTTTTAAATCAACTTTTGGCAATTCAAGGTTTTTTGCAATGCTGTCTGTTTCTGTGTTTTTATCTTTTTTAGTTTTGTTTGTTGTTGTTCTTTTTTCTGTTTTAGTTTGTTCTTTTGGTGTTTCTAATTTTGGGACAGGTGGAACAATTTCAGGCTCTTCTTCAACAGATTGAATATTTTCCACGCCAGTCCAATCAACAGCCATGCTTTCCAGTGTTGGAACATTGCCATCACAAAGGATTAAATTTCCACGTTCGTCATTAGTAACTAAATTTTTATTTTTTAATGTCCTAGCCCGTACACAACCAGGTATCTGAATTACTGGAAAACCAATGTTGCCAGGTATTTTAGGATTAGGCGTATTAATTATTGATAGATCGATTGAAGCTTGAGGTATTTCTCTAATTGATATATCTTCTATTTCCACTTAGCAATCAGATAAATCTTTACCCAAACTTGAGCCAATGTCGGAACCTATTTTTTGCGCCCTATTCCTGGCAAAAGGCTCTAATAAAAATCCAATTATCGGAATATTAGAAAGCCTTGATGCGCCCGCAGCTGTAGCAACTCCAGCCCCTACCAGACCACCGTTATTCTTTCCAATGATTGAAGCCTCTAAGCATTTCATATCTATCTCTTGTCTTTTCTCTGTCGGTACATGGGGGACATATTCACGCCTAACATAGCTAACATCTTGTTTACCATTCCATTTGCTTTTAGTTGTATCGCTACTAAATAAAACCGTTTTGGGTTGGTGCATATTATGAGTGATCGTTAAATCTAATTTTTCCCCATTTTTCTGATAGTGCATTTGACTTGCAGAGTTTTCAGTTGTATTTAATCGCGCTAGATCAAAAGGAATTGAATTAGTAGATTTTGATAACAAGGTTAAACTAAAAAAATTAGTACCAATTAAACCAGCCCCTAAAAGGATACTTAAAAAAGGAAAATCAGAACGGTAAGACATTACCTGTTGCCTTTGGCATCTCCATACTAGGCATACTTTCTTTTACTAGCTTCGGCAATTCGCTCTTTATTTGAGACATTGCATGATTAATAATCTTTTGACGATTTAGAAAACCATATCCAAGGCCACCAAGACCTACTAAAAACGCAGTAAAGGAAATGATAGAAAGAGTGTTAATTACTTTTTGCATTAATCAATACTTAGACTTTCCAAGTGTAATTGCTGCATCTATATCTGTAAAAGATTCAGAAGTCCAGATAGAAGTTGTGCCGTCCTCTTTCTTATAAGCCTTAATTATTTCTAGATGATCTACATTCCTTTTAAGGGTGTCCTTATCTTCATCAGTAATTTTTGATTGAGCAGCAATAGAATTGATGAGAGTGACGCTATCACCAGCAGCATTAAAGACTTTTGCAACTTCTTCCGTAGAACGTTCAGCCATTGTTTCTAAGAGTTTCAATCTCCATTTTAAGCTCTTGTATAGCTCTTACAAGTATTGGTATTAATTTTCCAGGTGCTGCCTCAAGTTTTTCTGGATTTGACTCTAAAACTAAATTTAAAAAATCAGCATCATTATTTTTTTGTGCTTCCTGAAAATCCTGAGCAATAAAACCTGCCTCGTAACCTTTTGGCCCCTTGCCATCTCTAGTTTGCCACTTGAATTTTACAGGTTTAAGAGAATCAATAAAATCCAATCCTAGATCTAATGTTTTGATATCTGTTTTATCACGTCTATCAGATAAAGATGAAATTGAGCTTACTTGACAACGCAACGTTGCAACTGAACTATTGCCCAAAACGACTTCGTTTGAAGCTGTGCTTGAACTTGTATCCGAATTAAATCCTATACAGGTATTATTAGAGCCAGTTGTAATGTTATCTCCAGCATGAGCTCCCAGTGCAGAATTTTCTGAGCCTGTATTTACAACCTGTAAAGACTGATTTCCCATCCCAGTGTTGTCATTTCCAGTTGTCAGTCCCCCTAGTGCTTCATAGCCCATGCTATTGTTGAAAAGTCCGGTGGTGACTGAATCCATTGCTCTAAGACCCACCCCACCATTTCCATATCCTGTAGTGTTACGTTTGCCGGCTTCATACCCCACAAAAACATTTGAATCGCCTGAGGTAGTCGCCTCTCCTGCAAACGCTCCAACGGCTACGTTATTGCCTGCCGTATTAAGATTTAAAGCCTTGTAACCAACAGCAACCAACTCCGAATTTGTAGTAACAGTCGACAACGCACCACTTCCAATCGCGACGGATTTATCTCCGGAACTAATGGCTGCGCCTGCATTGTAGCCATAAAGAGAATTATTTACTGCACTTGTACCACTAAAACTACTTCCAGCGTTTGTGCCTCCCACCGTATTGTATTCAGAGTCAGAATCTAGTCCTCCACCAGCAGCAGCAGCCCATTTAACTCCAGTTGCTTCATTAGAGTCAGCAGTTAAAACATAATCATTAGTTCCTACAGCTAAAGCAGTTGGATCGCCTGAGCCATCACCAATTAATATTTCACCCTTACCGTCTAAATCGCTATTCATTACTGCGCCAGCCGAATCTACGTTGGTTGCATTAACTGTTGCATCTGAGCCATCCGCACCTGCGGCGCCTTGTGGTCCCTGAGGTCCTGTTGCACCTGTAGCCCCTGCCGATCCCGTTGTTCCAGTAGGACCAGTTGCGCCGGTAGCGCCGGTCTCTCCTCTAGGTATTGTGAAATTGAACGTGGCAGCAGAAGATGAACCACTATTTGAAACTGAGGCGTTAGTTCCTGCGTTACCTGTAGTTGTTGAACCAACCGCTATAGTTGCCGCTGCCCCATCAGCCCCATCAGATCCAGCGGGCCCAGTTGCTCCAGTTGCTCCATCACTACCATCGGCTCCGGCAGCTCCTGTTGCACCAGTTGGACCTTGAGGGCCTGTTGCTCCTGTCGCTCCATCTGAACCATCTGCGCCTGCTGCACCAGTTGGGCCTTGGGGTCCGGTCGGACCTTGAGCACCCGTTGCGCCTTGTGGTCCTGTAGCGCCAGTTGCTCCATCGTTTCCGTCAGATCCGTCATTACCTGCTGGGCCTTGAGGTCCGGTTGCACCTGTTGCACCCTGTGAACCTGTAGAACCTTGAATCCCTTGAATCCCTTGTGAACCCTGTGGGCCTGTGGCTCCAGTGTCGCCTTTGTCTCCTGTTCGAGCAAATGTAATAACTAAATTTTCATTACTACTAAAAGTCCCATCCCCCGAGACATAAGCACAAGTAACTTTGTGATAACCGGTAGCTTCTGTTGCAGCCGAAATAGTATATAAACGGAAATTATCAGGTTCAGCCTCTTCACTAATTTTAAAATGACCTTTTATTGTCGAAGTAGAATCATCTATCGTCCTTAAATAAGCTTGAATATCTGTTCCGTTCTTATCTGTATCATCAATAAATAGAAGCGTTGCACTTTGAGGCGCTGCGTTATTTAACGCTAATTTGCCTGCACCCGGATCGGCATCACTAGTAGACGTGTTGAATTGATATTCAAAGGTAGCCCCACCAAATGCGCCGGTTTGCCCAGTCGCGCCAGTATTACCCTGTGGCCCAGTATTTCCTTGCGGGCCTTGGATACCTTGATTGCCTTGTGCGCCCGTCGATCCTGTTGGCCCTGTTGCTCCTGCTGGCCCTGTTGCTCCTGTATCACCTCTAGGAATGGTAAATTTAAAACTCGCAGCAGAGGCTGAGCCTTCATTCGTAACGCTTGCACTTGTACCAGCATTACCCGTAACTGTTGAATCTATGCCAACCGTTGCCGCCGAGCCTGTAGATCCTGTAGATCCTGTTGTACCTGTTGGCCCAGTTGCGCCAGTCGCTCCGGTTGGACCTATTAACGAGACGTAGCTACCAGGCCACGTCCCGCTTGCCTTTGGTCCATACAATCTTGAATTGGTTGTTTCAATCCACCAATCACCGTCATTGCCATCACTACTTTGAGGGACTGAACTTCCACTCCTAACTAAAGTTCCTGATTGACCTACAGCTCCAGTTGCGCCCGTAGCGCCCGTTGGTCCGGCGGGTCCAGTTGGGCCAGTTGGGCCAGCAGTAATGATTTTTACTGTCTGATTTTCATCATCAAGAATCTTGACCTGATTGATTGTCTCGGTAATAGTTACGTTGCTCATGATGTGTAGCCCTCCGAGACATTAAATTTGACTCTAATAATTAAAGAAGTATCTGAACCAACTGTTCTTTTTACGTCAAAATATGGAGCTGGAGTAGTTGGCAATATGGTCGTCTGTACTTCAGACAAAGATAGTCTGAATTTTCCATTACTAGCGTCTGTAATTGTGCAAGTTATATCGCAATATTTCTTTGATCTCTCTGCGTTCCAGACTTCAGAGGTCAGGGTTGAGCCTGTCAGGTCATGAGCTGTTCCATTTTCATCCTCAAAAATAAAATTTTTAGTCCAATCAACTCGACGGTAAACATCTAATTCAGTTGGAGTTTTATTTGGTAAACTCATCTACTTTGCCTCTAATGCAGCGACCTTTGTTTCTAACGTCTCAATTTTTGCTACGGCCTCTTGTAGTGCTTTTGTTAAAACAGAAACGATTGCATCAACTTTTAAAGATTGAACTTGATTTGCTGCATCTTTCGCCCCTTCGCAACCACTAGGAATTACCTCCGCTACTTCGTGAGCAATAAAACCCTCTCTTGCTACTCCATCAGCCTTAAAACTAAAATCATCATTGTCTGCATATTCATAATTAACAGGTCTTAATTGTTTAATTTTGTCGATTCCTGATACTGTTTGAGTCGTTATATTTTTCTTTACTCGGTAATCTGAAGAAACAGTGATTGTCCCCTGATCGACTGCATCAATCCATAGTTTTGCCGCTGAACCTGTCCATTGAATATTTACAACGTTGCCTTGATTTGTTCCGCTGTACCCACTTCTAGAAGCAAAACCACGACCATTGATAACCCCTAAACTTGTAACTGCTGCATTTGCATCCCCTAATGTTATCGAGCCATTACCGTTTGCAGTGAAAGTAGTTTTTATATTGCCATTACCTCCTGTTTCAATTAGAAAATTATAATTAGTATCATTTGATTGGCTTATTCTGCAATCGTAATCAACAGAACTTCTCTTGAAATCAATATGGGGTGAGGTTGCATCAGATTGAACTTCAATTGAGCCTGTAGCTGATAGACCAATAAAAGAATTACCAGTTGAAAATAAACCACTCCCATTAGTTTCTAAAAAAGGATGCCAAGCACTCCCCGTATAATATTCAAACCTATTTGCTGTTGTATTGAGCCAGAGGGTTCCTGTTTGTTTATAACTTGGCGCAGAACCATCAGAGTTAGCTGTAAGGATATTGGTTAAAGTATTGTTAATGTCATCTCTTACTGTTGCACCAGAACCGTTATCAATTACATAATCACCGTGTTGAGACATTTTATCTTCTATTAATTACGCTTAGTATAGTCTATCTTACTATTTAGGCGTATCAAGTCAAACGGCTTGGCCGTGACCACTCGCAATCCAATTAAAATCATCAGTAATAATGCTTCCTGAACTGTTTTTTATGGTTGCGATGAATTGATTTGCGGAAATAGCCAGTTCAACAATATCTCCTGAACTAGGCGAAATAACATTAACAGAAACAGAAGGTTTATCAGTTGTAAAACCTAAAGCACTTGTTCCAGGCCAATACTGCATCGGGAATGTAATTGTTTTTGCAGCTCCGCCATTACCAACAGGTGCAGTACTTTGTTGAGTTGAAGGCTCTAGATTTGCTGTAAATCCTAGTTCTTCAATTTCTATATTTTCTGAACTATCAGCCGTTGTCACTTCTGCTTTAAATCTAAACCCTCTTCCTTGCAATAATGTATTCGTCATCTTCTGATAACCATTCCAAGTAGGAGAAGCACTAGTAGGATCATCATCTGTTGAATCAACTAAAATTGAGGCGTCTGGGCTATATGCAACATCACCGTCAAAAGTTGTCCAATCATCAATATTTGTTCCTCTGTCTTCAATAGTTGTACCAACCACAATATTTGCTGTTTTTAAAGTTTGCTTGAACCGAACAGGGTAAACGCCCTCCATATCAATTACGTTTGAAAAGGTGTACGTTCCAGAGTTGTAAACACCTGACCCAACTTCATCTAATGTCTCTACATTTGTCCCTGCAATCGTTAAATTGTTAAAGTCAGTTATTGAGTCAAAATTGTCTGTTGTTGTTAAGCGTAATTTATTTGAATTAACTTCTAGATTCGTCTTTGTTCCACTAAAACCAGTCTGTTCAGTTTGTGTTTTTATTGTCTTTAAATTTATATCAGAATCATTTAATACAATTCCTACTGCATCACTTTTTCTATACCCAGAATCTTTAAAAGCAATTAAGACCGTTCCACCTAAAGAAGGAAGTTGGACTTGCGTTGATGCGCCTGGAATTGGATCGATTAAAGTCGTTGAGTTTTGCCATGTTGCTCCTGTAGTTCTACTTGTCCATTTAAAACAAACACTTCCACCAATTTTTACATCTAAATCTGTTGATTGCGTCCAAGTCAAAAGACCATTGGCAAATTGCACATTAGTAGGTGCTGATGGGGCCGCTGTTTTACCAATAATGTTTCTATTCAAACTTGCAAATGTGCCTGAAACAATTGCACTTTGCGCCATACTATAAACTTCACATTCAAACAATCCTGCCTCTAATCCATCAATATCAACAGTCGTGTCTGATGTAATAATTCTAGAATAATTATCTGTTTCATTTCTATATCTAACCAAAAATTGCGTTTGGTTCGTTTTATCAAGTGGTCTATTCCATGACAAAGTAATTCTATTAACTACAGTATCATTAACCTCAACTATATTTTCACTAAAGGATAAACTCGTTGGTGGCTGTGGAATAACATTTAATTCAGAAGTTTGTCTTTCAGGTAAAGCAATGTCTTGTTCAATATAATCATATTTTCCTGAGTTATAAGGAATACAGCTAATATCATATAATAAATCATCTTTTTCAGTAACACTAATAACCTTCCAAGTTGATGTTGTTAATGTTCCTGTCTTATATACCCATAAACTGTTTGATTGTGGCGCACTAGTATAAGCACTACTAACTGTTATTACACCCAAAGAAATACTACTGACAGTTTTAGTTTCAACCGTTCCATCTGAAAGAACAACTGACAATTCAGAACCACTAGAAAAAGTAATATCTGTATCACTATCAATAGTAATTGCTGTTGTTGTTGCACTTTTTATAAGACCTGCTGTCCTTTTCCCCTGACGCATAGGGTCAGCAATTTCTATTACTTGTCCAGGTCTACAAATAACACCCGCAGCAATAGAAGTGGTAAAACTACAAACTTCATTTTCATGTGTTTGTGAATACAATAAAGCCCGCCCCATTCGATTTGCTTGTTGTCTTGAAGTACAACCAACAGCTTCTACATTTTTACTAACAATTCCGTACTTACTTTGTGGAGCCGTTGTTTCATCTTCAACCTGTTCTACATCTTTTTTGTAAGTGTTCATATTAAAGAAACTTACATTTACAACTGTGAACTTTGTATCTTGAGGCGTTCCAGAATATGAAAATCCACCTTCAACTACATTTGCTAATGTGAATAAATAAGATGTACTTTGTGGGCTATCTTGTATCAGTCTTAAAGAGTTATTGCTCCAATAAGGAGTAACTCTCATGTTGCTGCATATTTTATTAATTACATTAAATGCATTATCTTGCGTTTGTAGTGAACCATTAAAACTAAATCTTGGTTCTAGACCTGTATTAGTAGAAAGCAAATCGCTGTTGTAATGACTAACAGTATAAAAATCATAATTACTTATTTGATTTTCTTTTATAAATTCACCTAATCCAAATCTTTCATTTAATAAAATCTCACGCAAAAGCATTGCAGGGTCTGTATTCCAATGTGTTGCAGTTGTAAAACTACCTTGAAAAATATAACCTGTAGGATATTCAATTCTCCCCGTTGTGGGGTCAACAGTTGGAGTAAAAGTTGTTCCAGATCCGTTTGTATATGGTGCAGGAATTTTTGTTTTTAATCCCCTTATTTTATACATTCTTGCAGGTGGTTGACCTCCAAATCTTTCAGCATCAACTTTAAATGCATGGTAAGCAGTATTAGAGTATGTATTAGGTTCGTCTTTTATTAAAGTGTATGTACTCCAGTTCATGTCTGATTGAACAGAGTCTTTTTCCCAATGTTTTCCATTACGGTCAATGCTGTCACTTTTTCCATCATCTGTAATTCTTGTTACTCTTATTTGTAAAGGATAAAGATTAACATCATTACTTACAACTAATTTATGATCTCTTGAATATGGACCTTTTGATTTACCTTGAACTTGCAGATTCTCTCCAAAAGCATTACTAAAATCAGCCTGCCCTGTGTATTTATGTTCAATTTTATAACGAACAGTGACTCCTTTTTGTGTCCCTGTGTCATGTTTTTGTCTGAATAAAGTAGGCCAAGTTAATGTAATTCTTATTGGATAATCACCAGCACCATCTGTATCAAAAGGAGTTGATATTGTCTGAGTTACAGGTGAAGCTTGTTCAACTTTAGTTTGTACGTTAACAGTTGTTTCTGTGCTGCTAATTCCAACTTGACTTGTAACTGTTTGCGTAGCTGTTCCATATTTAAACTCATTTTTCACCTCACCAAAATTATTAATTAAAACATTTTCTGTTGCAACAGAATTAAAAGAAGGTGTTGCACCGTTAATAGGCGTTTCATTTAGAAAAACATCTGTTAATGCTTCCCTATTAAAATTATCTGTTCCAACGCCCCAACTGCCAGGATGCTGAGAAGGGTATCTTGCTGCTAATAATGCTTTTCTTACTGCATTTGCCGGACCTGCAATTTCACCTTCGGAAAGTGCGTCAAAAATAGTTAAGAATTGATTACTTTCTAAAGTGTTTTCATGACCAAAATTAGCTCTGAAATCACGAAAATCTCCATTGTGTTGCCCTGAATAATAAGTTGGTGCCATTGTTAAATACCTCCTGATGCAACAGCCATTTCATGAGGCCCAGTTGTATCTAAGGATTGATTAATCACAACAGAGCCAGTAAAAATTTCTCCAAATACAATTTGCACTGGAACACCAGCCCTTCCAGAATTTTGAATCCCTTGAAATGAAAAAGCTCTTGTTGGGTCGTTATCAATTTCAGGTATTGGAGGTGCAAGCATCTCGTTTAATCCTCGGGCCGCCAAAGTTACTCCTATCGCCATCCCAATTTTAGAATATGTAAGACTTTTACCAAAAACCGTTAAGGCTCCAGTCCCTCCAGGGATAAAAAACGAACCAGCTATTAAGGATATGCCTAAGATTGTTTTGAATAATCCTTTAGCTCCACCGACAACAGGCATGATTTGTATATCTCCTCCACTCATGTTCTGTACTTCATCTTCACCAATTACTGTGTCGTTGACCTGCACTTTGTAGTGTTGTTTTGCCATGTGTCTTTCAACATCAGGCCAATTAGAAACTAAAAATTGAATAGCTTCTGCAACTGAATTACAATTAGCCTCCATTTCCTTCCAACCAAGGAATTTCGCTAAGGGTCCATAGATTTTAATTGTTCTTTTCATTTGCTACGCCTCATTATTATTATTCTACTTTGGATGTAGTAAATACCATTGGGCAGTATCAGGATTAACAATGAAAAAATTTATTCCGATGCTATTGCATGAATTAACATCTCCTTCACTTGGTTGAGGTGAACAATCGGGATGGCTATGAAATATACCTGTCACTTCGCCTAAATTGTCGGCAATAATCCAACCATTCGGATCTAATACGAAATTATTAATCTTATCGTCTGCAATATTTTGGCAAGGCAAATAACTTCGATCATCAACAACAAGCCCACAAGCTTCATAAGGCTTTGATTCAATTGCATGTAATAACGCTTGATTTTTCCAAGTCATCAAACATAGGCTCCGATACCAGGGAAATCAGTTCTTGTAAATTGTCTTTTTGGTATCTTGACGTTTGTTAAATCAAAGGCACTAACACATTCAAATTCAACAATTTCTCTATTTTCTATACTTTTGCGATGGATAAAATACACCTCTTGAGGAAGTTCTTGAGTGGGATCTGCATCTGAATTGCCACCGCTAAAATTAGCTGCATCCAAGTATTTAGCCAACGTCCTTATTCTTGTTAATTTACATTTTTGTAAATCATTACCTGGAGTCGTAGCATTAACGGTCAGCATTAATGTTGTGAACGTCCCAAGGATATTACTAACGGTCAAAGTTGGTCTTGCTAATGTTCCTGATGTTTGACCTTTAAAATCAAAACCTGATGCTTGAATAGGAAACCTTTGATAACTATTTCCTGCCCATACAACCTCTGCATTTGAATGATTAGAACCGTTATGAAAACGGTAAACAGGATCGACAGATGAACCGTGAATTGATGAATCCATCGTTAACGTAAACAATTCAATAATTGCTGACGGATTTGTTTTCTGTAATTCTGCAATTGGGATAGGCATTATGGTTCAAATACTTGTCTAAAGGTTGCTTGAATTGTTGCCCTGTTGTTATAAGGAATTGTTTTAGTCCAACTATCACAGACCCATTTATAAGAAGTTGATTCATCTGGAGGTGTCCAACCAAAACTTTCATTGTCATCTGCGCGACTATTTAAAAAAGTTTCTACTGTGTCTGCGTCTGTTTCTGAGATATTTTGAAAAGTTAAATTCCATTCTTTTGGATTTTGATTTAAGCCAAAATCAACCCTCTGCTGATAACCATCGCCAAATTGTGTCATTCGAGTTTTTGGAGAACTTGTTTTTTGTGCTCCATAGCTAGGAGAAGGACTTGTTGGGAAGTTTGCCATTAGGTTGCGAGTAATCCTCCAGGTCTACGTTGAACGATTAATTCTTGTTGGATTGCTTGAGATATAACCTCGCCTAATTGTCCCGCCCGATCTGAATCCCCTTGCACTTGTGATTGATTCGCGTCCACGTTAACAACAACAGAAGTATTGCCGCCCCCCTCTACTCCTAAAATTCCATTACGACGACGTAGGGGTAATATGGCTTCCGCGCCGGCCTCCCCTGCAACTGCAATTCCACCATTAGCCATCATTTTGTAGTGAGGACTATTTATAACCCCGCCTTTCGCATAGGCCGTTACATGTTGACCATTTTCAATTACATTACCTTTCGCACTAAATAACCCTTTAAACCAATCAGTCAAAGGCGCTGTGATTGTTTGTTGTATCGCAATACGTGCCATCTCCTTGATAATTGTATTAGCTAAATCCTTAAACGCTAATTTGCCTGTCATCACAAAATTCACCAACGTTTCCTCCATCTTTTTTATTCCTTTAATCACTACATCCGACATTGCCTCGCCAACAGTTTTAATTGAGGCTCTAAAAGTATCAATTTTTGATTTCATTTGTGTACCGAAAGTCTTATCTAATTCTTTTCCAAATTTATTTGCTTCAACTGTTCCTTCCGCAAAATATGACGCAGGTGCATTTTCAGTACCTCCAATAATTGAATCAAAAAGTTCTTTATTAGTTTTAAAACGATTAGCGAAACCTGAACGCCATTCAGCTTTTGTTTCATCCATACCAGTAAAATCACCTTTTACCCACTTGCCAATAATTTCCTTTGTCGTTTTTGCAAGTTGTATTAATTCTTCAGCTAACGCAATAGCCCCCATGATGGAAAAAGCAACGCCCCTAATTGCAATTTCGATAACTTTAAATAATCCTGCCCAATCTTTTTCACTGTCAAACACATCAGAGAACACACCAACTAATTGGTTTAGCGTTGGCAATAAAGCATCTGCTAATAGTTTCCTAAACCCATCAAAACCAAAACTCAACTTTGTTAATTGATCATTAAAATATTCTGCGTTCGCTGCAAACCCCTCGCTCGTTTCATAGTTCCACTTTTCTAGTTCTTCTCGACCTTCATTTAACAAAGGAATTAATTGCGCCCCTGATCGACCAAATATTTCCATTGCAAGCGCCGCCTTTGTTGCCCCGTTAGGCATATTTGAAAAACGATCTGCAATATCACCTAAGAGAACCTCAGAACTTTTTAAATTTCCGTCTGAATCTCTAACGCTTATGCCCAATGCTTCATAACTTTCCGAATAAGTTTTTATGCCTTGATCTGCTTCTCTTTGTGATTGTGCTAAACGTCTTAAACCCTTTTCAATTGTTGATTGTTCAACCCCTGCTAATTTTCCGGCGTTTACATAGGCTTGTAGTGAATCCGCCGCAATTCCTGTTTGCCTGCTTAGTTTTCCAAATGCGTCAGCCTGATT
>TARA_R100001443_G_C3363830_1_pt1 | contig 14679 bp, 16 predicted proteins | sample TARA_R100001443 | Tara Oceans TARA_R100001443 (sample SAMEA2622142) | marine metagenome | biome: marine biome (ENVO:00000447); feature: deep chlorophyll maximum layer (ENVO:xxxxxxxx); material: "saline water (ENVO:00002010), including plankton (ENVO:xxxxxxxx)" | depth 50 m
GAGTTACAGCATTATATGAGAACAAGATTTTGTGGGGATCCCTCAGGCTCTAAGCCCTCGTTTTTTACCTTCATCTTGAGGCCGATATTTGACTCATCGCGATGGCTACTATCTTTCAGCTCAAAATCCAGCTCCAGGCTATCTTCAGGATAATTCAAGTTCCGAATCACCCCAGATATAAACAACTTCGCCTGGCCCTCAGTCATACTGATCACATTTTTTAACCCAGCGGACAAGGCTCTTTTCTCGGCATCTGCCAGGCAACTTGCCACATCCTGCAATTCTGAAAAATCGTAAACGTCATTGCATGCAACACCGTTTTTTTCACCGAACACGACCACTTTCATTGGGGCTGTCTCATCTTAATCACTACAACTTATTCAGGCCACAACTAGACTACCTGAATCCACTTCCACAGTAATAACCGACATTGCGTTTAACCGCGCATTCATCAGCAGCTCACCTTTTTAAATCCAGTCTACGCGACTCTCAATGACCCTTTTAGCAACGTCATTGGCCAAAGCAAAAGCACCGTCTTCATCCATGCCGGGCAGTGTTAATGTTTTACCGGTTAAATGCACCTTCACAGTTGCCACCCCTATCGTCTTTTCGACACCACTTTGGGACAACGAAACAGCTTGTAATTTTGTTTTATCCACACAGTAAGTTAATTGGTTTAACCGGCCCTGACGCACAAACAAGTAATGCTCCGTATCACATACTCCGTACCGGTACCATCGCAATGCGCTACCGAGAACAAAGACGCAAGCCAGAATAAGAAACGCCAGGCCAAAGCCCGGCCGGCTGACCTCATACGCTTCATAGCTCAAATACATCAACGGCAACCCGACAAGCACAACGGTATTTAGAACTCGCAACAACGACAGTCTTGTGAACACCAAGCCTTTCATAGATACCGCTGGGTAAACAGATTGCACAACCGCATCTACTTCATCACGCTTTACCCCGGGGACAACCATTGAGCCATTCATCTGTACCAGGTGAATACCACAGCGCTCTGCCAACCTGTCCATCAACGTTTCGCGAATGGCAACCCGCTGCAGCTTACGTGTATGAATGGAGCCATGCTTTTTAGTAAACAAACCCTCTGATTGCGTCAGGCCCGTATCATTCCAAAATAAGCGATAACCATAGGACTGAACGACCTGCATTACCCCTGATCCGATTGCTGATAGAGCAATGAGTAACAGCACTCCAGCGGTACCAATAATGACTAGCAATAGCACATCGTTGACCGGCAACACCGTGTTCAACCAATCACTGATCGTTTGGTCCAAGTTTTTTATGACATCCTTCGCTTTATAGTAAAGACCAATGAAAAGCCCCAAGAAAATGAAGATCCGGTTATGGCAAAGCCCAAAGATAAAAAGGTCCTTATTGTTTCGTACCAGGACCAAATTCCCGTTATCTGACGCGCTCGTAGCTGACAGGCCTTTGTCTGATGGGATATCTTCAGTAGTTAACCTATCCTTATTGGACAATACATGCTCTTTGATGGCATCAGCGACACTTCGCTTTAACCCCGGTATAAACCCATCTTTTTTGGATTGGCCGGCGCTGTCAAACGTAGCGCTGACATAATTACCCCACCGATATAACCAGGGCTGTTCCAACTCCACCGTGAGCACTCTGTTAAAAGGTATTCGCACACTGGAACGGGAAAACACCCCTGAGTTTATTTCCACTGCATTGTCAGCAAAGCGGTACCGATAGCAATACACCCTAAGCGATGATACCAATACACCAATAAGGAATAAGCCTGACACCATAATCAGGGCCACTAAAACGATATTTTTTAGCAGGACATACAGTGACACCCAAATCCAGATAGTCGCACTGATGTCTTTAAGCATCATTACCGTAAATCGCCAACTCTGCATCACCACGGTGATCGGTGGCAATTTCAACCACGCGCTATCATTCATTAGTATCTTCCGTTTGTATGTCACCAAGCAGGCTGTTCCGGAGGCTGCTGGCGGTGGCGAGGGTTAAGCCTGGGATCGTAACGCCACGCCCAGCACTTAGCACTTTAACCTCATGAAGTTTGAATAACCGGCCAATCGCACCTTGCATCACCTCAATATGCTGTATCCGTTTGACAGGTACCGACGTAATCGAGGGAGTGAACCACCCAACACGGTAACTGACAGCTTCGTCTGTTATCCAATACCCCTTTTTTGCATCAGAAAACCAGCGATACAGGCATAACACCAGCCAAAAATAGGGCAGATACTTGACCATAAAAGGGCTTACGACAGAGAGCAGGGCGCTATCCTCCTGGGTAAAATTTGAAGCTAACCAAAAGGCCACTCCCCACAGAATCAAGCCAACAATCATGCACTCCAAAAAGGAGACAACGCGGTATCGGGGTGACAGAGTAGACGCCCCATTTGCTATCAGCATTTCTTTAAAATCCACCCAACACTCCTTATTTTTAAGCTGCTATTGCGCTGTTAACAAATCCAAACATGGCCCACATTTCTGCATCAGCAGGGACAGGGGTAGTAACGCCACTTCTGAGATCAATCGTGACCCCCTGATATTCAGTTTGGCCATGCCGTATAAACCCCCACAGCATCTGCACTGCATGAAAAGCTGCGATGTCATTGATCCCGTAATCCTGCCTTGCAACAGCTTCCGCTGTACTGCATGACGGCTCAGGATTGGCTATTGGTGCGTCCATTTGGGATTTAAACAAATCATACACGGTAGGCAGATAGCAGTGTTTATTATTCGTTTTTGCACTCATGCCAAGAAACACATTGGCACTGCGGCTGTCATTCCCTGCATCAATCCAGACGATATTTCGCTCTTTTTGCACGGCCTCGTGAATGGCTTTTCTGCCCTCCACATTATCCACACAACCGAAAATAATGGTATCACCTCTGGCATCATCCGCTTCAAATTTGCGGGTTATCGCACTCCAGTTAACACCGCCAAACTGGTTGTAACGCGATACCAATACCTCTACTTTGGGCAAGCCCAAGTCACATGGCCAGAATGACTGTCTGCCGATATTAGATGGACTGACAATATCATCGTCGAACACCCGAACATCAAAACCCTGTGCGCCTAAATTAATTAATGTCATGTGCATTTGAAAGAGCTTATTTAAAAGCGCCGAGCCGGTGCCACCCGCGCCAACCACGATAATCTTCATCTTTTGCCAGCCACTAACGGAATAATTGGTTATAAAATCGGGGGCAGCAATCATGTTATCTCTCCAGCGTCTTTATGAACTGTTCAAGCGTCTTACCAAAGCTCACCATGTCGCGCCCCTTTGGCGCTTCTCCAGCTGCGGCAAAACCCTGCCATATTTTGATATGTTGCTCAGTATCACGCCCACTGACACCCACTAACTTTTTAAAGGTCTTGTCGCAACTGGTGTGGGAAAAATTCGTTGCCAACAATGCCGCTTCACATTTTGCCATCCTCACCGACACGCTATCGGATATGTCTGGTCGCTCAGCCGAGCCAAAACAAAGGCTTGCATTACTGTGAATGTTGCAAAGGGGGGCATGATAAAGTTTTGTTTCGCGGTTCACTGATTTGCTTGCACACGCCAAAATATAAAGTTGATCGCTTAGTACGAAAATAAGAGTTGGGAGCTTTGCCAATACCGATAGCTGTTTATTCGTGCGAAACCATAGTTGCTCTGGTTGTTTAGAAGCCGGTCTATACCAAGCTAATGTATTCCCTCTTTGATACAGCACCCGCTCATTATTCCAGTGTTCCACAGGGGTATCACTGGCAAGCTCTGAGAGCAGATCTTTTAACACATCACCATCTACAGGTCGGCCTTGCTGTATTTTGCCGCCCTCGACGTTGTGCATACAGATTAGTCGCTTATCGTTGAGTTTCGTGACGCTTATCGCAAACTCAGTGGCAATGCCGTCCGTTTCACTTTTCTTTGATAAATCACTGGTGTCAACATGGTATTTAGTAAACATTCAACTCATCTCCCCTAAGCGGTATAAGCCTATTGTTATTCAAAACACCATTGACGCTACCTTTCTGCCAGCAAATCCATTCCTGAAATGAGTGCCATCATTAAGCCTGTTGATTTACTGTGATTACACACCACCTCAAACCAATCGGAATGGCCGGTTTTGATTATCAACACATCGTTATCTTCAGCGGCATTCATAAACCCCTCGTACACCCCTTGCAGCATATTATCAACGCTATCATTAAGCTCCCCCTCACTAAGCGGTGAGATAATGATCCCAAAAGGAAATGTATCTTCTTTTTGTTCCATGACCTCCAAGGAGCGTTCTTTGTGATTGTCCTGCTTATACGACAAATACCCCTTGGCTACCTGACTAAGCAGGATGGCATAACCGCTGCTATCGTTTTTTGATAGCGAAGCAACGTCATCGAGCGTTACCCCTTTGTTGCTCGTTAATTTAACTGACTGCACTTCAAAGGTTAAACGCTCAAAGGCGTCATTTATGAACTGAACCACGCTTTCAGGATCGCTCTCAAGCGCATCGGTTAGATCTTCCCCGTACAAGTACATTTCATTTAACTCATCCAGGAAATCGCTAATGACCTCGTTCTGGTTATTGGACACCAACGCAACCGCATCAGTAAAATTAGCCTCGCTAAATGCCCTGACAAAAGCGCCAACCTCCGCAAGTTCGTTCTCACAGCGTGTACACTCCATCGCCCCATAATATTGCGATACGTCAAGCTGCCATACGCCACTCCCTGCTATCATCAATTCATTTAAAAGCAGGGCATAGTGCGCTTGATACTGCGCTGGAATATGGTTAATAGCCGCGAAGTGGTGCTGAAAAAAGTCACATGACTCCAGCGTTAGCTGCATATCGTCATCAGCATATGGACTGCTTAGGCATAAACCATAAAGCGCCATGTCTTCAAGCACCGGCCAGATTTTGTCAGAATGCCTGATGGGATCAACAACTGACTTCACTTCAGACATAAGTTGGCGTCTTAGCGCCCCCATTACTTCATCAACATGCTGATAATACGCCTGACATGCTGCTCGCCCGTCAAATGATGCGAGCGCCTCCCTGAGCGCCTTAACCACAGGCTCACTCAAGGGTGAGTTACTGACGCCTTTAAACTGCTCTGCGCGGCCTTTTATGAGGGTTAGCCAAGAGGCACATTCAGCCTTAATGATGCTTTCCTTTATCGCTTTAAGCTCATCAGGCACGTCAATGGATTGCCCTACCAACGCCGCATGAAGCGGCATGGCAGGGGAGGTGAGGGTTACATCAGTGGCGGGGCTATTCGTTGTAAACCACGCTGGCACGTAGCCACCTGTTTGACTTTGCTGATGTTGGCTGTAAATGTTGGCAAGTTGCATAATCTGTCCTCAACCGCTTGTGCTTTGACTTGCAAACAGGTTAACGCATCATCCAGTTCTTGCATCAAATCAGGGATCAACATAGCCCGTTATCCATTAGTCTTTGCTGGTGGCATCAGAGCTTATAGGCACCTAATTTTGTATCCATTTGTTAGAGCACGTGACTATGCCTCTAGATAAAATAGGGGTTTTAGCGCTCGGAAAAAGGGGAAAGCTGTCATTAAGTGCTTAACATTCGCATCCAAATCACCCTGGGGCAGGGGAGCCGGTATCACTCGCGCTCCGCATCGAAATTGTACTTTAGCTGCACTCATCATTACCCCCTATTACAGAACATCAAAATCTGAAAACTTTTTACCCGTTGGCGAACCTATTACCTGCTCAGCCGCATTGTCACTCTCAGTTTCCGACATGGCTGGCGCATCTGTTTTATCAGGGGCATTAGATTTCTCTGGCGCTGGCTTTTCAGCCTTGGCCGGTGTGGTGCCTTTTTTGGTATTACCGGCTTTTGCATCTGGTGCGGGTGTAGATGCTGGCGCTTTTGCGGTGGTCGCCTTAGCGGCATTAGCTGCTTTGGTCAGTAACGCACTAATATCCAATTCAGAATAACCCGTAGCTGCGCTTATGACGCCCTCACGCAATTGTGTAATGGCATGTTCAACCTTGGCAATGACTTCGTCTGGCTTGCAGATAATGGCCAGTGGCGTATTTAACGCCGCACGTAGTGCTACAACACTGTCCGCATTGGCATTTACCGTTTTATCCTGATGATCGTTCACCAATTTTGGCTCAAAATCGTCTTTTTGATTAAACGACAGCATAATGCTCATGGTGGAACCATCTTCACCTACTGGCCGCACCGTCAAATCTACACCACGCAAACCTGAATCTTTGATTAAAGTAACTAACGCTTGGAACATGGGCTTATCCTTTTAACTGAAAGTTACGTGAGCTTATCGCGCCGGGTTAACGGCGCAATAAAACAAGATCACGCAGCCTTTGTTGTTTTATCCACAAAGGAATCCATTAGCTCCAGATAAGCTGGCGGCGCGAATTGCGTCCAATCAAAATCGGTAACAGCCAGTATTTGTTTAATAACATCCCCTTTTCTGCCAGCTAATAACTTCTTCCCTGCACCTTGTTCTTTTGCTTCGCAAAATGTGTCCAGACCGGATAGGGCAATGATTTGCTCAAGTCCTATCGTAGTGTATTTACCCAATGTTGCTTCGCAAGGCGTCCATGACGCTACCAACGCATCCTTGCCGCCATTAACCTCAACTGTTGCAGCGGTGATAACCTTGTTTGCATCATAGCCATTAATGGTTCCGGCTTGGGTTGCACAGTATTCGACAACTTGCGCGATCATGCTCTCCAGCTTATCTTCAGGCAGGTTCATCAGCACCGTCATTTTCTTTGCCGGATCACCTACGGGCTTAAATTTGCTCAACTCCATCAAGCCAATGAGCTGCATGACAAGGCCAAACTTACGGTCTTTAACCAGCACCTTTGAACCAGCATCCCGCAACTCACGCCAGTGAGTGTCGATAAGCACCTGTGACACCGCACCTTGCTTCGGCGCAGCCGGTTTAGCTTTAGCCGCACCTTTGGCCATATTGACCACATTCGCTTCTTGCTCATCAGTGTCAGTGCCGTCTGCCTGCTGAACATCAACGCTTTCATCTGATGGTTCACTGTTTGCTTGCTGTGCCGCCTGATAAGCATCATGCGCGGTAGAACATTCAGTAAAGCAAGTCTTGTCCGTACACTGGCTTTCCACTACTGCCCCAGGAGTGCCATGTGGTGCATCATCCATGACCGCAATGCGATTAGCACAGCCCATACAGCCGGTAGAAAATTGTGTCTCACCCACGACCGCTGGCGTAACGGTAATTCGATGCTCTGGTAAGCTCTGGCTCAACCATACAACAGTACCAAAGCGTTCTTCGGCCTGTGTTTTCGCCGTTTCTAAGGCTTCTTTGGTCTTGCTGTGAAAGCAGGAGGCTTTGGAGCATAACGCACTTTCAGCCATGCCAAACAAGCCACCTTGTAGCTCTGTATTATGAATACACTGGCTACAATCTCCTTTATCAAATATCGCCTTGGATAATGGCACCTGCACTTTGTCAGCTCGGGCCTTTAGGTCGTTTACAGACCACTTTTCAGCCAGCAATTTTGTCAGCGTATTGTTCTGGACGTTTGGATCAAACGCCGCAAGGATGAGGGCATGGCGCACTGATATGCTGCCATCATCTAACGCATCCAGTACACCATCTGTACAGGGGACTAAGCACAGACGCTCACGTAATTTACTTTCACTCCAGGATAACCGCTGTGCTGCACTGGCTACATCACCGCTATAAAGTGAAATAAATCGTTTAGCCCACAGAACCTGATCACTGAAATTAAGCTCAGCGCGATCTGTGTTTTCTGTAAGATTGATTTGGAGCGCAGTCGCATCATCACAGACCCGAATCAACGTGGGGATATTTTCGATACCCGCTTCTATCGCGGCATCACGCCGTCCATAACCGGCCAGAAGCTCCAATGACCCATCAGGCATCAACCGCGCAACAACGGATTGCAAAACGCCTTGGGTTTTGATTGATTCAACAAACTCAGCCCAATTTGACCGCTGCTTACGGCGAGTATTGCCGCCAAGCGACATATCCTTTATTTCAGTCGGTGACAAATGCACTAATTGACCATCTTGGTATTTAGCTGCCATTTTTTTCCCCTTTATTGTGTTCAATCCCGTTTCAGATAGCGCCATTACATCACGCTTAACCATTCCCACCACAAACCGGACAGACCGAATATCAGCATCTGTCCAAGAGGGAATTAGCGCCGAAGCTGCGCGATAATGGCGTTAAAATCCGGATTATTTACCGACTGAATTTTGAGGCTATTTCCGGCAACCAACTGGAACACGACCTCATCATCTTCAATTTGGTTAAGGCTATCTGACAAATAGATGATGTTGACGCTAAGCTGCGTTAAATCCGCATTAGCAAGTGTGGCCGTAATGAAATCAGTACCAGATTCCTGCTTTTTTGCATCTAGTGTTGTTAATCTCAACTCGCCATTCTCCGCATCAATAGCAAGACTTGGCAGCTTCTCAAAGGCAGTAGATTTTAGACGGCTAATGGATTGGAGTAGGGCGTGTTTACTGCAACTGAAAAGCGGTTTTGGCTCGCAAGTAAAAAAGCCTGATGTATCGGGATATTTACCGTCAATCAGCGTTGACCGGATCTGGCCACCCGTCCATGTAAATTCAGCCATATTGGCTGAAATCCTGACTCGAATATCACCGACATTCTTATCCACGTTTACTTGGAGTAAATCCAGCAACTTCAGCGGTACGATACCCTCTGCCTGACCAGATTGCCCCACCAACGGTTTAATGACCCGACTGATCCGGTGTCCATCAGAACCTGTCACCGAAAACGAGCTGTCTGAAATTTTAAAATGACAGCCGTTCAGATAATGTCTTGCGTCCCTCACAGCACATGAATGTGCAATTGAGCGCAGTGATTGCAACAGCACTGATCCATTAATCACGATTTCAAAGTGCTCATCACCCAATCTGTCAGGGTGCGGAAACGTATCGGGATTGACCACCGCTGCGGTTAGCTTAGACCTGCCAACTTTTATTGTGGCAACCGATTCTGTCCAGGAAAATGACATATCCTGCTCAGCCGCATCTTTCAGGCTTGAAAGAATCGCCCTTAGCTTTACACCGTCTATACAAACCTTAAAAGGCTCACTCAAAAGTGGGATAGGAACGCTCCGTATAACGCTCTGTGCGCCATTGCAACCAATAGCAAAACACTGACTACCGTTATTGGTAATCAGCACATGCTTATACACTTCGTTCTGACTTTTCTCACTTGCCGCAAAACCGGCTATTGGCATTAATGTCTCTATAGCCGCTTTAACACTTATGGTAAATCCGCTCATTATGCTCTCCAACGAATCACATTTTGAGCATCCTATAACGCCTGATATTTATTGCCATAAAACGGGAAAAGCGCCGAAATGGCGCTAATTATGGGGTAGGGAACAAATTCTTATCTGATATGACTTATAGCTTATTGCCGTTAGACCTCTCCATCCTTAATGGAAAATATCGGAACACTTTCTATAATCTCACAAGCAAAATGATAATCCATTATGGATTGAAGCGCGCTTAGTTCACTCTTTGAATGTATCGGAACCGTGGTTCACAATAGAGTTCCATGTCCTTTAGGTAAGACATATTGCGGGTTTTCAGCCATTTCACTATCTAGCGTCCTGAGCCCTTTACGCTTTGCGTTCGCTTTTATTACTTCGCCTACAAATATCTCAGTAGCTGTTAAAGCATAGGTATAATCTATCTTCCCACCAGGCATGGAAACCTTCTTAGAATATGGGACTGACAAAAACCATCCGCTATCCACTAGAATCTGCAGCGCAGCCCTCAGATCACGTCTTTTGACACTCATTGATAAATGGTTTTTGCCAAAGGCATTAAAAAGCTCATTAACATAGATATTTCTGACACCGTTTACAACGGCATTGGTCCAGTTATTCGTAAGGTATTGGTGGATGAATCGCGCCAGTGGTGTGTCATGAGAGTTGATGGATGCAAACGGATATTGCCGATAATTTAGTTTCTGTATCTCTTCGATAACAAAATCGCTGAAGGTAATAAAGCAGCGATCGCGACCCCGTCCGGTGCCTGTAACCTCAAGTACCGCATCAGCGAAAATGTGATGTGTAATTGATACTTCTTTATCGCCGTCTTTTTGCGCAATGCTTGTTCGTGAGTCTCGAATGATCAGCAAGCTTTCTCGTATAACATCGTAAGGCCTGGTTTTACCGATACGCTTTAACTGCTCTCTGATTTCGTACAGTGTGAAATAAATGCCGTACCTGCTCACGCCGCCGGGTGTTCTGATCACTTCCAGTCCTTTATTGCTTGCAATCAGAAAAAGTACTTTTTCAATGAGGTCTTCCCGGTCACCAGGCCAAGCGTAAAACTCCTTTTCAATACCATCTATCTTTCGAGTAATTATCGCTGGCTGAATTTTACAAATCAGTCTATTACGACCCGCAACATAGTGGTTTTCAATAATTGACTTTGGATTACTGAATTGTTCCCTGGGTACCACAGCATCAGCGCCACGTTTGAACCTGGGTATGAGATCGATCGAGCCAATACTATTGGAATAGGCTGAAACGACTTGTTTGCCATTGACCAGCTGCATACCCGGTGCATCTACAAGTGCAAAAAGATCGAGTTGGTATTGGTTTTCACCATCAGCGATATCATCAGTGTTGATAATGTCGGTCATAAATTGGCCCCTCAATCCCTTTGGATTCAATCTAACAAACAAAAAACTAAGTTATTAGTGCCTAAAGATGATCGCTTACTACCTTATGCTGATCTTTTTTGCTTAGACCGGCTTTTTTGTTTACTTATTGGGCATCTTTACTACCTGAACAGGTCAACATATCTCGGTCGAAGCTGATTTTTACTACCTGATGACGTCAACATCACTGATTATTTGCACTACGTTACCAAGCCGGCTCCTACGTAAAATTGCTACAAAGGCATTTTTTTACTACCCAATTGGGTCAACATAAGCAATTTTGGCTTGGTTTTACTACCTTTTGTGGACAACACTGGCCTAACCTCACACTTTTTTACTACCTGATCAGGTCAACATTTAAAATAGGTACGTGTTTCTACAGCTAAAATCGTCGTGCTATGCCAGCATCTAGCATCTTTTTTCTCCTAATTAGCTCATCATTAGTCGACATAGGGCTTTTACTACCTAAACAGGTCAACATTTACATTTCTGCGTGATTTTTTACTACCTAAACAGGTCAACATTCCATGGTTTGGCATTTTTTACTACCTAAATAGGTCAACATTTCCGACTTCCCTGTATTTCTGATCACGTTTTACTACCTGAATGCGTCAACATTTCAAATTATGAGAACCCTGCTATCGTATATCCATTCTTTCAGTTGCTGTTCTTGCCGGCGTTTTTCTATGAAGATGAATAGATCTTTTTGTTTTTATATAAGAAAGGGTAGTAAGGAGTAAATGACAAATCACCCAAGTTGTTGACTCGTATGCTAAATTTAGTCATGTTGATCACCAAAAGGTACTATTCTGACCCTGTTGGGTACTAATCTAGTCAGGACGGGTATTAAAAGTTCACCGTAAAAGGTAGTAAAACAGATCTATAAAAGGTAGTAAGCGAATTATGGATTTCGAAGTTATTCAACAACTTATCCACAAATATGTCTAAAAAGATCTCAATTAGGTAGTAAAATACAGGCGTAAATGCAAAAAATCATGCTGAAATTGAGCGGCATTTTGTCCTATTCTGGCGAAGAATGTACGGATCAGGTAGTAAACCGATCGAAGATAGGTACTATAAATCTCACGTTATCCACAGCCTGAAAGATGGATTGCCATTAAAAATGCGATACGAGCTGAGTAAAAGATTCGTTATTTTTCACATTTGCACTGAAGGCCGGCATCAAGATTAAAAACTCAAGCTCAGTCTGAATGTCACAGGCCGTAAGGTTACTCCTTAAAATATGAAGGTCCTTATGCCAAGAGCTACCAAGTGATATTGAGTGAGTCTCTATTCTTATCGTATCTGTCGCATGATCTTCTGACCATACAAACTTCATCCGTGCTGTTGATGGGCAGTTTATAGTTGTTTTACCGTCCCGGTGGAAAATTTCAATACAACCAGCTCTCACTGAGATTGAGCTGATCGCATAACGGTCCTTGTTCTTTAGTTTCTGCAGTATTGCCTTTATTTCTGACGGCACTACAACTAGAAGCGGGCTAAGAAAATCCATGACTATTCCCTAATACCATACTGGTGATTTATCATCCGTGACAACGCTTCCGAGTGCGTGGTGAGAAATGAAATTCTACGCTGCATCAGCTTTAATTGATGTTGAAGCTGCAAGTTACTCTCTTTCAGCCGGTCTTTTTCATCCAGACAATTTAGTAATTTACCTTCAAGCTCTGAGGTCATATGTACCTCCTCATGGTGCAGTTTTTCAGGCATGTCTGTTGTCCTTAATAGAAGTGAGAACTACATGCTGATTCTGCAATGTGGTTGTGCCATTCCCCGGGGTAAACTCGCCATATAGATACAGCGTTAACGGAGAGTCGCTTTTTAATAATTCATGTTCTTTGTCTGCCCAATCACCTAAGACCAGGCTTCTCGCAGCACAGGAAAACAAAATGCCAGTGCATTCATTTGAACCATTATTTTCTATGGCTCGTTTAGATGCTTCCATAATCTTTTCACGTTGAGTTGTAGTTAACTCAATGGTTTCGCCTTCCATAAGTTCTGCACTAAACCCAATACTTCCATCATCTTCATTAACTGAAAGTGGTGCCCGAAACTCTTTGGTATCTATCTTGCGGATTGGGTATGCGCCAAACGCACCTGCAGAGGGTATAAAGCGTTTGTACCAATCCACTGCATTTTCATTGTCAATCATTTGAACACGACCGCCACTGGATTTAGTTACACGCGCCCGGGTACCAGGAATCGTTTCCCATCCACAATCAAACGTTGTCTCATTACCGGACTTAATATGAAGGCCAACAGTGCCGCTCTCGATAATATTTCCGTTTAGGAATACTGCCATTCTCTCAAACGCCCAATTATCAGCAGCTAAACCACCAGAGAAAGCTGAAATTTTGCAATAGTCTGCGATTTCAGGATCTGAAGTTGAAAATGCGAATGTTGTTCCGTTCGAGATTTTGGCGATATCTCTCATTTCCCCAACTACAGGTTCATGCTCTTTACCGAAGATCACAACTACACACGTTGAAAAAGCGTTATCAACTCCATGCTGTGCGGTTAGCACCGTCGAACCAATATACGGGCATTCAAGACTAAGCAATGGCAACAGAACTTCGTATTCGATATCAGCGCTAACGAATACCATTGCTCCACTAAATTCATGTTTTTCAAGTTGTTCGTTTAAATGTTTGGCTATCAAACTTGGTGTGACGTATGTGCTACTGACTAACTTCATGTTTAAAACTCCAGTTTGCCCGTATCGATAATAATCCGGCCATCACCCATGTGACGGACATCGAATATGTCATTATTCAGCTCGGAAACAAACTGCTTTTCTTCATCACAAAGCGCATCAATTTCTGTCAGGACCATGTCATAATGGCCATCCAGGAAGGAATGAAGTGATTCTACAAATGAGTCAGAATAAACAACCTCACCATGCATCCGGTGATAAAATGCATTTTTTACTTTGAAGCCTTCGATATCAGGCCCCGGTACCATGCATTTTTTGGCAGTTGCCAGGTTGTCATTATCACTTAAGCTGACTTGAGCTTTTTTTAAACGCTCTTCTATTTGAGTCAAATTCATACACTACACCTCATTTGTTGGAAGCATTGTACATATCGCCTAAAATAACACCAACCGCTATCATCGATAGACTATAATTGCTATCATATGTACCGGCATCGATGCCAATAAATATCGTTATTCGAGGTTTTACTTGTTTGAAATCGTAGAAAGCGACCTTTTTTTCGGCCAATATCGAAAGGTATTGGCAATGAATATAAGACGGCTAAGAAAGGCAAAACGGATTAGCGCTGATGATATGGCTAATGTTCTGAACATGTCTGTTGCTAATTACTATAAAATAGAAGGTGAGGGCGCCCAGGCCATAAAAGCCGAATGGTTACCCGTAATCGCAGCAAAATTTGCAGTAAGCATCAATGACCTTTTTGGCCAGGTACCATCCAACCGTAAAAAGATTGTTGACGAAGAAGAGTTGGTAAGGACCTTTCGCGGTTTTGAAGATAAAAACCAAATTGCCATGTTGCAGTTGGTTAAGGAAATCAGGTCTCGATCTCTCAATGAGCAGCAGCTAAATGCCATTGCCGCCCTAATAAGGACAATCCATGTCTGATCGCGTTATCTGTTTTGACCTCGACGGGACATTAACTCATCCTGGTCACGATCTCTTTTTTAATACCATGAAAAGTGTTCTCGAATACCATCAGTTTTCCAAAATATGCGAAGTATTCACGACCGGCGGTAAAAATTTAGAGACATCAAGCACTGTCATAACCATGTGTCATGAGTACCTAAGCCTTAAATGTAAAGATTGGGATCAAATGATTTATAAGACGGGATATTTGCTCATGGAATCCCTTATTGATTCTGGCCACTATCATGAAAATGCTTTTAAACTCATCAGAACCTTAAAAGAAGACCCCTCGGTAATACACCCATTTTTAATTGACGCTAAAAGTAGAAGGTTGCGTT
>TARA_R100001443_G_scaffold18277_3_pt1 | contig 14679 bp, 5 predicted proteins | sample TARA_R100001443 | Tara Oceans TARA_R100001443 (sample SAMEA2622142) | marine metagenome | biome: marine biome (ENVO:00000447); feature: deep chlorophyll maximum layer (ENVO:xxxxxxxx); material: "saline water (ENVO:00002010), including plankton (ENVO:xxxxxxxx)" | depth 50 m
CCCAAAATGCCATGCTGCAAATTTATCAGCAATTGTCTCCTCTAGTGTTATTCTAAACTCTTCAAATGTTTTAGTTGGATCTGTTGGAATACCAATTGTCCCTGCTTTTGGAACTGTTAAAACTTGGCCATCTGCGTATCCATAACCAGTGTTTGTTATTTCAAAATCAATTACACTTGATCCTTGACCAACAACAATATTTGCAAATGCTTGAGTTCCTATTCCTGAAGAGTCTGATCCATAAACAAGAGGTATATTGGAGTAAGATAAAGGATCATCAATAACAACTTCTGGTGCATTTGTTGATGTATATCCAGTGCCTGGATTAGTAATAGCGATGCTAACAATATGTCCATTACTAATTGCAGCAGTTCCAATAAATTCAATTGCAGGAACACCATCACTAAAAGTCTGAACTCCAACGTTGACAATTGTTTGAATACCAGTTCTATATCCAGATCCACTATTACCAATAGAAATGGATGATATAGTTCCAGCAACAGATACAACTGCAGTTCCTCCTGCAGCCACTAGTGGTTGATATCCAAATCCACCAGTTGATCCAACTGATACAATCACACCACCAACTGGAACATTAGAATTATTTGGATCAGTTGCTAAAGAAGTAGCAGTTCCTGTGAAAGTCAATGTGGTTATTCCAGATGCCTCACTTAAGTTAAAATCTTGCTCTACACTTAACGATCCTGTTGGCCCTTGTAAAATACCATTAACTAAAACAATTGCATTATTAGTAGAGAATCCAGTTACATTTTGTTTATCTGAGGTTAAAGTAAATGTTTTTCCAATACCAGTGAATTGAGTTGAAATATCATCAAAAACGTAATTTGTGCTATATGGTCTAGAACTTGTATTTTCGCCACCAGATCTTAAGAAAGTTCTACCTTGGAAAGTAGAGAAAGTTGTTATACCAACATAATCTCTATCATCAGGTTCATTAGTTGTGGAACTAATTGGTGTTGGTCCTTGTGGTGCTGTTACAAAATTAAGTGTATTATCAACAATATTATAATTACCTTCAATTTTAGTAACTATAGAGTTGGATGTATGAATACCTAATCCTGTTCCCATCCAAGCACGATCCACAAGAAGTGAATTAGTTGATCCAAAACCAACAGTATTCACTTTCATTATCTCTTGATTTATTTTTATTAAATCACCACCAGTAATTGATGTTACACCAACAACTCTAACTAATCTATCTGCCACACCCATGAGAGCTACAGTGCTTGTTGTTACTGCAGTAGAAACTATTGGAGATTGAATATAATTATCAATCGCAATCAAACATTTTGTATTTTGATTTCTAGCAAATAAAGTATGTGCCGCACCAACACCAAGAGATGTTAAATGCAATTCATTTGGAACTGTTTTTAAAGCATCTTCAGGAGTTTTAGCAAATTTAACAGTTGTTTCATCAACCTTTATGACATAAACAGTTGATGGAAGTTGAGTTGTAGTTCCTATACCTGTAATTGTAGTTGTAGCAATTCCAATAGGACTTCCCTCATCAGCATCATGTGCATATGTTACTTCCTCTCCAGAAACAAAGAAGTGCTCTGGGATGGTAACTGAATTTTTAGTAAGATCAATGACTGAAGAACTACTACCATCGAATTCTCTTGCAAATATATCTCTACCGTCATGAGACAGATTGAACGCTCTCTTAACATCAGAACCTGTTCCTTCGTAGGTTCCCTGACCACCAGAAATTGATGCGTTGGTTAAACTAACAGAATCAACGGTTGATATATCTGAATCTTCAGCAGCTATCTGAAGACTCATCTGAAAAGCACGAACTTGAACATCGATTCCTGCGTTTGGTGTGTAGAATAATTGAGTGTGTGAAGTAGATACAGCAGCACCAACTGTTCCCAAACCAGCAACACTGGTTAAGTTTGCAAATTCTGTTATATATGCTTCTGAACTATCATTAAGAACAACGACCTCAGCCATTTCATAGCGATCATTAGTTGTATCTTCAATACTCAAAACATAATAAGCACAATTTTTATCATTTGTTCCAACCGTATTGTTGATTGTATATTGTGCGATTAGATTTTCTGTAGGAGAGCCTGATGCAGAGATTGAGGTAAATGATGATTCTAAGGTTGATAAACTTAAAGCACCATCTCCAATATGTTGAGTTCCAATACCAGTTGATAAAGTGCTGGCAATTGATATTCTAATTGTATCAACAGATGCTGCTATTCCTGCTTGAGGAACAAAATCAATGTTTATATCACCCGTGGACATAGATGCAATGTAAGTTCCTAATCCAGCTCCACCAAAATTATTTGCATTATCTGTTGTTAATTGTCCATACTCTAAAAGTTCAACGGTTGTTCCATCATGAATTACATTAAGTTCATCATATTCCATTCTACCGTTATCAGCATTTATCTGAACAATTATCTTTGAACTTCTGTACGTAGAGGCAATACCAACAATTGTGGTTGTTGTTCCAGCAGATACTGAGGTTTGAGTAGATTCGATATTAACAACATCTCCAAGAGTTGTTGTTCCGATACCTGTGGTGTTTGCAAAACCAATTATATCAAAACTTACAACACTCATGTTGTAATTATTGTTTTGGAATTTAGTTGGGAAGAATCTTAACTGTCCATTATTACCACTAACAGCAAAATCAAAACTTCCTAAATCAGTTACCGATTCAACTCTACCATATTGATTGAGATATCCTTCAGATCCATTTTGTAAAAGAGAAACAATCATTGTCTGTCTTTCACCAGTAAAGGTTGCATCTTTTACAAGAGTAAGGAATTTCTTAGATCTCTGGGAAATAGGGAATTCATCAGCAGTTGAGAATTTAGTTGGCCTTGGATCACTACTAAATTCTGTACTAACATCATCAATTACTAAAACCCTATTACCAACTGATTCAAAGAAATCAGTTAAAACTCTAGAATTGAAATATATTTGATTTGATGCTTTTTCATTATCACTTATGTTTAATGAATTTTCAGTTACTAAATCAAAACTTGAATAACAATTTAAATCTATATCTTCAATAACATCTAAGAAAATAAACAGATCACTTTCTAAACCAGACTTTGTTACATCCCTATCAGTTGACTCTACTACTAAATCACTAAACTTAAGGAAACCAGAGGGATGAGCTAAAGATTGAACTGCACTATCCCATTTGTCTATCGATACTTTTGATTTTAATGAATATGAGAAATTTTGATAATAGAAATTATCTGATATCCTTTGAAGAGTATTACTTATAAATCCACTCTCATTTTTCCATCCAGATCTAACAACTGATCCTGATGACAATTTGATTTCAGATTCAAAATCAACTTTTGATACTATTGTTCCTTGCGTCTCTGATGTTTTACCAATTATTAAATCTCCAACATCAAAATTTAAATTTGAAGAAACTTTTAAAGTTTCACTGGTTGAATTCCAACTTTCTACAGATCCTACTTTTACTCCAGATGAAACAACTTCATTTAATATAAAATCATTTTTTTTCAATTTAATATCAAATTGTGGAAAATATTTTTCAGGGATAATTGATCCTGCTGAATTTAAAACATCATGATTGCCTGGATTTTCATTCTCTGGCAAGAGGCCAGCCAAACTATAAGTTACAAATCCAACACCTCCTCCTAGAGGAACATTAACGTCTGTTAATGTAAACAGTGTATAATCGTATTTTGAAGAGTTATATCCATATCCTGTTGTTCCTACACCAACACTAACATTTTCAATTAAAACTTTATCCCCAACATTAAATGGAGATTCATCACTAAAAGCAGTATTTAATCCAATGGTTACATTTTGAGTGCTTGAATCGTAAGATATTGTATTAATACCAATACCATTTACATTACCAGTTGGTATCAAAAGAGGTGGTGTATTATAAATTCCTTTAGTATTTTTAATTATTTCAACTTTTGTTTTACCTAATTCAAATTTTAAATCAACATCATTTACTAAATTACCAGTAAACCCATCCTTGACTATTAATCTAGGTGCTATCGTATAATTTTTACCTGCTGATGTTATTCCAATTTCATTAAAGGATGTTAATGATTCTATTTTTAAAATTTCTGGTAAATTAGCAACAGGTCTTAAAGTGTTATCACTTGGATAATTAAATCCAATGTTTTCTATTTTTGTAGAAAGTATTTTTCCTATGGATTCACTTTTTGGTTCTAATATAGCTTTTGTTCCAAGATTGGATGAAATTGAGGACACGCCAACAATTTTTTCATATCCATTTCCACGATATTTTGTTTCAATTTCTGCTATGGAACCATAAGCAGTTTTTGAATTTGTAATATAATTTAATTTTGATTCTACAGAACTATAAGATGATTTTTCTGGTGCTTCAATTAAATTATAATTGAATGTAGTGGTTGAACCAATACCAGTTACTTTGAAAACTCCTGAGTAAATACTATCATTTACATTGATTTGATTATTACCATCTACCTCTTTATCAATTACTATTTCATTTTTTTCCTTAGATATTACACTTAAATTAACAGGAGTAAACTTATAATATAAAATATCTGGAAGATTTTTAGTAACGCTTAAATTTAATTTAGCATCACTAGTAAGTCCAACACTTCCTATTTTATTTACCTCGAAGAATTTTGTTTCTCCAGAACTATAAAATTCAGTGTTAAAATCTTTATCAGTATAGATGTTTAAATCAAAAGCTGAGTATGAAGTTAATCCAACAATAGTTGCCAAAGAAGGATCAGAAAGATCAAAAGAAACAGTATTATTTTTATAAACATCTGTTAATGGATTAATAGCAGATATTGTTCCAGAAGATGCAGATGTAATATCAACTACATCTGGGGTAAATAAAGTTGTTTGATATTTTGTTAAAGTAAGTTGAATTTTATCTTTTGAATATCTAACAATATAATAAATTTTATTATTCTCTAATCCACCCGAAGATGATGTGGACGTATGAATAACCTTATCGCCATTATTAAATTCATGATTTAAAATTGTAATCGTATTATTAATAATATCAATATTACTTGCAGTAAAGTCTTTTGGATTAAAAACTATTCTTCTGTTAAAATCATTATACTTAACAGAAATAGTGGTTCCTATTCCTGGTTGAACATCAATAGCAACTGTATCGTTAAATAATAATCCATGAGTTGAAGCAGTGGCCACAGTGACATTTTGTCTATTTACCTCTGCCTTTACAACATTTTTTCTTACAGTTTTAAAACTATGATATGTTCCTGTTCCGATTCCAGTGAACCTTAATAATCCTCTAGTTTTAGTTGTGCTTGCTATTCCAACAAAAGTTCCAGTTGTTCCAATTCCAACCTCGAAAGTTTGAATACCAACTAAATCATTTGAAATTTTACCCACATATAGGGGTGCCCCTGTTGGTAAACTATATGCCGTTATACCATCCGTAGAAACGCCTATAGCGTCACCTGTATTAGTTTGGTATGTTACGACATCTCCAGTATTTAAATCGTGCTCTGGGAGGAATATAGACTCTGTTCGTATGAATATTTGTGTTATACCAGCACCAGGATTAGAGAATGAAATTGTAGTTCCGATACCAACTCCTGTTATTGTTCCTATTCCTAATGCCTCTTTTGGTTCAAAATAAATTTCTTTATTTAAATTGAATTTAACATTATTTTCTGGTGAAGATTTGAATGTGAATTTTCTAGAATCTTCTGTAATTACCACCCCTGCTGTGTGAGCACTGCTAACCGTATTTTTTTGTGCTCTTAAAACTCTAAATCTAGAATTTAATTTATCAATATTTAAAACTTGAACTTTCTCAGTTCCGATTCCTAATATATCATTTTCTCTAACTGCGAGTAAATCAGTTTTTACAGATCCAGAAATACCAAAATAAGTAACCAATCCAGTCGTATTAGTATTAGCAACATCTTTAGAAAGAGCAACACTTTCAGTTCTGACACCAATATTAAAACTACTATTGATATAATCAATTGAAGTATTAAATCCTGATAATGAAACTAAATTGAGATTACTAAAATTATGAGGAGAACTTGAAATTGCAATATATTCTCCATTAAGATTGAAGGGGGATATTTCTAAATTAGATATAGTGCTAGAGGCTACGCTAATATTAGTGACTATTTTACCACCAACTGATGAAACATTAGATTTTGCTTTTTGAAATTCTGAATCAGAGTCAAAAGAAATACCAGCACCAACCTGATAATTATTACCTCCTGTTAAAATTCCAACAGAATCAATAGATCCTCTTGAAACAGAAGTTATATTGATTAATTGCTCTCTTTTTTTATTTGGTTGAAATAAGAAATCATAATATGCGTTCTCCTCATTTAATGAATATGGAGTTGTATTTCTAAAACAAGCAGATGTATTAAAATCATAAGTTTTTTGATTAACACTTATATCATAATTAAACTCGTTTGGTTTTGATTTAAATGACGATCCAATAAAATAAGGGAAGACTGGTGACTTAAATCCTTCAAAAGGCCCTGAACTCTCAATTGAGGATGGATTTATTGTGGCAAAATACGCATAAACTCCTCTAGGATATTCTGGAGTTACACAAAAACGTCCATTATGCTCATCTAAATCACCAGAATTTTTAAATTCAAAGTCTTCAACAAAAAATCCTAAAGGATATGATGAAAGAGGAGGGCGGTTTAGTGCTGTTACTGCCTCATATCCAGACTTCATTAATCTAATCGCACCACCAGATCTGGTTGTATATCCATATGGTCCATATATTGGATTACCATCATATGCCCAACCTAAAATTGGAGAGTGAAACTCTGGAGATACCTCATTTCCATCTAATATTTGTAAATCAACTAATCCATATTTTATTTTATTATCTTGATTTTTAACATATACAGACTCTCTCAATTTACGAGGTGCATATAAATGAGTATATTCAATTCCAAATTCACTATTTTCTGCAGGTTCTAAAATACCATCATTATTAGAAATAATATTTTCATATTTTTTAACTAAATTAATTCCCCATGTTTTAATTTCTGCTCTTAATTTTGCATTTGACCCATCAACCGTCACTCCAATTCCTATGCCTCCAGTGTAACCTATACCAGCATTTTTAATTATTACATTTGTAATTCTACCATCATTTACTATGGGAACTAATTTAGCAAAATCACCAGTTCCTGAAACAGTTAATCTAGGGGGAGCATTGTATCCCTCTCCAGGATTATTGATTACCACTTCTACAATTTTACCATTACTAATAATACCGTCAATTTGAGCTCCAGATCCATTATCTAAAGTTATTAGAGGTTGTCGATCATAATTTATTATTTCTGATGATCCATATTCTTTTCCCTCTCCAGTGACTTGAACTGAAGTTATTGGGCCTCTAAAAAGAGGTTGAATTTTTGCTGTAAAATCTTGTCCCGAAAAAGTTGTAATTCCAATCTCTCCATCAAGTGAAACTGTAATCGGTATATAATTAAAAGAGTGAGACCCAGTTCCCAATCCTGAAGATGTTAAATTTAAATATTGTTTAGTATCGTAAAATAAGAATTTAGAAGTTGTTCCCACTCCGACACTTGATAATTTAAAATGATCTTTATCAATCGAGGTTATAACATAATCTGTATTTGAATTTATACCTGTAAGTTTATCTACATCAAAAGAATATCTTACAATTTCTCCTGATTCATATCCATGATCATTAATATTAATTTGATTTAAGGAAGTGTTAATCCCTGTTGGTGATATTATAGTTCTTTTTTTATTTTCATAACCCTCACCTGGATTATTAACAACAATATTAGAAATAATTTGTTTTTGATTAACAGATTGTAATCTATGAACTCCAACTCCAAAACTAGACAGGGAGATAGTTCCTAAACCTGCATTTACAGCTTGTGTTTCATCCGCATATAATTTTACGGTAGAAACTCCGACAGTGTGAACATAATAAATTGCGTCAGTGGATATTCCACCAACTGCTGTTTGTCCATCTGTCTTATAAATGACTTTTTCACCGTTGTTAAATTTATGAAAAGTTGAAAATCCAATTGTATCATTATTTAAATCTACACGAGCCGAATCTGATGTAGAGTTAAAAGAAACTGAATATTCTATGAAAGTTGTATTTACAGATGCGGTTGCTCCCTTTCCGTTACCACCGCTAATTGTGATAGTGGGTTTTGTAACATAATCAAAACCAGTATCTTCAACATTAATTTCTTGAAGAGATCCTTTTACTGAAACATGACCTGTAGCACCTAATCCAACATTATCTGATATATGAACTAGTGGTGGATTTATTATATCAAAACCATCACCCTCTGATGCAACATTAATTTTTTTAATAGGTCCATGATAAATTGATTCACTAGATTTGTAATTTAAAATTTCGACACCATTAACAAGCATTCCAACTCTACTACCAGGCTCAGTAGTATAAACTCCGTCGTCATTTATTGGATTTTTAAACTCCTTTACTAAAAATTGATGTTGAACTGTTTTATCATGAAATTCAAAAGGCTCTAAAGTATTAGAAGTTACAATACCTGATACTGAAACAAATGAATTATTAGATATATTAGCTGGACTTGTAGCAAGTTGAAATTGATTTTTATTTAATCTGTTTACGTAAAATACACCCTCGTTCATTTCAGGGAACTTACTAATCACTCTTGTAATATTTCCAAAAAAATCTTTTGATTCTATGGTAAAAGGACTGTAGTAAACAGGGTCTCCTGTGTAATAACCATGATCATCTACACCTAAAATAGTAAATTCGGCTCCATCATATTCACCATCTAAAGTAATTTTTCTATCATAAAAATCTAAAGGACTATCAAAGTAGTTTGGTATGCCTGAGGAGGCAACCATTACGTCTTGATTAAATCTTGCATATGTATTTTGAACGTTTGCAAAAAGGTTTTCAATATAAGAATAATTTGAAAGAGATGTTTCAACCTTTCCTCTTAATATTTTTCTTTCAACAGTTAATTTTGCGTCTGATATTAATCCTTGACCTCTTATGGAAAAACTAAATTCACTTATGACATCACTAACTGTCGAATCTTTAGTATTACCAGTTGTATCAACAACAACTACCTGATCACCCAATCTTAAATTATTTTTAGCAAACGTAACTAAAGTATATGTAAAATCAGACTCATCAATTAATGTAATTGATTTTACGTCATATTTTGTTGCAATATTATAAAACCAATCGTCAACTCTTGCTGATGAAGTTGTTATTCCTAAAGACTTTATTTTTATTTTATCATTTTTGTCGTAATCATATGTATTGTCTGGGATAGATATGTCTGATAATACAGACCCCACTCTCATGGATACTTTAGTGGTAAATCCAAAACCAACGTAACCATAAGCCTCTACGTTCAATCTAATATTTTCTGTTGAATTAATTGCTGTGGTTATGCCAGCATCGGTTGTTCTTGCTATTCCTACTCCAAAAAATTGATTTATAGATTTCGATCTATAAGTTAATATACCAACAACTCCCGTTGCAAATTCAGTATATAACTCTCCAGTATTTGGAAATCCAATTGTTGAATCAACATCTATCGTACTAGATCCAACTGAAACAGGAGTAATTATTTTAGTATTTGGATGGACAGAAAATTCACCAAAAATGCTTCCATCTAATGGAATATCTTTTGCAAAACCAAAATCTAATTTTAATTTATAGTAATCTTCATTATCAATACTTATTTTTTCAATATCACTAATTGGAGCATAGGCCTCAGTTATCCCATAATCTACATTAGCATCTTGATATATTGTGCTATTCAATAATTGTAAAGGATCTCCGTCTATCGCCTCTACAACTAAATCTTTAGTTACAACAAATTCTGCGTTTGATGGTTTAAATAAAAAATCTTTAGGATCAATTAAATCTACTTTCTCGCCATATAAAGCACCAAATAATATTTTAAATCCTTCTTCTGTTCCTTTTGTTTCATAAAAATCCTTTACTCGACTTAAAAATAATCTTTGATTTAAATCAGAATCAAGCGTCCTATTTTCAAATCCTGGTGATATTTGTTTTTTTAATTTAAATAAAAATTGATTGAATAGTAAAGCACTTAAATTTATTATCTTAGTTCCAGCTAAGTGTGGGTTTGCATCTGAAATTGAAAATTGTAATTGATCATGAGTGCCGTATGAGGTTACACCACTAAACCCCCTTACACATCCTAAAAAACTATTATCTGTTTTTTCTTTGTACAATATAATTTCACTATCAATTTGAATTAAACCATATCTTTCAGGAAACTCATATGTTCCAAAAATTTCAGTTTGTAAATTAAAAGTTGCGTTTATAGTTGTAGTATTAAATGATATATCATCTCTTAATTCTGTTTTATCTGCGTTAGTTGTTAAATTTTCTAATTTAATATATTCATCTATATTTTGAATTAAATCTGCAGGAGCACCCGAATATTCTTGAGAATTATAATACTCTTTTAAAAACTCACCAACTAATGGAAAATCATCCTTGACAAAAGCAGGAAGTTGATTCTCAACTATATTTTGTAATTGTACTCTTTGGAGATCTGTTGATATCATTTTTTGTATACTTTGATCTTAGTAAGAATATGAGAGTTAATAACCACCGTGACCACCGTGACCACCGCCGCTACTGCCGCCAGAGGATGATCCACCGCCATTCATTGTGCCTCCTCCACTTGATGAGGTTGAAGCAGCTGTAGTGGTGGTTGTAGTGGTTGTGGTTGTGTCTGATATCACGGTTGAGATTGGAGTTGAAGTTGCACTTACGGTTGCTCCTGCAGCAGATATAACAGGTAGAACAGGACCACGAACTAAAGATCCATTTGCATAACTAGATGCTCCTTCAAAATTCACACCTGCAACATCAATACCAGAAGCTATTTGATCATCTACTGCATTTATAACAGTATAATTAGTGTCTATTTGTAAAAATAAATCATGAAGTCCCACTACGTCATTAGAATATGGAACTGTGGAAAGTTCAATTATTGGGAAACCCTTATTAATAACTGTACTAGTTATATTGATTGGAGATAACTTAATTTCACCTCTTATATAATCAACTTCTCCCACAGGTTGTCGAACAATTTTTGCTTGAGTTGCAGAATCTAATTGAATTAGAACCATTTTTCCAGTTTCACCATTACCGTCAGGAATATCAGTTAGATAAACTATACCAGCAATTCCAGATACAGAGAAACCAGAGGACTTAACATTATAACCATTTTCTTTGCCAATAAAAAATCTATTTCCATAACAAATTTCATATTCTGCTAAATTATTCAAAGCAACTCTTAAATCTCTTCTTATTGTTACTGTTGTTATATTTGATGTAATAGCAGGATCACTATCATCAATCATACAAACAAATTTACTATATTTAAATCTACCACCAAAAGTATTTAACTCTGTTGATTTTGCATATAATAAAATATTATCTGACACTGTTGTAATTATGTCAGAAGCAGATTTTGCTAAATTAGGATTGTAATATACAGTTGTGTTAATCTCTACATACAAATATTTTAAATCAATAATATCTAAAGATATACCTGCCACCTTATATTTACTAAGTTCTCTTTTAATATTGTCTTTAATTAAATTTGATAGGTATGGACCATTAGTTGGTTTTATCGTTACAAACACTCTACCAAATTGTGGAGGATTTAAGTCTTCTCCTCCAAAAGCAGATACTGAATCAGTCTCAGCATACAAACTAGGAATTATAGCTTCATAATCTGCTGGAGTGACTGCTCTTTTCTGTGATGAATATATTCGAGTTGCAAACTTCTTGATAGACTCGATATCCTCAATAGAATCACCGTCAGAGGACGCTCTAAGGGTTGTCAAGAGCGATATTCCACCATCAATGACAACACCATCCCTAGTTGATGTTAATCTTCCACTAAAGTCAAATGAATTATTTCCATTTGAATCTGATCCACTTGTTACTACATAAGAAACTTCGATAAAATTAGGTGGTTCTAGCTTTTTACCAAAAATACCATCACCAAATATTAATTCATACCTTTCTCCTTCAATTTCATTCACAAAATAAACAGCTGAATTATTATCTAATTCAAATAAACTTTTTGCCTCTCTATATTTTTGAGTTACGGTTGAATTTTCCGATGGTTTAACCGTTACACGCACTGTTTTTAAATCAATTCCTGCATTTGGAAGAATAAATCTTTGATTCGGATCAAAAGAAGTAACTGTAAATGTTTTTGTTATATAAATTCCTTCAAAAATAGCAACATCTTCAAAAACTGCCTCAGAATTTACTACAGGAACTGTAATATCGTCTAAAATTGCATAAGTGTAACTCTCACCATTAAACCTACCTGTTGATGCAACTATTCCTTTATTTAATGTTATGGTTTGAGGAACGCTTGAATACTGACTTGTATCGACAAAGAAACTAACATTAGCTTGAGATGCTCTTTTTGACCTTGGAAGATATCCTACATTTCTTGCTAGTGAAACAACATTTTCTCTTAAAGTAGCACTATCAATAAAAACTTCATTTGATACCATGTTGGCATTATATGAAGTAATATACGTATTATATGCTAAGACATCAATAATTGTAGATAAATTAGATCCTTCAAAATCATAATCCGTAAAATTAGAATTAGATCTAAGATAATCTTTAATTGTTGTCTTTATCTGGTCAAAATCCAGATTTGCAAAATTAACTAAGGACATTTATCTTGCTGGTTGTAATGCGAATGACAATTGTTGCCCCACTGGTTCGATTCCAATTATCTTATATGTAATAGTTACGTCAAATTCATAAGAGTCAATGTTAGCCTCTACAACTAAATTAATCAATTCAACTCTTGGTTCAAAATTTTCAATAGTGGATTTAATTTCATCCTCAATTTCAGAGGCAGTCGAAGGACCAAAAGGTTCAAATAACAAATTATTTACGTTTGAACCAATATCTTCATTAAAAAATCGCTCTCCAGGCACGGTAAGCACCAAATTACGAAGAGAGCGAGCTATAGCAGTCTGATTTTTAATTGCAATAAGGTCAGAAGATAAAGGACTTCTTTGAAAAGTCATGCTAATATCTTTAAATGACTGACTTTTACGCTGAACAGGCACTATAATCGAGCAAATATATCTTTATTTAGCAGCGATTTTACCTAATCTATTATCTCATAAAAATCATCGTCTTCTTTTTTCTCATAAAGGTCATTTTGCACCTTTTTATCACTTTTTTTCGGCACAATTTTGTCATTTGCGATCTCACGAAGCATTTTTTGATACTGATCGTTAGCTAAATTGTCCAAAAAATCATTACTCGCTGTCATTTTTCCTCTCTTTGCTAGTTTTCCAGAAATAATTTTCGTCATTTCCGAGTCCATCACGATCATGACCGTTTTCAACCTGATAAAATACCGTTGAAACCTTAAAATCAGGCACTTTTGGTGTTTCAGGTGTCAAACTGTTGTCATAAATTCGTGTTCGATTGTTCGGATAAAGACAAAATTGACCATTATCTAACTCAATGAGGTTATGAGACTTATGTTCAGGTGGATTTTCACTTGTAGAGTAGTCAATTAGATCAGCATCTTGATGATAATTGTCTAAAGTACAAATATATGTACCCGTTTGAAGGCCATAATCTCTTGTCATGACTTCATAGTGCATTGAACCAATAAATTGCTTCTGCACTGCAACTACACCATAGTCCATACAATTCCAAAACTGGAGATTATGTAACTCCATATCAGGATCTGGTTTCTCTGGTGATGATAAAAACGCACTTATAGGTAATTTATCATACATTGCCGCATACTCTGGTAGATATGTTTCAAAATACATTGCACGTCCAGGTATCGACTTTGCCGATACCCAAACGCCCTTTACATATTCACCATGTCCACTCTGATGATCGGTAAGATACTCTTTACGAACCCACACTTCATATGCAGGTAGATTACAAATTAAGGCTGGCATAGTTTAACTTCCTTGTCCTCGTGTTCTTTTCTTTGCAAAGTTACGAGAGGTTGCGGAATATTTAGTATGCTTGCCCCTACCTTGACGAGTTTTTTTCGGTTTGGATTCAACTAGATCCACACCAGTGCTATACATTTTTGCCATTTAAGATTCCTCCATAATAAATCGAGACACGTTCTAGATTACACGAGTTTTTTCGTGACCAACACGAATCCGAGGATCGCACCAGATCTTATAACCTGCATCAATTGCATCGAGACAGAATGATACATCCTCTCCACACATATCTTGAACGGCACCAGATTCAAACTGCTGCATCTTCGGAGCAAACCAAGGATACTCAATCTTCTTATCTTCAAAGACTCCGTTCTTAATCATTACCCATCCAAAACCTGTGTAGTCTACAGTGAATGGTTTCTTACGCTTGCTGATCGACTCCACAGTTTCGTGGTTCATCACTCCACCGTTCTTGCGGAAGTCGTCTTCTTCTAACCAGTGTGCAACTGAGGTAGTCGTGCCATCTTCTGTTGCATACCATCCACCAGCAATCCGTGCTTCCTCTCGATCAGAATCTTCAGCAGGAACTGCAAGATCACATAGTTGCCAGAACTTTTCTGATGTGAAGACGATATCCGAGTCAATCCATAGTTGGTAATCATACTCTAGTTTACCATC
>TARA_R100001443_G_scaffold25271_2_pt1 | contig 14655 bp, 22 predicted proteins | sample TARA_R100001443 | Tara Oceans TARA_R100001443 (sample SAMEA2622142) | marine metagenome | biome: marine biome (ENVO:00000447); feature: deep chlorophyll maximum layer (ENVO:xxxxxxxx); material: "saline water (ENVO:00002010), including plankton (ENVO:xxxxxxxx)" | depth 50 m
GACTAAGGCGAAGCAACAAGTAAATATACACCCGGGAGAAAAGCAGACATATCCAAACTCTAATGTAACGATGTCGGATGTTGGCAGCTTTCATCAAGAAGGTGCGGGTAATCTTCCAAAAAGAGAATGGTTTGGTATTACTAAGAAGGCAGAAAAAGATATTATAAAGATGGTTGAATTAGAAATCGAAAGACAAATAAAACGTGCCTAACCTTCAAGCGACTATATCCAATCAATTAACTGCAACGGCTGCACAGACTACATTGTCTATACAAGAATTAGTTACAACAATGAAAGCACAGGGTATGGCAGACCAAGCTATACGTCAAACATTATTAAATGACCTTAATTCTGGCGGACAGTTGTTTGGTTCGTTTAAAAACAAGCTAAAGAACACAGTAAAGAATGGTGTAGAGTTAAACGCAAAAGATGCTGTTAATAATAAATACAAAGATTCTGGTGTTCAAAACTTCCAATGGATTTCAGTTGGCGATAAAAGTGTGTGCGTTGATTGTGAGGGGAGACATAGAGAGACAGGCACATTAGAGTTCTTTGAAACAATAGGACTTCCGGCTTCTGGCTTTAGTATATGCCAAACAAATTGCAGATGTCAATTAGTACCAGAGGATTATGAAGGCGAGAATCTTGACAAGCCGTTGATTAGAGATAAGAAAATAAAAAAACCATTATATACAAATACAAAACAAGCAGAAAACTATATACAAAAAAAATTAAACTTGCGAGATAATAGAGTTTCTTTTAATGGTTTAGAAATGGATGCTGTCAATGATGCAACTGAAGCCGTCGAAGAAATATATAAAAAAACAGGGTTAAAATTTTGGTCAATTAAAACTGTAACTAAAAATAAAAGTTGGAGTGCTGCATATAGTCGTTTTGGAAATGAATTAAAACTTAATACAAGGAACGCAAAAAGCAATATTATTTACAAAACAAAAGCAAAAAAATTAGATGACATCTATGAAAAAAGAATTTTAGATAGTGAAAAAACAATTTCAGAATTAAAAGAAAAATTAAGGGTATCTCCTAACAAGTCTTTAGCGTTAGAACTAAAAAGAATTGAAAACGAAATAGATGAATTAAAAAAATATTCACGAAGCAATGTTGCAAACAATATTAAAGAAGTTGTTTATCACGAATCGGGACACGGCATACAAGCGGGGAGACACCTCCCACAAGAACAAGTCGTGGAGTGGAGAAGAAGAATTAATAAAGCGGCAGAAAACGGATACAGTTCTGAATGGAAATATAAAATTTCAAGATATGGTGCTGAAACTAATGATATTTTAGGAAGTCAAACAGCAATCGGCAAAAAAGATAAGTATGGAGAATTTATTGCTGAAAGTTTTTGTGCTTATATGAAGGGCGAAAGGTCAAATATATTTCCAGAATTGTTAAAATTATTTGACGAAGCATCGGGTAAATAAAGAATTAACTAACTCAAACAAGAGGTTAAAATGGAAGAACAACAAGTCGAAGTCCAAGACGTAAAACAGGACACCGCTGATACTGCAAGTGAAGAAAAGCAGCCCGTCAATCAAGTTCCTTATGCACGATTTAGTGAATTGGTGGACGAAAAAAACACGTTAAAGGTTGAACTAGATTCTATTCGCAAAGAAGCGAAGGAACAAGCCGAGTCACGTAAGCTAAAAGAAATGGAATCAAAAGGCGAGTATGATAAGATTATGGCTGATATGAGTTCCAAGCTAGAAGTTGCACAGACTAAGGCTAATGCTTTTGACGAATACCAAGTAACTAAACGGGAGTCTTTACTTTCTAAGTTACCAGAAGAAGATCGTGCAATTTACGATGGGTTACCACTTGAGAAATTGGAAGCTCACGTTGAAAAAGTCAATACGACACCTTCACCGGCTTCGGTTGATAACTCTAAACCAACAGAAACAGGCGGATATGCTTCGTTTGAGGAATGGGCGACACTTGATCCACAAGGATACAAGAAGGCGAACAATTCTCAATCTTCGGGTGATATCAAAATTGGTTATGGCGACTGATTTTTTTAAACAGAAACTCGATCCAAACAATGACCTTCAACACAAGAAGGTTGATGGCGGAGAAGATATTGAATGTACTTACAAAGGTTCTAAGGTCAATTATGACGATTATCTTGACATTCACGAAGAACGTGGGGAGCGAGTACAAAAAGGCAAGAAGCCAGATAGTATTGGTGTGTTTAGTGGTTTTGGACCGGGAACATTGAAGAAGCCGTATGATGACTAAAATCTTTAATTACATTAAAAGGAGTTTAAGCAAATGGCTTTAACTAATACCTCGACTGCTGCCGGTGGACTCGGAAGAACCATTGGTGATGCGGTCATAGCGTTCAATCACGTGAACGTAATGTATCCACTTGTAACTGTAAAACAGGCTGCAAGAGGATCAAATCACGTACAATTCTCTGATTGGACAAAACTTACATCTGGTGATGTGAGTGCTGCAACACAAGCAACTGCAACAACTGCGGTAGCGATTACAACAGCAGCAAGAACAGCAACTATCTCAGAACACGTAATCGAGTCACAAGTTAGTGATCTAGTATTAATGGGTTCTGGCGATGACGTTGTTGGACAAGCCGGACCAGCTTTAGGAAATGCTGTTTCCGCTAAATTAGACGACGATCTTGTAGAACTTGGTAAAACCTTTTCACAGACTGAATGTGGAGCGGGTTCTTCTCTTGCTTTATCTCATATCTTCGGATCAATGAGACAACTTAAAGCAGCCGGAGCGCCTATGCCTTATTCTTTAGTTCTATCTCCAAAGCAAGTTTGGGGCGGAAAAGGAATCATATCTTTGCTACATAACACAGCATTAGATACTGCGGGTTCAAGCACAACTGATACTGCAACTGCACGTCCAATTGGAATGATGGGTGGAAAAGGCGAAGAAGCATTTCAAACAGGATATGTTGGTAGTATTGCCGGATTTAACGTGTACTGGTCAGATCAAATTGATGAAAATGTGAGCAGCGGCGGCGATGCAGCAGGGTTCGCATTTAGTAAAGGTGCAATCGGTCTTGGTGTTGGTGCAGAGGGTTTATTCCGTGTAAGAACACAAAGAGAAGAATCAGAACGTATGACTAAGTACGTTTGTACAGGATTCTGGGGACAAGTTGAGATTAAAGATGCTTATGGTGTTTACGTACTAAGTGACGTTTCTTAACCTAACTGATTAACGTAACAGGGCGGTTTAATTACCGCCCGTTACAAACGGAGAAGTATTATGAGTAAATTTTTTAAAAAAGCGAGTGGCATAGTTTTTAAGTATGATGAAAAAGTACACGATATGAAGTCGCTTAAAGATAGATTTGAAGAATGTGATGAGAATGGTGAGAAGATTAAAGCTGAAGTAAAAGCCAAAAAGGCTAAAAAATAATTTAAACCAAAATGCCTATGAGAATGACCGCTCGGCAAGGTATTAAAGGAGAAACAATATGTCAATGAGAGAATATGCAGTCGTAGAGGCTCAAAATGTAGCGATGGGACAAGCCGGAGCAATATTTGTAAACGGCACAACAGCCGTCACTTGTGGTGCGGGTTCTGGGGTATTTGTTGCAATTCAGTTTACGGAAGATACAGTATTTGCTTCTGGAAGCGGGGGACTTGTAGCAGAAACAGAACAATTATTTCCAGACGATACAGGAACAGGAACATTAATTGATGCCAATGGTGGGGCAGCGATAGATGGTGAAACATTTCCGCAAGGAATGACGATTTATGGAAGATATACAGGGTTTACTTTAGCATCGGGTGCGTGTATAGCGTACGTAGGTTAATGTTAAAACTAGGATTATCAGTACGGACATTACCAAACCAAGTAGCACGCTTGGCTAGAGATTTATGGATTAAGATTAATGACACTTGGAATTTAGAAGAACGCAAGTGGGAAAATATAATTTAAGGAGATTTTAAAATGGCAGCTTTAGGCTCACAAAGTATCGCTTCATCGTACGAACAGTTATTGCACGTAGATAGAGATGGTGGCGGTAATACAACAACGCACGTCAGCGTAAAAGATGGCGACAACGGAACAACTTTTGGCTTCACTATTGCATCAGATGCTTTAATGATGTCAAGCACCAACCGATTAGAGTTTGGTGATACAGGAACTTATATACATCAATCAGCAGATGGTGTACTTGATCTGGTTTCAGATACAGAAATAGAAATAAACGCAACGACTATTGATATGAATGGTGCGGCTGATTTGTCGGGCAATCTTACAATTGGCGGTGATATTGATGCTAATGGAGATTCAAATTTTCAAGGTGATATTACAACACAATCTAAAGTATTAATTGCTGCTTCTGGTCAAGGTGTTTTTGGTGCGGCTGATGGCAATACAGGAATAAGATGGGAAGGTTCTGATGTTCTCGCATTTGATACGGCTGGTAATGAAAGACTAACTATTGATGCAAATGGAAAACTAGGAATTGGTGTAAATGATCCAGAGTCTGAATTAGAGATTAGTGGCAGTACACTTGGAAAAAAACTTTTTATTGACCATACATCAAGCACAGCAAACAATTGTTTTGGTGCAGAAATTCTATTTAGTGCGGCAGCACCAAATGATGCCACAAGAACTTTTATTAAATGTGCAGATAATAGTGCTACAAGAGCTTCAATCCGCTCAAATGGTGGCATTGCTAATTTTCAATCAAATGATGCGGATTTATCTGATGAAACAGTTAAAAAGGATATAGTTGATGCTCCTAATTGCCTTGATAAAATAAACCAAATAAAAGTCAGAAACTTTAAATATAATGACCAAACAGATAACAGAAACTTGATTGGTGTTATCGCTCAAGAGATTGAATCTGTTGATAGTTCTTTGGTTGATAGCTCTGAAGATTTAAAAAGAGTTTATAATAAAGATATTATGTTTATGATGTTAAAGGCTATACAAGAACTTTCCGTAAAAGTGGAAGCATTAGAAGGATAAAACAAAAGGGAGGCATTATGCCAGAAAAACGATTGGAACAGCTAAAAGCAGAACGTGAAAATCTTAATATGAGAATTTCAGAAATTAATTTTCTTATACAGGGATACGAAGCTGCACAAAAAGCGGAATCGGAAAAAAAAGATAAGAAAGAATCTAAAAAGTGAACAAACCACAAATCGATGAATACCGATTAGATATTGTAGATAGATTGGCACGTATTGAATCAACAATGCAGTCAATACATAAAGAAGCTAGAGATACAAAGCTTGAAATACAAATGCAGAACGGACGAGTAAGAAAGTTAGAAGGCGGAATGGCAGCGATACAAGGAATCGGATCGGTAGTAAGCATCGTGTTTGGCGGTTTTATTGCATACCTATTTAGGAGATAATATGAGCGATTGGTTTAATTGGACAAATTTCTTTTACTTAGCCGGAATTATGGTTGCGGGTGGGGCAACATTTATTGGGTTAAAATACAAGAAATTAGTCGATGAAATAAAAGAAGTCTTTAAAGTTTTGCAAGAAGCTTATGAAGATGGAAAACTTGATAACGATGAACGAAAAAAGATAATGAAGGAAGTTTTGGACGTATTAGGTGCTTTAATGAAGATTGCTTGGAAATAAAGCTGATGACATTCGATGAAATAATTGACAATGTACTTGAATCTGAAGGTGGGTATGTCAATGATAAGAATGATGCGGGTGGAGAAACTAATCTGGGTATCTCGAAAAGGGCATACCCAGACTTAGATATTAAGAACCTAACCAGAGAACAAGCCAAGCAACTTTATTACCAAGATTATTGGACACCTTCAAAGGCTGATCAATTGCCAACACAACTGCGAGAAATTTATTTTGATATGGTTGTAAACTTTGGAAGGAGAGGGGCGGCAAAGGTATTACAACAAGCTTGTAATGGAAAAAACACATACAAAATTAAAGAAGATGGAATGGTTGGAAGTGCAACGATAAGTGCTGCAAAGAATTTAGAGCCAGACAGATTAAGAGCATACAGAGTATTAAAGTTTGCTAAGATTGTAATAAAAAAACCAACACAGGAAAAGTTTTGGTTTGGATGGTTTAGGAGAGCGATTAAGGTATGACGTTAGGCGATTCCATACATATAATAAAAGACAAAGCTAAAAGCATTGACCTTAATACGCTTTATGAAAATCCAGAAGTTTACTTTAACGATTTGGTTGTTTTGATTAATGCAATAAATGAAATGGAAGAACCGACACCAATTAATTTTAATGATATAAAGAATAGGACACATCAAGCGTGAGTACATACGAAGCCACTTATTGTGACACAAATACAGATTTACAATACATAGAACCGAATATAAACAACTACAATCTAAGAAGGGTGATACCTAGCGATTGGGTTTCTTCTGCTACAACTGATTTATACTATCTTTATTCTGCCGGATACGTAACTCAATTGTTTTACAATGGTGAAGAAATGACTTCGGTTACAGATACACCGAATGCAAACAAAGAATTTAATTACAATACAAGCACAGGACTGTTAAGCTTCTTTCTTGAAAATTCATCAACATCGCTTTTAAATAGTGCAGTTATAGAAGCGGGACGTGATTGGTATGATACAAAAGTAGAAGCAGTTCGTAAAGCAAGTGACTTTGTGCGTAATGTATTGCCTGTTCCTATATACCCAAGAAAAGGTGTAGGAATGGCTTCTGCTACGGGTAATGATTATCCAGAGATTGTAGTAAGAAGTACAGCAATTATTGCTTGTGCAGATTTAGTTAGACCTTTTGACAAAGATAAAGGCGATGAGATAATGGCGATGGCTATGAATCCAGAAGGTACAGGCTATCTTGATATGATTCGTAAAGGTGAGATTGCTTTATCACAAGATGAAGGCTTGGCTAAAAACTCTGGTATAATTAGAGAAGTATCAATTAACGCAAGTACAACGGGATCAATCATTGATGTACGTGGCAGACCAACAGCCGTATGGGATGTAATAAAAATTGTTATTAGTACAGCCGGTACATTTACAAGTGGCTCTGCTTCTGGTGTTAAATATGATACCTTTATTTCAGATGACACAAGCTTAAAAATAGACAAGTCAAGTGATGCAGAAGTTATTGATGGCAACTTTCAAGATGTAGGACACGGGATGCAAGTAAGATTTTCACCGGGTGTTTATACAATAAACGATGAATGGGAACTAGAAATATCTGGTGAATTAGATTCACGGACTTTAGCAGTTAAACACGCAACAGCAGAAAGAATTTAATGGCTTTAAATGTACAATCTCCACTTTGGGCTGAAACGCATAAACTGTGGAACGCTGAAACTGAAGTATTTGGATTTGCAACAAACGATGCTGATAGCTATGCTAATGTAGTTTATGAAAACGTAATAGAATCTTTACAGGACCTTATCCGTAAAGAGTTTCAAATTCCTGTTATTGACGAGCATAAAGGCAATCAGTCTTTTGTTATTGATCCACAGCAAGATACATTTATTGAGTTTATATCTTCTGGGCAAACAAGAAGCTATGATGTTAATATTATTTATACTCTAATGCGTGGCGGTGGATATAAGAATGTTAAAACACAATTGACAAGCACCGCAGAACATTTAAAAAGATTAATTCATAACAATACAAGTTATTCACCTTCTGGTGTTTATAAATATCACGATGGTAGGATTGAAACAGTTACATACGAACAAGATGAAGAAAATTTAGATGTATGGAGAGCTAACTTATCTTTTAACTGTACAGTAACAGAAATATTTGTATGAAGTATAAAATAAGTAAAAAAATTGCTGAAAAATTAGAAAATGGCGAATCGGTTAAGATCAAAAGTCCACCAAAGCAATTAATTGATGGTGGATATATAATAAAACAAAAAAAGGGAAATAAATAATGGCGGGTTTAGACAAAACAGTTTATTCCGGTAAACAATTTGAATCGTATATATCCTTGCAGTCAGATGCTTTAGGGACAAATGATGTATCGGGAACGCTGTATAAAATAAGAACACCGGAAGTTAATGACATTGACTATTCTGCCGGTTCAACCTTTGCAGATGCAGTTAGATCGGGACAAAGAGTGCAAAGACCAACAGATCATATTGCTACATTTAAAGGTGGTACTTTCACTTGGTCTTTTAGTGACTATGCAGTAGAAAATGAAGCAGCTTTACAAATGTTGCTACAATTAGTATCTGAAGATTCAAGTCCTTCCGGAACAGTTGCAATTACAGGAAATCAAGGTACAGTTGCTTACGAAGAAGGTGCGACAACAGGCGAATATGCTTGTGTTGTTATATCTTCTCCAGATGCAGATGAAGATAAATTAATGTTTTCTTCTATATTGCAAGAATTGACACTATCAATGGATCCGACAGTAAACGGCGGACGACTTACTGCTTCTGGTACATTTTTTAGTGGTTATCAGCCGGTAGTTGGAACAGAAGGAACTTCTGCTGATGCAACTACTGTTGATTACACAAAAGGATTTTTTGATTGTACTACAATGAGTATTGGCGGTGACGATGTGGTTCTAAATAACTTTAGTGTTACAATCTCTAATCCGGCACAGCGTGTAGGTTATTCTACTGTTAATTCAATAAGTCACGAGCCTTCTGCTTATATGCGTGGGGGAATGATTGAGGTTACAGGAAGCGTATCAGCGAAATTAGATGACAACGTAACAGATACAATTGACGACTTTAGGGATGGAACTTCTGTAAATATTAGCATAGGCGATGGATCAGCGATTGACTTTGATATTCCAACTGCTAAATACACAGGATACACCCATACCAATACTGATAGTGGAGTGTTTATTGATTTGCCGTTTAAAGCGACAGCAGACGGCTCAAACGCTCTAATTACAATAATAGCAACTTAATAAATCGGGAGGCGAAATGATTATTGAGATAAACAAAAAAGAGTGGGACGTAAATGATTGCACGTATGCACAAAGACGTGAATTGCATAAATTAAATGCAAAAGTCTGGTGGAATGGCAAGATGGATGTGGAAGCATATTACGAAGTTTTAGAAAAAGTTGGTGATATTGCGGGAGTTGGTGAAAATAACTTTAAAGATATGGAAATGGCAAAAGTCGATGAAGTTTTACAAGCAATATTTTTAGAATACTTAGGTATTGAACCGGCAAAAAAAGATTCCGGGGGTTGAGCCTAGCGGTTTGGTGTTGGCATTTTGGAACACCAGAACCACGTGATATATATAGAAGCCTCCCCTATACTGTGGCGAAGCTCCCGGTTACTTACAAACACGAGCCTGTGAGAGTGCAAACGATTGAAGATATTTGGGACATAATAGATGAAGTGTGTAAATCAAGCAAGGAATTTACTGATGGTCAAATACTTTTTTATTCTGTTCCCTTCTTTGCAGATTGCAGTTTATTAATTGAAAATTGGATGATGGATATGATTAATGAATATAATTATACTACTAGGTTCAATATTTCTCTTGGTGAACTTGATAAAATTTCAACTCATCGACTTGATTGTTTCTCAATTATAGACAAAGAAATGAACGCTTGTATGCAAGAAAAAGCAAAGAAAGAATCAGATGGCTGATAAGAAATTAAATATTAGAGTCCGTGCCGAAGGTGCGAAAAAAGCTAAAGAAGATTTAAAGGGTGTTGAAGGCGGAATAGCAAAAATGGGGAAGGCGGCGGCAAAAGTTGGTGCAGCCTATTTTGCAGCTAAAGGATTAATAAGTGGAATGAGCAAGGTTGTTGAATTAGCTGCCGAACAAGAACTTGCTGAAAGAAAATTGTCAATTGCATTAGGCAGAACATCAGAAGGTTTATTAAGTCAAGCTAGAGCATTGCAACAAGTTTCAACCTTTGGTGATGAAGCAATAATTGGACAACAAGCTTTTCTTGCTTCGCTTGAATTTTCAGAAGCACAAATAAAAAGCATTATTCCTGTTGCAATGGACTTGGCTTCTGCTACCGGAATGTCGCTTGAGTCAGCCGTAAGAAATACAGCTAAAACTTTCAGTGGATTATCGGGCGAACTTGGTGAATTAATACCGCAATTAAGAGGTCTAACTGCAGAACAAATGAAAGCCGGTGATGCAGTTAAATTAATGTCTGATCTCTTTGAAGGACAAGCTGAAGGTCAAACGCAAACATTAAGTGGCTCAATTCAACAAATGAAAAACGCTTGGGGTGATGCGGCAGAAGCATTAGGTGATATATTCGCACCCGCAATTATTAAAGTAACAGGTCTTTTAAAAGATGCTGCAAATTCAGCTTCAAATGCTTTAAGAGCAATTAAAGACTTTTTTGGCGGTGAAGATGAAAAGTCGATTGAAGAACAAATTTTAGCAACAAAAGGAAAAACCTTAACAATAAGAAAGCAAGAATTTGAACTAATGAAATTACAGACTGTTCCTGTTGTTACTATTGCAAAAGAAAGCCAAAAAGCCGCAGAATGGACAGCACAAACAGCATCTTCGCTAATGACTTCAGCATTAATGGGTGACAATGTAAGCGAATCATTAAAACGTGCAGTTATACAATTAGGACTTATGGTTGCACAAGCTAAAATATATAATGCTGTAATGAACGCTGGAGGTATTTTTGGCGGTGGTGGTTTAATTGGTTCTGCTGTAAACTTTCTTTTCGGTGCATCACCAACACGAACTGCACCAAGTGCAATGGGAGCTTCTAACGCAAAAATTACAATTAATCAAAGCTTTGGCGGTATGGGTGTTATTGATCATAACTTTGCAGCTAACAGTATTATTCCGGCTATCAACAAAGCGATAAGCACCGGACAGGCGAGGATAAATTAATTGTTATCATTCGATACAGCTTTAACGAGTGCATTAGCCAATGCAAATACAACTTCGTTTTGGGTACTAAAATTATATTATAATGATGAATCTGCTTTTATTGGTGTAAGCGATAGACATAGACAAGACGGCACGGATATATATTATGGTATTGTGGCAAATTGGGGGGTGTATCGACAGTCGTTAGATTTTTTTAATTTTACTACAACAATTGGCAATATGGGTGTTACGCTTATAAATAGCGAAAACTCAATTAAAGGTGGTAGGTTTTCCGATCTACTTGCTAGTAATAACTTTGTTAATCGTAAGTGGGAATTATTTCTTAATGCTAATAATACATCAACTTTAGATACGGCTGCAAGAATGATTGCTTCTGGTGTTATCTCTGGTGATATAAATTATGACTCTAATAATGTCACATTAACTTTATTTGACAACACTTCTAAATACCATAAAAGAGTTCCAACCAATACAGTCGTTGCATCAACTTATACAAACGCACCCGCTAACAATATTGGTAAACCAATTCCAATGGCATATGGAGATTCTCACGAAAAAGGTGATATTGGTACAATTCCAACTTCACACTTTGATCGCTTTTACAACTTTTATAAAGGAGCATTTCCGGCTATAATTACAGATAAATGGGACGTACAAGAAGAAGGTTCTGAAGCATTAGCAGACAGTCAAGCCATTCATACTTTAGATAATGAAAATATTTATATATATAAAAATGGTTATTATCCTACATTAACCGGAACAATAGACGTTGGCGGTAATCCAGAAATTGAATACAGAGGAAGTGCGGCTTCGGTATTTGTGCCTTTAAGCTTGTCAAATATTGCTTCTGAGAGTACAACGGGAAGTGCATCAGTTGCAGACGAAGAGAATACAAGCGATGGATCATTTTCTACTTTAGCAACTTGGACAGCAAATGGTGCAACGACTAATCCTTCAACTGCAACAATGACTTTTGCATTACCACAAATTAATAAATTAGGAAACTTTAGTACAGTAAATACTTTAGTTCGTTTTGGAACAGTTACAGATATTGGCGGTGAAGATGACGATGTTTTTCGATTTACTAAAAATTCAACAAATGTTGATATTGATTCGATGTCAAGTAATTCAGAAGTTAAAACAGACATTGGCAATTTGTATTCTGGCAAAACAGCAACTTGGGACTTTGAAGGATCATTGAAATATACTTTAATGGCTGGAAGTGCAAACGAATCTGCACAAGTAGTTGAATCTGGAATTGTTGTTGATTTTACACTTGAAGATATTGATCCACACGACATACAAGAATTATATGAAGGTGGTCCAATAAAAATGACAGTCCAAGACGGATTTATGTCACCAGAACAAACTTTACAAATTGGTTACGATTATAATGTTTACTCAAGAACAGTTACCGGCTTTACACCTTCTAAAATAGATTATGTTTATTATTCTGGAAAAGGTCGCAAGTATGGTTCTTATATTGATGCAGATGACAGAGGTAGTGGAGAAAGCGGAGACAATGGATATGCTGAAAACGATTTAATTGAAAATCCTGTTTTTATAATTGAAGATATTATTCGTGATGAATTAAGTCTTGGCTCTTCAAATATTGATTATGCGACTTTTGACACAGCGGGAAACACAACTAATGGATATTTGGGTGACATATTTGAAGATGCAGTTAGTGATGTAAAGTTTGCTTTTGCACAATATAAATTTATTAATTCAAAAGATATTTTTGAACGTCTTGGGCGACTTTGTTTTTCTTATATTTTTATTAGCGGCGATGGAAAATTTAAAATTAAAACATTAAGAGCAACGAGCGATTATTCTTCATCAGATCAAACTATTGATTTTGGAGACATAGAGTTAGGAAATATAAATAAAACATCTTTTGGTAATGTAAAAAACTCTATTTTAGTTAAGTACAACCACGATTACGGAGCAAATCAAAACAAATCTGAAGCAACTGCAACTGATTCAACATCACAAGGGACAACTGTTAATGGATTTAATCAAACAATGAAACTTGAGATTGAAGCAAATGAAATTCTTGATTCAACAACCGCAACTAAATTAGCTGAAGCGTTATTAGCATTAATGAAAGATAGGAAAAATACAATTCAATTTTCTTGCCTTCGTCCAAAATATAACCATCTTGAAATTGGGGATATAATAGATTTTAGCAATTGGGATTCAGATTTAAAAATTTACGGACAAACAATGGGCGGCTCGTGGAACGCTACAACAAACACATTTTCTTCAGTTACAACGACTTGGGAAAATATGGCTTCTGGTTATTTTATAGTGTCAGACATTACAAAAACAGTAAACGGCTGTTCAATTAAAGCAATAAAGGTATCATAAGATGGCAAATATGAACATAGGGACACCACGTTTCTATCCAGACGAAGTAAGTTATTTACTGTCAAGAGGTGTAGCAGCAACAGAGTTTGCAGTTACGGCAACAAATACAACTAATAAGTTTATGGGAACATTCACAACAGGATCAGCAGCAGAGTTGTTTGATTTAAGACCATTAAACAAAGTGACTTTTGACACAAGTGCAGACACAGATGCACACGTACTTATTACAATAGATACACAAAGCACGTCTAAGAAAAATTATATAGCTTTATTAAATCACAACCTTGTTAGTGCTGTTGGTAAAATAAGAATATTTGCCGGTGATGAAGCAAGTGATGTTACAGCGGTTGATGGTGCAAACGCAGATACAGGAAATATTACTTGGGCGGACGATACTGTAATTGAAGTAGTGAATGGTGATACGACAACAGCCGCTTCAAATGATAAAAGTGTTGTAATTGAACCGGCAACAGATGGAAGCACAATTGTAAGATTTGCAGAGCAAACAAATAGGTATTGGGGCATACAGCTTGAAGGAAACACTACTAATACAGGAGTTGCGACAAATGGAACTTGGGGCAGTACAGATTGCTTTGTTGGTTGTGTAATGATTGGAAGATATTTTGAAATGCCACATTCACCAGACCTTGATCTTACACGAATGATTTCATACAACAGATTAAACGACTTACAAGAATCGCACGGCGGTCAGAGATTTAGCAATTTAAAGACAATAGGCAGGACAGCAGCAAGCACGTCTAAATCACCTTTTACCACAGCTTCTAACCAATATGATATGTATGGTGGACGTATTATATATGATATGAAATACAGCTTTTTAAGCAATACAGAATTAATGCCAGATGAATACGACATCATTGCAGACGATGACAACTTTATTTCAGACGTATGGAATAAAACAAATGGCAATCACTTGCCGTTTATCTTTTCTATTGACAAATCTTCCGAAGGTGACAATGCAGAGTCCGAACATATATTTGGTCGATTTGCAAACAACTCTTTAGATATGACACAAGTTGCACCAGAAATTTATAATATATCTTTAACAGTAGAGGAAGAATTTTAATGGGTAAAAACTTTATGTGGACGTTTGTCGGATTTTGTTTAGGATTAATTGTTGTTGAATTAACAGATAATAAACCCGCTAAAAAAATTAATTATTATACGAATGATCAATATATGGTAAGATATATTTACAGACCATTTCCAAGTCATTACTATCATTATACAATGCAACCAGATACTTTCAACAACCAAAGACCACAAAGACAAGCATCTAATGGCAATGGAGAAAGTAGAGTTAAAACACATACAAACACTTTTAATCATACTGCACAAGAAAGACAAGAAAGTTGGGGAACAAAAAATTAATGGCTTGGTTCTATCTACATTGTACAGTTGCAGTAATAGTTTTAATAACAGATGCTAAAGGCACGTTTGAGCCTTTTATGAAAAAATGGGAAAAAAAATTAG
>TARA_R100001443_G_scaffold53611_1_pt1 | contig 14613 bp, 9 predicted proteins | sample TARA_R100001443 | Tara Oceans TARA_R100001443 (sample SAMEA2622142) | marine metagenome | biome: marine biome (ENVO:00000447); feature: deep chlorophyll maximum layer (ENVO:xxxxxxxx); material: "saline water (ENVO:00002010), including plankton (ENVO:xxxxxxxx)" | depth 50 m
TGTAGTGGGTATTGTCTTTCTAGTTCTTGAAGTATCTCTACTGGGTTAAGTTCCATGTTTTCCTTATGGCGAAACGTAATCTAAAGTTATCACAAGTTTTGGAGGTGTCGCTTCACTAGCCCCATAAAATACAGCGTATTCAGTGTCTGCGCTTCCTGAACCTATAGCTGTTTTAAGAGCTGTAACTGAAGTATCATTCGTCAACACCAACGGTTTAGCATCTGCATGATCTACAAACGTTTGCATTTTTGTGCGGTTAGCGCTACTACCGTTTAAATCCCATTTAGCAGTTTCATCTCTACTTAACGGGTCACCGCTTGAATATGTCTTTACAGCCGTAGTAGTGAAACTAACGTTATCAGCGTCTGGGCTACCATCAGTAGTATCCCCAGTGTACCTAGCTATATACCAGCTTCCATACGCATTTCCAAGACCAGTTGCAGAGTCTGATGATGTCATTCTATGAAGCTCAATATAGTTTTCCGCAGACCCTCCAGCGGTAGGTGCGGCATTAGTAATGTAAGGTCTTTCTGCAAGAACTTGAGCTAATGTTTGTCCTCCAGATTCTGTACTAAAACCAAATACGCCAACGTAAGGAGTGTTAGTTGAACCTGAAAAAACACCATTTCTAACAGCAGCCGCTGTTGGTGACGTTGACCAAGACCCGTCATTGTGCCTAAAAGACTTTGACCTGTTAGCTACAAACGTGTATTTAACAGGGTCAGATTTAGCCCAGACATCAACCCAAGCGCCAGCTTTACGTATCTTAACTTTACTAGGATTAACCCACGACCCACCGCTACGAACTTTAAAAGCCGTACCGTTACTAATCGTAGTCCACGAACTTCCTTGCCTAACTTTAAAAGTACCCATTAAGCAAGATCAATCCAAATATCTCCGTCAGACACCGTGTCACTACCTGAATTTGGGTCGTCAGGACAAATATAAATAGCAGCACCATCTATAGTATTGCTTCCTTCATTAGCAGAACCAGAAGAAGCATACACAATCTTTGTTAACGGAGGTGTAGTAGTCCACGCAGACTGCCCAGTACCAGTACCAACAAGAACAGCCTTAGAAGTAGGAGTCGTATCCCCAATACCTACCTTCTCCTCAATCTCAATAATCGCATCATTATACACTTCGTGCATCTCAGCATGATTAGGAGAGTTCAACGCAGCAGTATTATCAATACTTGCAGGAAGCGCACTCGTCGTATCAAGACTAGCCGGATAATTAGAAGTAGCCATTCACCCTCCTACGGAGTCAAATCAATAGTAAATATACCGCCAGCAGCAAACGTAATCGTAAACGTTCCATTACTAGACGAGAAATCAGAACCAAAATCAATATACGCAATCAACGGGTCATCAGTTAAAGAATCATCATAGATTACAGCACCCCTAGCATTCGTAATAGTTGCAGACGACCACGACGTATCAGCAGCATCAAACTTAATCGTGCCACCTGTCTGCGTTAAAGCCAAACTACTTAACGTGTTACCACCAGAAGTATACCCTGACCCAGAAACCTCATTAGTTACATCACCTTTAAAGTCATGCGCCCCAAAGTCAGGGGTATACGATGACGTAACCAACATAATTTTAATCGTGTCACTATCTAAATCTAACGCCAAAGTATTCTTCAAAGCGTTAAGAAACGTTATTCCATAAAGTCCGCTAGCCATCAGCGTTCTCCTCGTCTGCTACAACCTTCGCCTTAATAGTCTCAGGTGCTATAACTACGTGTACTTGTTCTTCTTCCATGATGTCCAATAATAATCTAATCAAATAAAAAAAGATAGAGGGTAGGCTAACCTCCCAGTAAAGTCAGCCTACCCTACTATCTAATTAGGAACTATTAGTTAGCTCCTATTGAGGATGATGTTTCAATCCTTCGTAGGGATGCTTGACGGAATACTCCGTACCCTACAAGGTGATACCAACCAACTGTATTAAATCGGCGTAAGCTATCGGTTACAGGACCAAACACTATGCTTGGGTCAGCACCGAACCCAGCAGCAGCGCTATGCGCTTTTGCTAGAGCTTGTTTACCGCAAATAATTGTTTTGTATTCATCAACATTAGAAGCACCAGCGTCAGCAGTTAGCTCAACTCTTGGTGTTTCAATGAAGTCAACTCCACCGAATGTACCAATGCTACCTGTGCGGACAGCATTTCCATCTTGGCGGATTTGGTGTTGAATAACGTCAGTTACGGCTGTAGCTGCACGAAGATCGTAGGAAACGTCAGGGTGGATAAATCCAACGTAAACGTTGCCATTGAACGCAGGTGCAGAAGCAGTTCGTAGGTTAGCAACAGTTTTGCGGATAAGGTTAGCAGTAATAATATCGCCTGCTGCTAATTCTCCAGTGTTTGTTGCATCGCCACCATATAGAACGTTAGTTCCTTCAGTAATTACATCGTGAACAATGTGGTCAAGGCTATCAGCCATGTTGTAACCGATAATGTTCGCAGCATCAGCATCTATGTTTAAGAAGCTGGTTCCACGGGCTTTAGCGGTTGTTTGCATTGTATTACCGTACTCAGCAAGTGTCACTGTAGTTTGTGAATCACTCATTGTTACAGGTGATATATCACTTGTTTCAGATATTGCTGAATCTATCTTTGCTGCATCTGCATACGTTGTGAACTTAACGCTTGCTCCTGCGTGCGATTGGTTTGTCGTTTTGACATCGCAAACCATCTCAAAAAGAGGTTGTGATCGCAACGCAAAGTAAGCGAGCTGTTCAAATGCTGCATTACCAGCGGAGTTCAGCGAACTCATTTGTGTTATTGCCATTAGGCTATTCTCCAATTAAATTTTGGAGCCTACCTCACGTCATAGCGTTAAAAGTACCGCCATTAGATTCCCACAACTGTCGCAGTTCATCTTCGTTTTTAGTTTGTCTAATTAAACTCTCAAATTGTGGGTCAGTGACAGGACCAGCATCATCACCAGCTTCAGCGATTCTTCGTTCCGCCTCTACCTGTGCTGCAAACTGCGCCTGTTGATCTACCAAAGACGTATCAGCTTGAGCTACCACATTAGATAGCCCTGCGCTATTAGCCTCAGCTTGTATCGCTTCAACAGTTAACTCGCCTTCGTAGCCTTTCATGAAGTACTCAGTCATCCTATTGGATGGGTCTAAGCCAGCATCACGAAACACTTCTTTGCGTTGCATCTGTTGAACTTGCGCTTCAAGCTCATCAGCTCTCTTGGCTTTCGCCTCAAGTTCTCTACGCCAATTTGGTTTGGATTCGGTACTAGAAACTTCTTCCGTTTCTGTAGACTCTGTTTCCATTATGTCACTCACCTTTACATACACGCTAACAACGGTGGAATGTTAGCGGAGTTTAATTTGTTGTGAACGGCTCACCCTCTTAGTGGGGCAGATCACATAATTAAATATAAGTAAAATACAGGGTTTTGTAAACAACCTATGACATTTGGGCAGAACCTAACCCAGTGACACCTACTTGTTGAGCAGAAGCACCCATGCCTCCACCCCCAACATTAGCTCTCTTTTGACGCAACCTATTAACCCTAGCAACCATTTCACTATCTAAACCAAAGTTTGCAGAAGCAATTTCATCACTAGATAACCCTTGCGTACCAAGAGTTTCTTCTGTCAAACCAGCAGTTTGCGCCATAGCTAAACTAACTTCACGTTCTTGAACATTCTGATCTACTAACTCCCTAGCAACACCCTCAGATAAGCCTTGCCCAGTAGCTTTTCTAGAAGCTAACGATATGCCAGCGCTTTCAAGTTGTAACCGTTGCTCAAGAACAGTTACTGCCCTATCAGGGTCTAAATAGTATGCAGTTAAATCAGCGTCATCAATATTGTACAACGACAGTAACTCTTGTTTTAAATCTTTGTTTGCTTCAGCAGTTGCTTTAGCAGCTAACGCAACACGTTCCTCTACTTCAGTAGCTGAAACATCATTGCCTATAAATTCTGCAAAGTCTTCTGGCTCATCATAAAACCTTTCAGGCAACCCATACGCAGCCATAGCCTGCTGATAATCACGTTCTAATTGTATGTAATCATTAACAGAAATAGCAGGCAAACCATTTTCTTTCCGTTTATCCATGCCAGAAAAACGTTCTTTAAATTTAGGTTGGTCACGTAACTGCACAAGAACATCAGCAGCAGTTGACCCCTCAACCCACAAATTCTGAGCAAAACTATACAAATCTTCCAACCCGTAATCTTCTAATATGCCCATCAAAATATCATTCGCAGCCATTAATACTTCACCATTCCAAACTCTTGCGCAATCAATGTAGCTAATTCTCTAGCTTCTAACTCAGCGTTCTTAGTGCCTTGCCATTCAGAGCTTTTCCTAATCTTTGTTTCTAAATCAGACAAACTCATAGGGTTACCGTTCTCATCAGAAAATTGCAACACATCTTTAAATTCGCCAAACATGTCAACAGGGCGCTCAAGCATATCTTCTATAGTTGTTTTGTGTGTAGAAAAATAATCACTTGGCATAATACCTCGTTCTAACACAGGTTTAGCTAACGCAGGGTATAAAGCAGCAGCTCGTTGAGCAAATTCTTCTAAAATTTCTGTGTCAGTTTTTTCTCCAGTAAATCGGGCTTCAGCTAACTTTGTAATTTCGTCAGGGTTTAAATTAAGATAATAATTATTAGCGTTAGCTCTTATACTTCTTTCAGAAGACATTAATTCTGTATACTGACCAACAGTTTCTTTCTGTGCCTTATCAGCCATAACAAATTCTTTAACAAACCGTTCATCGCTAACCTTATTACCACGTGTCAAAAACAACGACTTTTCATCTAACTCTTCATCAGTATAAGCAATACCTAACTGCCTTGCTAAATCTTCTAACATTCTTCTAGCAGGCAACAACTCCTCTTCTTTCTGAGGGTCACTCATTCTTTCAAACCGAGTATCAAACTCTCTTTGGAAAGCAGTCGTTGTTTGGAAATAATTAGTAAAAGAAAATAGTTGCTCTACTCTAGCTGGGTCATCTGTAATTCCCACTTGTTGTATGTAATCAAGAATATGAATAGTAGTAAACGCATCAGGGTCGTTAATGTCAACAGGAAGACCAAGCGCAGTACCCCCACCCATAAATCCTCTTCCATACCTTTTCAACCCAATATGAAAATCTAAATTATTAGAATCAAGAAACAACCCATAGCCACCATATTGCTCTAACACCGGATTATCTAAAAATTGTGTTAAATAATTGCGTTCATCGTCATCATTCAAACCAGCATCTTGCGCCATCTGGCGACCTACATTAAAACCACCAACACTTCTAGCACCAAAATCACCGCCTTTAGGAGGTCCGCTAAACGTAGTAGCAGTAGTAGACAAACTTTGTTGTTGTCCAGTGTTTGCCATAAACGGCACAGAACCACCATCAAAAGGATTACTTACCCCAAAATCTTTTAAAGTACCAGTAGTTGAATGACTAGCAACTTCGCTACTAGCACCAGTTTCAATAACATTAGCTTCATCCAAACGTCTTTTACGCAAGCCTTCATATACCGTAGAATCTTTTTCCCACGTAGACATTTCATTTTTTAAATAATCAGCTACCGGCTGGCTGTTACCACTTTTTGCAGCTTGAGTAAGCAAATTAACAAAGTCAGGACCACCAGCAGAACCCATATTAAAAGTTACTGACAAAGCAACAGCTTGCGTATTGTGATCTAATTGTTCATATACTTGCTGACCAGAATTTAATAATTCATCTCTGTTATCAAACCCATAAATAATTACATGTCCTTCGCCGCTAACAGTTTTACTTTTGCCATTTGCAGTTGTGAATGTTCTGCTTTCCCCTGATTTAAGAACTTCTACAAAAGATTTAGTACTACCTTCTGGCAACGAAGCATAATCTTCGTTTCCATTATTAAAGTCAAATTGCCAACCCTCACCAAACTTATTTACATAATCTTGATTGCTTACACCTTTACGCAACATAGCAGTATCTAACGCAAGTTCAGCAAACAAAATATCTTTATGAGTTCTAATATCTTGTAAAAGAAAAGCAACACCTTGCTCTTCAGAAATAGTGTCACCCCAATTAAGACCATGACTAGTATTACCAAACCCTACTGTCAACCTAGCTTTACTATCTAAAGGTTTACTTGGGTCATTAGGGTTTGGTCTATCCCAATACACATCTGATCTAAAACCTTCATGCGCCATAATAAGCGCAACTTCTTTATCTAAATTTTGCTTTGCTAAACCTTGCTCTGCAATTCTTACATAATCACTAGTATCACCAGCTACACCATAATCCAAAGCACCTAGAGCTTCTAAATCTTGTTCAGACATTGCCACGTGCGCTACCCCCCAAAGACCTAATAACATTAACAACCTGCTCAGCAGCGTTAACAGTTTCCCTAGCCTGATACCGTTGCGTAACATTCCTACCCAAATCACCTTCAGTAATAGCATCACTAGCTCTTCCAGCTAAATTAATATTAACCGGAGCATTTTCAGATAATTGCAAATCAAAAATCATTTCCATAAAAATATCTTTTTCTCGTTTAGTAGCTTTCCTACCTAACAAATTAACGGAAGCAGTTTCCATAGCATTGTATACGCTAACTTGGTCCATCATTCTGAACACATCATTACGGCGAGTTGCTGCTCTTTCTTGCGCAAACAAAGTTCTAATTTCATCGCTACTTAAACCTGTTTCATCTGTTTGTACACGTGCAAGAATATTAAAGAATAAAGGCACATCAAACCCACCAGTAAATTGATCTGGTAACAATCCTTGTGGGTCAGGGAATTGTTGTAAATCTGGACCAAATCTTGTAGCTAACCGTACAGCGTTATTTACTGCTTGGTCAAATGCAGCGTAATCTAATTCGTATTCGTCTTCCTCTTCGCCTCTTAAAAAAACAGCATCGTAATTGTCTTTGCCATATAGCCCGTGATAAGCAAGCTCCATCGCAAAATCAATTAATTCATCGTCAGTTAACTCAGAAAGTATTTGCCGTACATCACGTTCAGTTTGCCGTATTACTGCATTAGTTTCTTCATCAAAAATGTATCCAAGAGTAGGTTCTTGCCCTGCCCGTAATGCTGCTTCTTCTTCAACATCTGCTACGTCGTATACTGGTTCATCAAAATCTCTAACTGCATTTAATAAATTATTAGCCGCATACCTACTAAAATCTGCATTATCAAATGCGTTGCCGTCAGCATCTTTAAATGCCTTGTTTATTGTTTCATTAGCTAACCTGTCATTATTTACTTTTGATATTTCTATATCTAAAAAATCAAGCAAATTATCTGTAATAGCGTCTTTATCATCAGCTTTACCTAATGATCTTCCATTAAAATTACTAAAAAAACTTTCAGCAAACGTTTCAAGTTCGTCATCGTTTAAGCCTTGAACATACGTAATAACAGCTAACGCATTAGCTTCTGTCAAATACAGAAATTCAAAATCTCCATCGTCGTCTCTGTAATCGTTAAGTTCTCTACTCATAATTATTTGCGTACCAAATCTCTGCTTCTGTTAATAATAGTTCAAGTTCCTGCTCTCGGAATATACCTTTGTCAGTAAAACTTCTAGGAATAGTCCAAGTGCTTTCAGCTACCATATCATCTTGAAAATACCTAATATACGTACTAGCAAACGCAGGTCTATTAGAATAATCAGCTTTTATACCAAGCCAAATTGCACGAAGGTCATTATTTTTTTCATTTGTTATATCTTTATTTTTCCTTTGAGACAACAAAACTTCTATCATTTGCCTATCGTTAATAAATAAAAGCAAATCACGTGAAGCGCCATTAACTTTCCACGCATCACTCTCATCTTCAAACAAAGCAGCAAACCCTCTAAACACCTCACGCAACTTATTATTTGCAGAAAAATCTTCATACGCATCTTTCCACTGAGGAAACTCCCTACCTAACTGATGCACAAGAAAATCTTTTTGCATTTTCAAATCAAAATTAAACTCATGGTTAATGTCGGTATACGCACTATCTAATTGCCCACGCCTATACAACTCATTATTAATATCCTGCATACCTTCACCGTTATAATAAATAGGATTATCAGCAACAACAACACCAGCAACAGGCTCATAATAAAACGCACTAATCTCTAAACCTAAACCTTCTTTATACGGATACTCTCGCCCAGTTGCAGGGTCTATATACGCTTGCGGAGTCTTAGCAAATTCCGTACTATGTTGCTGAATCTGCTCTGGGTCAAACCCACTATCATACAGATTCCAACCCCTATCCAACATACCTTCATCTAATACTTGATCTAAACTTTTTAAAGACCGCATCGGCTCATTAGACCCAACAAAAAACTCATTTCTTTGCTTGTTGTAAACTACAGAACTAAACATTTCATTAGTCGTAGCTCCAACATCTCCTTGCAAAAACGCAGCAATAACCGGATGGGCTTGTATTAATTCTTTATGAGCTTCATACAATTTCCAACCTTCAACAGTAGGAGCTATACCATACGCTGCTCTAGAATCAGTTAAACTTTGCGTTATCCAAAAGAACTCGTCGCCTTCTTCAGCTAAAAATCTAGCATCCGTATAATCTCTACCAGTTAAAATAGGACCATTAACTATTCGTTTATTGCCATCAGGGTCTGTTATTTCTATTCTTGCTGGGAAACTTGCATCAGGATTATCAGGATCAACAAATCCACGTTCAATATCTTCTTCTAACATTTCGTTATATCTAAGTTTTTTAGCATAGAAAGGAGACATTTGATCTACAGCTATAGGAATATTTAAAGCTGCATACGTTTTAAACCAGCCAAACCCTTGCGCAGCTACGTGTGCGTCACGCATAAGACTATTACGTACTTGTTCATCAGATAAATCTATATACGGAGTATCAGGGTCTTGATTGTTTTGTTGTACTTGCGTTAACTTATCTAAAAATATTTGACCAACACGTGTTTCATATTGATTTCCCCTGTATACACCAGTTCTGTACGCTATAGATTCTGTCCACGTAGGCAAAGTTTCTTTAATAAATCTTTCATACCAAGGACCACTTTGCACCCCATAAGGAAACATAAACCCAAACACATCTTCAAGTTTAGGGTCTGCATACATTCCTTCTTGAATAACGAAGTTCACTAATGGACCTGTGCTTGGCAACGGACTTGATGTAACTAACGAAAATAAACTATCAGTATCAAACGCTATAGGATTTTCAGTCGCTAATTTACTAATACTCCCAAACGGACCAAACGTCAACTTATCACTATTAAGCAACTCTTTAAGAACAGGAATATCATTTAAAATACTGTCACTAAAATTAAACACTAATTTTTCTTCACCAAAAGCGTCTTTCTCTGTTGTCAACCCAAGAACAGGTGCTTGTATATCACTTGTAAATAAACGTACACCTCTAGCAACATACACAGGATTATCAAACGCCAACGAAGCCCACCTACCAATAACCTCTTGCCATGCGTTAAAGAACGGTGACGCAAACCCTAACACTTCCGCAAACCTTGTATGCTCAACCAACTCATACATAACTGTACGTGTATCTTCTAACGCTCTACGCCTAGCAATAGCTTCCATTTCAGTTTTTTGTCTAGGCGTAAACACATAATTATCATCAAAGTTTTTATACGCAGTAGTTTGCTCTAACAAATATTCTTTATATTTACGATTGTAAAAAGGATGCCTTGATAACGCATCAGAAGGCATTGTGCCAAGAGTTTCAAACATGCTGTCAGTAAATTTTCTAAGACGACTTACTTGTTGTCTAACTATATTACCTCTGTCAAGAATACCTTCTGTTCCGTTATGTTTAGCAAAATTTTCATACATGCCTCCATCCATAGTTCTAATAGCCAAAACAACTTCATTAAAAGTTGCTGAACTATCTAAACCTAAATCACTTTTAAATTTCGGAGAATCAAGCATGGCTTGTATATCTCCCCATTTAACAGCCTGACCTGAAGCAGCTTTCCTACGCAATCCTTTAAATATGCGATCTGGCAATATGTGGTTAGCGTCTAAAACAAACCTTGTAGAAATATGGTGAATGTAATCATCCATAGCAACTTTAGGAATAGTTATATCAACAGCTACATCTTCTAAAATATTTGGATTGTTTTTAAAAAACTCTTCTACTTTTTGTATACGTTGCGCTACCGGCAATTCAGTATCAAAAACAATATTAAAAATTCTTTGTTTAGCAGGGTCAGGGCTTTGCCATTGCTGCCAATGTTCAGTAAAAATATCATTCCGTTTTGCAGCATCTTTAACATCTACAAAATCGTAAGTTTTAACTGGACCTTTACCCTCCAACTCCAACAACTCTCTAGTATGCGCACTATAAATACCTTGCATAGCAGACTTATCACTGCGCCTAGCAGAAATTTGGCTAGCGTTCATTTGTTGATGTGCCATAGTATCACCCATAGCGTTTTGGAAAACATTATCTCCAATGCGTACAGTAGGCGCATCATTAAGCACAGCATACGTATCAGCTATTTCAAAGGCATCAACAATATCATCAACATTTTTCAAGTTAAATCCTTCACGATTACCTGCTTCTAACAAACGTTGTTTAGTTAATTCCCCCTCAAATAACGCTCTATCCGCTAATTCATTCCAAGCCGGATTATCAGGGTCAGCTTTGCGTAACAACTCTCTACCAATAGCATTGTAAGAATCTCTCATTGTGCCAGCAGCTTTACCAGACATGTAATTATTTAAAGAGTTCCACCTATGAGACCAGTATTTTCCAGCATGATATACCCCTGCTGCTGGATGCACTAACCCACTCATAGCTAATCTAGCTGCTGCGCCGCCAGCAGTTTTAGCTTTGTACGTTAAAGTTTTAGCGTTTGCAACACCTTCTTTAATAAGTTGCTCATAAGACACACCATTTTTTTCTAACAACGCAATTTTATCAGCGAGCTGCGCATCTTTAGCAACTTTAATTTTTTTATCTTTTAATGCTTTACTAGCATAAATATCAAGCCAATCATCCCTAACCTTTGCGCCTTTAGCAGCTTGGTTTTCAAGCAAAGTTCGCCAATTACCTTTAGCTTTAGTTAACGTTTCTAACGCACCAAACACAGCAGCAAATCGCAACTGCTCATCAGAACCAACCACACGCATAGCCCAACGAGGCGTTAACAAAACAGAAGCAGTCCAAATAGGTCTAATCGTTGCATCTATACCTGCTGACACAGCCTTACGACCTGTTCTAGCCATCATGCGAGGATTATACGCAATATCATAATTTTTAAATACGCCGTTTTCGTGTTTGCCCACTCTGTTAATAGCATCCTCTAACAAATCCCAACGAGGCATCGGGCTACTTTGCGCCATTTGCGTAGGGGTTACACCATGATGCGCCTCAGCCAACAAACTACCGTCAGGACCATAAAAAACAAAAGTAGTAGCCTCTTTCTGATTACCACTTTTCCTAAGAACTGTTTTGTCATCAGTGCTAAACACAGGCTTGTAACTAGAATCTACAGCATTCCCATTACGAAGCATCTCATCATACTCAAGTTTAGAATTTGTTAATTGATCGTACAAACTAAAAACTTCATTGCTATCTTTTTGAGTAAATTTAATATTTGTTTCGCTTCCTATTAACTTATCAGCACGATCACACAACAATTTAACAGTTCTATCATAAAGTTGTTTACGTTGCCCTACAGTAGCGTTACGAGCAACTAACGAAACATATTGCCCATTAAGCGATTCAGCTTCAGCACGTGTAAGTATTGATTTACCATTAATAGTAAACTTATTAGCGTCAGCTAGCATTCTTTCAAATTGTTGGCTTGCTTGCACACGATCATAATGGTGCATTACTCGTTGGTTAACACGTTGCGTAAAATACGTTAACCTTTGAGAACCTAAAGGTTTTAACGTAGAAGGAATAGGCAATACATCTACTAAGAAATCATCCGAAATGCCTACTTGGTTACGTAACTTTTGTGCGCTTAAAGCAGCAGCTTTAGAGTACGTATTTCCGCTAAAAGGTTTTACAAGCAAATTAGTAGCAAAATCTTTTACGCCACCAAACACTTCACCAGTTAACGTATCCCGACCCATACGAGGGAAATCTGTAACAGTACCAGCGCCTGTACGCAAACTTGTATCAGACATTCGTAACGGAGAACCAGTAAATTGGTCTACATAATCCACACGCATGTTACGTGCAGCGTAATCTAACACATCAGCAAGAACAATTTTATCTAACGCTATATCTTCAAACGTAGCTATTTTGTTCATATCTAACCGAGTGAACCCTGTTTCAAACGGACCGTTAACAACTTGTTTTGCAATAGACTCTCTTAACGTAGCCCTAAAATCAAAAAGCGCAACCCAATCAGTGTTTGTTAAAACCTCATGTTCCTTCATTAAATTAGTTTTTAATTTTTGTGCTTGTTTCCCAAGAATAGTATGTTGAGCATTAGCTACTAACAAATCTTCTCCTTTAGAAAAAATATCTTGAGCTAAATTAGGGTTAATTGGTCCTTGATCTACAAGGTTTTGTAGTTGAGTTTCAAGTTTTTTAATACGACGTTCTCTTTTAACAATGTTTTCTTTATCTTTAGCAGACAAATTTTGTCTAGCTTTTTGATTAGCTAAACCCTCTTTTTCTTTAGCAATACGTTTTTGTAAATCCGTTACCTCTTGCGCAGGTTTCCGCAAACTTTCTAACTTCTCTAATTCATCAGTTAACTTAGCAGCATCTTCACCAGCAGCAACACTTCTTGCTTGCAACGAATTAGCTTCCTCAAGTAAATCAAAAAAATCACCATCAACTAATTTATTAAACGCTGCACCAGCATTGCCCATAGCTTCAGCAGCTACAGCAGTATCACCCAACACAAACCGTAACGTCTTAGCCCTAGCCGCAGCAGTAGCGCCCCTAGCAATCAAATACAACGCTTCAGCAGGCAACTTCTTAGCTTGCCTTGTAGTCAACGCAGCACGCAAAGCACCTACCCTTTTATTAATTAACAGATTATCGCCTTCACTAGCTAAATGCGTTAACGCATACTGAGGACTAAACTCATCCCCACGTGCAGCGTTTTCAATAACTTCATCCAACGCTTGCCACGTTTTAGAAGCAGCAAAAGCCCTCGCACGATATTGAGAACTAGTCCTAGCTAACTGATCGTAATTTAACGCTAACTTTTCTCCACCTATTGTTATTAATTTAGGTTCAGGCAAATCAGCAGTAAACCCAAAACGTTTAGATTGTTTTGTAGGTTTAACAGTATGCCAACCAAATCCGCTTTCTCTAATAATATGTATTTTGCCAGTAGGAGTTATTTTCCTAACTCTAGCGTTACTAGCTAAAACATCTTCAAACGAAACATGTTTAATATCTAAAGGAGTTCCAGCTAGCCCAGTGCCTTTACCAGTTTGTGTACTAACAGGTCGCATAATAGCGCTAGTGCCTCTAGCTAACGAAACTCCTTTACCTACTACAAGTAACGGGTCTAAAAAGATTTCTTGCAGAAAATCAGCGCCACCTGATAACACATTAAAGTACAATGTTCCTTCTAACGCATTGTATTGGTAATCGCTAAAAGGGTCTATGCCAGAGTACAAAGCTGCAAAGGCTTGCCCAAATGAACGTTCTTCTTCTCCATAAGCTACAGCGTATGCTTGTTTGTATGTGTCAGGGTCAAAATAATTTAAAATAGGTATTCTATCAGACCAACTAAAATTACTATCTGAACTTATACGTTCTATTTCTTTATCACTAAATGGATTGTATTTAATGTAACCTTTATCGGCTTGGTCTTTATAAAAATCAGAAAGACCATTATACCAAATAGCTTCTTCTTGATCGTTGCCAGATGCAAGCATAGTAAAAATAAACGCACCTGTATCATCAATAACTTCAATAGTGTCTAAGTATGATTCCCATAAAGGCTCTCTAACGTAGCTTGGAAGAATTTTAGTTGTGCCACCAAGCGCACCATACTTACCTGTTAACCAACCAAAATTACTTTCTCCACCTAAACCTAACGTATCTCTTAAAAAATTTTCTCTAAGCGCTGTAAGAGAAGCATCTTTAAATTCGTCAAAGTCTCCTTTTTTAATAGCATTATACGAACCAATAAGAATTTCTCCTCCTGATTCAAATGCTTGCACTGTAGGATTTATAAATATACTATAAGCTGCACCTGAAACACCTTTAACAGCCTCTACACCATAACCAACAAGAGAATCACCTTTCTCTTCTACCCAATCAATTAAACCCATTATTTAATTTTCTTCTTGTGTTGCTTTAAAAGAAGAAACACTACGTTTTACATCCATAACAGCACTACGTATTTTTGCACTAGAATCATAATCAGAAGCCATACGCTCTAACACAGGCAACAAATTAATAATTTTAGTTTGCTGCCGTTTAGTAAAAACATCATTACCCATACTATTAGACGGCGCATACCCTTGCTGCATAACAGACTCAGCAGGTCGCTCAGTCATCCTACTAAAAGGTTTTTCGCCAGCTCTCATCGGAGGAATAGCAGGTTCAGAATCTTCTATATTAGGCAAAGGAACAACAGCCTGAGCATCCTCTTGCATTTTAGCTTGCCCATATTGTTGCCCTCTAAC
>TARA_R100001443_G_scaffold19430_1_pt1 | contig 14605 bp, 27 predicted proteins | sample TARA_R100001443 | Tara Oceans TARA_R100001443 (sample SAMEA2622142) | marine metagenome | biome: marine biome (ENVO:00000447); feature: deep chlorophyll maximum layer (ENVO:xxxxxxxx); material: "saline water (ENVO:00002010), including plankton (ENVO:xxxxxxxx)" | depth 50 m
CCAAGCTTACCATCTCCTGCCCCATAGAGGAGGGCATAGATGAAAGTCTTAGCCTGATCTCTTCGTTCAAGCCCTGCAAGCTTTTGATTAGCGGTGTGAATGTCTCCGTTGAGTATCTCATTTGTGTAGTCCTTATCGTCCATGTAATGCGCTAGCATACGTAACTCAAGACCACTAGCGTCGAATCCAACTAAAGATTTACCTTCAGGCACTGTCCAACACTCTCTACATTCTTTACCGTACGTAGAGTATGTGGAGGGAGTCTGGGCCAAATTTGGTTTGGAATGTGTCATTCTCCCGGTCACGGCACCATTGCTGTTTACGTAACCATGAACACGTCCGTCCTCATCGTCCACAGAATCCAACCAACTGTAGACCTGTGCCATGCGCTTTTGGACTAGTAAGTATTCCGATATCAGTTTGGCCTCAGGGATGTCCGTTATCTTAGATAAGACAGACTCATCCACTACAGGTTGTCCAGTGTCGGTAAACTTTCTAGGTTTCCATCCGCACATCTTCAAGCGTTGTCCTATCTGCTGCCGGGAACCCGGATTGAAGCAAGTGTATTCCACCATGCTAAACGTCCCGGAAACTTCAGCCCAATGCTCACCAAATGGTCTTAATCCTATCTTAGATAAAGACCCATCTTTCTTAGTCCTAGGCGTAACCTCTTCAATAAAGGTTGGTATAGGCTGAAAGCTTTTCTGTAAAGCCTGTTCAATTTCATATTTTTTTTCCTTTAGCAGAGCTAATAAATTGTGTGTTTTCTTGAGGTCCAGTAACCATCCGTATTTTATCTGTCTATCGATAATACGTTGTACCTCATGTTCTAGTTCGACGGACTCCATGTCAAAGTCTTCCATCGATTCTCTTAGATAGTAGAAAGCCTGTTCCGTTACCTCCACGTCACGTATGCAGTACTCCTCCATCTCAGGTGATAGTTTAGTCCAATCTGTGTGATCACCCTTAGGAAACCCTAGGATATTACCCCAGTTTCTGAGGCTGTGGCCCTTGTCTCTTTGTGGGTTGTCAAGTCTTGACATGACTAAAGTATCTACAATCCTACTTTTGTCTATGTCTATGTCCCATAATCTTCTCAAAACTGGAGCATCGTAGCCAATCATATTGTGGCCTACCACACTCTCGTCATTGTCAAGTGTTTTCTTCAGGGACTCAGCATCGTAGTGCTTCAATACAACACCGCTTTGCTTAGTTACAGCTAGCCAAATCACGTCAGGATTGAGACCATTTGTCTCTATATCTAGGAATATAGGATCTTTAGAAATCACTATCTAAATCCTTAGGCGGTGCTACTTCACCCATCCTGCCAGTAAATTTATCGTACTTCAGGTAACAGGCTGGACCTGTAAGACCAGCGTAACGATTCTTGAGTACACGCACTGTCGTTGTGTTGCGTCTATCTTCATCCTCGTCTTGCTGGTTACGTTCCAAGCCTATAACCATGTCGGACAGCTGTGCAATGGCCTGTGATCCTCGTAGCTCACTCAGACTAATCTTACCTCCGTCCTCGTGTGGTTTACCTGTGGTACGCTTTAGGTGAGACACTAGGAACAGGCCAATACCCAACTCCTGCACCAGTGTTCTCAGGTTAGTCATAATAGCGTCTATGGCTTTACGCTCGTCGTTGTTCTCCTGTGCAGACACAACGATACTCAAGTGGTCCAGTATGATCCACTTACAGTCCAGAGCCTTAGCCATATGTCGGACTCTCGCTAGGAGCTTGTCTTCACTGGTGCTGCCCCAATGGTCAAACATGAAGTATCGACCTGTGCCTAGCGTCTTCTCCCAGTAAGGGAAAGCAGAATCCGGGTCAAGATCTTCCTCCAAGTGCAATGGGCAGTCAGCAGCTATCGACATTACTCCTAGCGCAGTCCTAGCTATATCCTCCTCCAGAGCTAGAATACCTATGTTGTCCTCAGTGGCATTTAGTAGGTAGTACTCTAGCTCTCTAACGATTTGGCTTTTACCCATCCCGGAGCCACTCGTAATGGTTACTAGCTCGTATGGTCTAAAGCCTTTCGTTATCTCTGTTAGTCCGTTCCATGGATACGGAATAGACTTCACACTCATTTTGTTGATTATGGAATCCCAAGTGTCTGCACCTGCAATGATACCGTCAGGCTGGTACACTTTAGAATCCCACCAAGTGCTTTGAAACTCTCTCTGTCTGTTGGCTAACAACATCTCGTTAGCATCTTTTAGAGGCAGTCTACATATACGCACTTTGTTAGGACTAAACACGTCCTTCACTGCATCTATGGCAGTCTCACCGGCTTTGTCGTTATCAAAACACAGAACAATGTTGTCATAGCCCTCTAGGAATTCTAGCTGCTCTTTTACCTCCTTAGCTGCTGCGCTAGCTCCACTACGTAGACTTACAACGTCCCACTTTCTGTCAAACATCTCACTGATCGAGAGTGCATCTATTTCACCCTCACACACTGTTATATATTTGCCTCGACCTCTACAAGTATTCTGTCCAAAAAGGCCAGCACCCTCAAACGTGCCAGTGACTAGAAAGTTTTTATTGTCCACTAGCCGTACCTTACTACCTAGCAACGAATCGCTGTCGGTAGCGTAGTACGGATAGTGATGTTTCGATACCTTACCGTCAGTGCCAAACTCTACAGTTACGCCAAACTTCTCACAGGTTTGTTTAGATATTCTTCTGTCGGGTATGTCTGCACACACTCCTCGCATATCTGTTTTCCTCCTAGTTGATAGTTGCACAACTTCTCCTGTGGCTTTCTCAAAGTGATTGCACCCAGCAGCGAAACAATACGCTGACCCGTCATCGTAACGGGCCAACGCATCACTAGAGCTACACGAGGGGCAAGGCTCGTGTTTAACGAACTTAGCTTTACTAAAGCTCGTCATCTACGTTTGAGTCTTCAGCTACTTCTAGGACTCGAATCGCGTTCAGGTACGTAGGTGTACCGTGTACAGGATGGGCATCCCCAGTTTTGTAGCTCAGTTTTATCTTAGAGCCTCTAGGAATCTCACCTATAAACGGATTACCGTCCTTGTCTATGACCTTTACACGAAACTTACTAGCAAACTTTCTTTGTGACACGCCCTCGTAGTCTCTGAGCTTTACACCCTGCCCGGCTAGCATCTCAGCGTTTTCGTCGTCCAGCGTACCCACTACACTGTAACGTCCCGTATCCTGCCCCATGTAGGACTCAGTGGTTTCCAAATTAGAAAACGCAACCTGCATATAAGCAATCGACATAATGTCTTACCTCTTTCAGTTAGTTAAAAATAAAATAGAAAGCTTTCTCTCTATATGTATATTATACACGATTCAGCGAAAAGCACAACCTATAAAATATAGGCTGGCTCCATCGCGTAATCTGTGTATGCCTGTAGTGTGTCGTCATCGCTGTACTTCGCCATGTTACTCTGGTGAAAACAATGACTACACAAGTCTATAAAGTCTCCTGTGGCCTTTTCTTTTCGTGCTAGTTCAAAATCTTCGAGTATCGTGTTACATGCTTTACATCGCATCTTATAGCCTCCTAATGCTTTTCTTTTGATGGCGGTGTTTTGAATATTGACAGATATAACTCCATCAACTCGTCGTCTGTTTGATTCTCCAGTGAGTTATTTATAGAGGATGATATCATCCCTAGTGCTTCACTGAGTGTTACAGCGTTTAGCTCGTGGTCGTGAATCTCTGTGATCATTGTTTCACGTAATGAGTCTCTGATTAGTTTTAGATTGTCCACTATATATATTCCTCCGCATAATCCCATATGCATCTATCGGCTTGTTCCTCGTTGAATGCATCACATTCTTTGCAATAGTAGCCTTTGTAAATCGGCGGTAGATCTCTGTCAGACTTGTCTGCTACTGACTCGTGCCAGTGTTCAGAGAATCCCTCACACTCTCTACAGTAGAGCTCTGTGTATTTTTCTACATCCATTTGATTAATACCTCCGTTGCATACATTACAGCACATAGTGTACTGAGTGTGGCGTAGAATACAAGCGTTTCTTTTATCACAGCAACGCCTCCATAATTGGTTCCGCGAATAGCACCAGAGTAAACCCTAGTGCTACGTAAAAGTAGTGTATCTTTTTTATTTCTTCGTTCATATTGCTATTACCTCCAATTCGGTTTCAATCCAAACTTTAGCCCCACAGGGTAGTGGTTTATCTGGCGAGTATACCACTTTCACCAGTGCTTTACCATCCGCATCTACTACAGCAGCATGGTTAGCTTTTCTGTTTTGTTTGTAGTCTTTAACTGTCAACACAGGTAACTCAGAGCCTTTACTGTTGGCTTTTATGTTGTGCTGGTTAACGTGAATTACTGTCTTCATAGTTTCACTCTCTCCACTTTGTCGAACATCTCAATTATATCATCTAGGCTTGAAGCATAGGTAACATTCCCCAGAGTGTAAAGCATTTTGTCACCCTTTACACTAAATTTGATAGCGTTCTGTGCTTTGTTCAGCATTGTTGCCGCTGCCTGTAGTTTTACGCTCTCCATAGTTTTATCTCCTAACACGCTGTCATCTCCACTAAATTTACACCAATTCGTTTTGTGTACGCTGTCATTCTCTCGACGGCCTCCTCCCACGTCTTCGCGCCGTCCACAAAATAGCCGTCTTCACCTCCCTCGTCAGTCTCCCACACACAGACTGCATTACTGTCCCATTCCCATATCCCGTAACAGTCTACCGATTGTCCGTTCCGTGTAATTGTTCTTTTCATATGTACAGCCTCCTATGCTGCTAGATTGATTACTTTGATCATTTCTCGACCATGCGCCGGGTATGCTATCACAGTTACATCTTTATCCCAACACTTTCTACATGGTCCGCATTTACCGTCACGACTGTACGCTTCGCATACTGTCATCTCTGCAGTAGCTTTTTCTGGCGTAGGGATAATCGTAGACGTGTTAGCTCCCGGAATAGTCTCCCCAATGACGCTATCGGACGATAGTCTGACAACAACATTAGGCAAATTATTCATCTCCTGAATCACTGGTGCAAACTTAGCAAACTTGTGCATCCTAGTAGGTAGCCAGTGGCGAACCCATGGCGTGCGTTTCATTACTTCCAGCATTTTACGTGCTAGCTTTATGTGGTACATATCACCAGAGTCGAACCAACGGAAGTATCTATCGTTGTCCAGCTCTGCGACCATATCATCTACCCAGCTGTCACGCTGCCAGTCTTCTTTATTGTGTTCTCTGGGCTTCTTTACGTTAGGGAACCTATAGTTACCCGTAGTGGCATAACAGCCCTTACAGGCATCCACAAGCTCCCCATCGGAACCTATGGACGCTGGACACGTATCGATTGCCTGTAGTGACCATGATCGGCATGGCATCTTTCCAGCTTTAGATAGTTTAATCATTTTATTCCCCCGCTCCAGTTTCTATAGTAATCCCAGCTGATATGACATGATGGTAATTCCTACGCACAAGCTTGTCAAACTTTTCAACATCGTCCATCCAGAGATCGTATTCCTTTTTAGTCTCTGGGTAATAGTGAGATATAGTCGTCTTTCTACCTATTATTTTATTGATAAGCGTTTCAGCTCTGTTAACGATACTGTAGAAACCTAGGACTAGATCCATATGCTGTTCTGAGTATAGATCCCTAGCATAGTCTCCAGACTCCCTACGTATCCATTGTAACGTACCTAGCTTATCGATTTTATCATCCATAATAATATCCATAAGTAGTAGGTTAAAATCTGTCAGTGTTTTGACTGCTACTTTTGTTTTTGTCATTTTTAGTCCCTCAGTTTGTTTCCACTAGTCGGTTATAGATTGCTCTGGCGTTGTCTGTCATCTCACTACCTTCCCTATGGTTAGGGCGATAATAACTTTTAATCTTACTTAATCGCAAGTATTCATTTGAGGATATGCCTGTGTGGTAATCCTTAAAATAATGATAATATGCGTTTACAATATCGAATCTGTCAAAGTACATGAAACCTCCTAATATTTTTTATCTCTTTAATCCAGATCACTCTCTTTCTACTGTTTCGCTCTGCCGTTCAACATGGGTATTATAATACTGATAAAAAACACTAATACAATATTGACATTTAGCTGTATATACTGTAGGGGAGCTTAAGGGCTGCCACAGGCTCACACACTTGTCAACTCTTGACACACAAGTTTTCATATGGTAGGCCAGCGGAGCCCTTAGCATACTTTGGTGTCCGTGTCAAGTTGACAACTCCAGTAAACTATGGTAGGCCTGAGGATCCTCTAGCATAATTTAGTTGCAATGTCAAGTTGACAAATGGACCGGGGTATGCTAGAGGGTACCGGGGGAGGGCTAGCGGTGGCGTAAAGTTTGTGGTTACTGTACACATACAAAATAGGGTAAAATTAGGAATAAATGCAGCCTCTAGTATTCCTTAGATTCCTCAAGTAAATCAAAGCCTTACAAAAAACACACAAAACTAGTAATTAACACTACAAAAGGGTTGACATTTGCTTAAAAATATGCTATACTAAAAAAGTATTCTTTAGGGGTTAAAGGTAAATACAAAATGGAAATAAAACGGAAGAGAGGTAGACCTAGAAAATCTGACATAGCAGAAAAAACCACAGGTAACAGAAGATCCGTTGGCAGACCTAAGGGTGATGCTAGTATCATAAACGAATACAAAGCTAGAATGTTAGCTTCCCCTAAATCTAAAAAAGTATTAGATAGTATATTCAATGCAGCTTTAGATGATGACCATAAGAATCAAGCAGCAGCATGGAAGCTCGTAATGGATAGAATGCTTCCACTTAGTTATTTTGAAAAGGAAGCCACAGGTGGCCGTCAGTCTGTACAAATCACTATATCAGGAGTTAATGGAGTTAATACCACCATCGGCCCACAGGATACTAACGACTCTACCATGCCAGCTATTGAAGGAGAATACAGCGAAAGTGACGTATAAGTATTTTAAAGTAGAGGACTTTGCTTGTTCTGAGACAGGTGAGAATGAAATACAGGATGTGTTTGTAAAAAAGCTGGATGAGCTTAGAGAAGCCTGTGGTTTTCCTTTCATAGTCACAAGTGGCTACAGATCACCTAATCACCCTATAGAAGCCAAAAAGTCTAGTCCGGGTCTTCATGCACAAGGTATAGCAGCTGACATAGCTGTCAATGGTGGTGTACAGCGTAGAAAGATTGTACATTCAGCAATCATATTAGGATTCAAAGGAATAGGTGTAGCTAAGTCTTTTGTCCATGTGGACACTAGAGAAAGCACGCCAGTTATGTGGACATACTAATGGAACCTGAAGAAAACAAAGAACCAGTAGAAAACGAAGAACACGAAGACTGTGGCACAGAAGGGTGCTGTGGTGAGTGTGTAGATGACTGATCTTAATATACAACTGTTGCCGTGGCAGCAGGACGTATGGAATGATAAGACTAGGTTTAAGATAGTTGCAGCTGGTAGACGTACAGGTAAATCAAGACTTGCAGCATGGATGTTGATTATCAACGCTTTAGAGTCGGAACGAGGACACGTCTTCTACGTTGCGCCCACACAGGGACAAGCAAGAGACATTATGTGGCAGACACTTTTAGAGCTAGGCCACCCTGTGATAACGAGCAGCCACATAAACAACTTACAAATAAAACTAATCAACGGAGCCACCATATCTCTAAAAGGGTCTGATAGACCTGAAACAATGAGGGGTGTGTCGTTGAAGTTTTTGGTGATGGACGAGTACGCAGACATGAAGCCTGAGGTATTCGAGCAGATTCTCAGGCCAGCCCTAGCTGACCAAAAGGGTACAGCGTTATTCATCGGTACACCTATGGGTAGAAACCACTTCTACGAGTTGTACAAGTATGCGGAGCTAGATGATGATCCTACTTATAAATCATGGCACTTTACTAGCTATGACAATCCTCTGCTAGACCCTGAAGAGATAGACGTAGCTAAAAAGTCAATGTCCAGCTACGCTTTCCGACAGGAGTTCATGGCCTCCTTTGAAGCCAGAGGATCAGAAATGTTTAAGGAGGAGTGGGTGCAGTTCACTGAGTCTCCTGAAGAGGGTGACTACTACGTATCCATTGACTTAGCTGGCTTTGAGGAAGTAAACAAAAAGAAAACCAAAAACTCTAAACTTGACGAAACGGCAATAGCGGTAGTCAAAGTATGCCAATCAGGACAGTGGCACGTAGAGAATATAATACATGGCAGGTGGGAGCTAGCTGAGACTGCCAGAAAGATCTTTGAGGTTGTGCGAGACTACAGGCCTATAGCTACCGGGATAGAGAAAGGTATCGCTAGACAGGCTGTAGTGTCTCCTTTGACTGACTTGATGAAACGCTATGGAATGTTCTTTAGGATAGACGAGCTAACCCATGGAAACAAAAAGAAAACAGACCGTGTGATGTGGGCATTGCAGGGTAGATTTGAGAATGGTTTCATAACTTTAAACAAAGGTAACTGGAACAGTAGATTCCTAGATCAGTTATTTCAGTTCCCTGATCCACTGACCCACGATGACTTGGTGGATGCCCTAGCCTACACAGATCAGCTGGCTAAGGTGGCTTACAGCTATGACTTTGAAGTAGATGACCATGAAGTTTTGGACGCAGTAACAGGGTATTAATATGGCAGTAAAGAAAAAATCTAGGGTAAACGAAGCTGGTAATTACACTAAGCCGGGAATGCGTAAAAGAATGTTTGAATCAATCAAAGCAAGCAGTAAAGGCGGTAAGCCGGGGCAGTGGTCAGCTAGAAAGGCTCAGATGCTAGCTAAAAGATACAAAGCTGGAGGAGGAGGATACAAGTAATGCCGGGATCAAAGTACAGTCCTAAGCAAAAGAAACTAGCTAGAGTTGCAGCACCAAGAAATAAAATTACTGGTGCAGACTTTAGAAAACTTCAAAAAAATAAAAAGAGAAAGTAATGGCTAAAGGTGTAAAACATTATACTAAGGACGGTACACCGCATAAAGGTGGTTCTCACAAAATGGCTGACGGTACTTTGCACAGTGGAGCAAAGCATACTAAAAGCAGTCAGAAACTTTTTCACTATGGAGCACTGTCTAAGGCTGCACAAGCTAAGGCACGTAAGACATGGCGTTAAAAAAGTCTCAACGGTCTTTAAAAAACTGGACAAAGCAGAAGTGGCGTACCAAATCAGGTAAGCCTAGTGCTAAAACAGGTGAGCGTTATCTTCCTTCGGCAGCAATAAAAGCGTTGTCTCCACAGGAATATGCAGCTACGACTAGAAAAAAACGTAAAGACACGGCAGCAGGTAAGCAACATAGTAAGCAACCTAAGAAAATTGCAAAGAAAACTAGAAGTTATCGCCGTGGAACCACAGGAAGGTACAAAAAATGATGCAATATGGCGATAACGACACCTTAGACAGCGAACAAAGCCTTGAAAACTGGGTAATGTACAAGTGTGACACTTGGAGAAACCACTTTGAGGCTAATTATCAGGAAAAATTCAACGAATACTACCGTTTGTGGCGAGGTATTTGGAGTCCTGCTGACTCTGAGCGCAAAAGTGAGCGTTCTAGGATCATCAGCCCTGCCTTACAGCAAGCAGTAGAGTCCAGTGTAGCAGAAATCGAGGAAGCTACCTTCGGAAGAGGTAGATACTTTGACATCTCCGACGATATGGACGACCCTGAGAGCCGTGACATTGCGTATTTACGCACAAAACTACATACAGACCTTGACAAAGCAAAGATACGTCAAAGCGTAGGAGAATGTCTTATAAACTCCGCTGTATTCGGCACAGGAGTAGGTGAAATCGTTTTGGAGGAAGTCAAAGAGATGGCTCCTGCCACTCAGCCCATCATGGGTGGTGAGTTGACAGCAGTAGGTGTAAATGTGCAAGAGCGCACAATGGTCAAACTGCGACCCATCCTTCCTCAAAACTTTTTGATAGACCCTGTGGCTACCAATGTAGATGAAGCCTTGGGTGTAGCTATCGACGAGTTTGTATCACGACACCTTGTAGAACAACTACAGGAGCAGGGTGTATACAAGCAGGTTTTCGTAGGCAGTGCAGCTTCAGACTCAGACCTAGAGCCTGATTATGACTTGACCTCCTACGAGACTGACAAAGTACGGCTTACAAAGTACTATGGGCTAGTCCCTAGAAGTCTTCTTGACTCTAGTGTAAAAGCATTAGAGCAAGATGAAGATGAGGATATAGCTGAAGTAGAACAGCCTGAAGAGCAGGAAGATAACAACGAAGAGTCCCACTATGTAGAAGCTATTGTTGTTATTGCTAACGGCACAATACTTTTGAAGGCTGAAGAAAACCCCTACATGATGAATGATCGTCCTGTAGTGGCATTCCCTTGGGACGTAGTACCGGGACGTTTCTGGGGCCGTGGAGTGTGCGAGAAGGGCTATAACAGTCAGAAGGCACTGGATACAGAGCTAAGGGCTAGAATCGATGCTCTGAGCCTTACAGTGCATCCTATGATGGCTATGGACGCTAGTAGACTACCCAGAGGTGCTAGACCTGAAGTCAGACCCGGAAAGATAATATTAACCAATGGTGATCCTAGACAAGTTTTACAACCTTTTAATTTTGGTCAAGTCAGCCAGATTACATTTGAACAGGCCAACGCCCTACAGCGTATGGTGCAAATGTCTACAGGGGCTATCGACTCTGCTGGTATACCGGGGTCTATTAACGGCGAAGCTACTGCTGCTGGTATCAGTATGTCTCTTGGGGCTATTATTAAGCGTCACAAGCGCACACTGATAAACTTCCAAGATTGTTTCCTGATACCCTTTGTAAAGAAAGCTGCGTGTAGATATATGCAGTTTGATCCTGAAAGCTATCCTGTTAAGGACTTTAAGTTCAACGCTACGTCTAGCCTAGGCATCATTGCTAGAGAGTACGAAGTAACACAGCTTGTACAGCTTCTACAAACGATGTCACAGGACTCACCTTTGTACAGCACACTGATTGAGTCGATCATAGACAACATGAACTTGGCTAACAGAGAAGAGCTAGCTGCAAGACTACAGGAAGCAGCACAGCAATCTCAACCTACTCCAGAACAACAAGAAATGGCTATGGCTGCACAACAAGCACAGCTACAGTTCCAGCAATCGCAGACCCAAGCATTGCAGGGACAAGCTGCTGAATCTCAGGCTAGAGCACAGAAGATTGTTGTAGAGACTCAGATAGCACCTCAAGAGCTTGAGATAGACAGAATAAAAGCTGTAACTACAAACTTACAGAAAGGTGATCAGGACGATAAAGAATTTGAACGTAGGCTGAAGATTGCACAGACTATGCTCAAAGAAAAGGAACTAGACCTAAAGGCTAACAACCAAGGATAATCTATGGTAGTCACAAGAACAGAACTTCAAGAAGTAGTCGAACAAGTAAACAGAAAGTTTGAAGAGCTTGAAAATAGAATCAAAGAGCTAGAAGCAGCTGAAAAAAAGAAACCAGCTAAGAAAACTACATCCAAGGCAGCATAATGACAGAAAGAGCAGGAACTAGAGCAAGAGCTATAAAACGCACTACAGGCAAAGGCGGTAACTATCGTCCTACTAAGTCTGGTGCAGGGATGACTGAGAAAGGTGTAAAAGCCTACAGAGCAGCCAATCCCGGCTCTAAGCTTAAAACTGCTGTTACTGGGAAAGTAAAAGCCGGTAGTAAAGCTGCTAAAAGACGTAAATCATACTGTGCTAGATCTCTAGGACAGTTAAAGAGAAGTTCTGCTAAAACACGGAACGATCCGAATTCTAGGATTAGGCAAGCTAGAAGACGGTGGAAATGTTAACTGCCTAAGGAGAAAATTATGCCCGGAGGAAAAGGAACTTACGGAACTAAAAGAGGAAGACCCCCAATGAACGGCAAAAAGAAAAAGAAGCCAATGGGAGGTAAAAGAAGAGGTATGGGATACTAGAAAAAGCTTGACTTTTACTTAAAAGTATGCTATACTAAAAATTGTATCTTAGACACTAAGGGAATACAAAAGATGACTAAAGAACTAGAGGAATACTTTGCTAACTACAACGAATTGTTTAACTCTGTTGGTTGGAAACAATTACTAGGGGATCTACAACAAAACGTAGCGCAAATAAACTCAGTCGAAGCGACAACAGACGTAGAGAATCTACACTTCCGTAAAGGACAACTGGCGATTCTTGCAACTCTGTTTAACTTACCAGCTCAAATGGAAAATGCTGAAAAAGACGCACAGGAATCTGATGAGGAAGAAAAAGCTGAGGCAGAAGCAGCGACCTCTTCCCAAGAAATCTGATGCTGAAACTGTATGATTTCAAGTGTCTTGACGGACACGTTTTTGAGCAACTAGTAGACGAAAACAAGCGCACTGTTAGGTGTAATAAATGCGGTTATAGTGCTACTAGGATTATCTCACCTGTTAGGTCTTCTTTAGATCCTATCAGTGGTCACTTTCCCGATGCTACACGGCGTTGGGCTAGGGCTAGAGATAGTCACATAAAATACGAAAGAAAGCAAAGTTCATAGCTAGAACCCTTTCTACTTTCTCCACAATACTATAGGGTACGGAGTTTAATGATGGCTAAAATATTAGAGCGTGAGGATGCTGCATCGCCAGTTCAGGAACAGGAAGAAGCACCGCAGCAAGATCAACTTTTCGATACGGAACAGGAAGAACCAGAGGCAACTCCTGAGGAACCTCAACTACCTGACAAGTATCAAAACAAATCTGTTCAGGATTTAGTACAAATGCACCAAGAGGCTGAAAAGCTTCTGGGCAGACAAAGTTCTGAAGTAGGTGAGCTTAGAAAAGTTGTAGACAACTACATCCAAACACAACTCACACCAAACGAACCTGAACAAACAGTCCAAGAAGAAGTAGATTTCTTTACGGAACCAGACAAAGCTATAGATCAACGGATTGCAAATCATCCTAAGATCAAAGAAGCTGAAACGCTGAGTGCTCAGTACAAACAAGCTACGGCTTTAAACGTGCTGAAAACAAAGCATCCAGATATGGAAACTATACTAAAAGATAGTAAGTTTGCAGAATGGATACAGGCTTCTCCAGTTAGGACAAAGTTGTTTGTAGCTGCTGACCAACAGTACGACCATGAGTCTGCTGACGAGCTTTTCACTTTGTGGAAGGAACGCCAACAGATAGTAACGCAAACTGCTGAAGCTGAAAAACAAAGTAGGAAACAAACAGCTAGAGCAGCTAGTACTGGTGGTGCAAGCGGTAGCACTGAAAGGTCTCCAAAGAAAATCTACCGAAGGGCAGACATTATTAAACTTATGAAAACTGACCCTGATAGATATGCTTCGCTTTCTGATGAAATACTCAGGGCTTATGCAGAGAACAGGGTCAAATAATTATCCATTAAGGGGAAATTAGATGGCTACTTCAACATATCCTGCCACTGGTGGGTTTGTAGACAACACTAGCGCAGCTACTTTCATCCCAGAAATCTGGTCTGATGAAATTATAGCTTCGTATCAAAAAAACTTGGTTTTTGCTAACCTCGTTAAGAGGATGTCCATGGAAGGCAAGAAAGGTGATGTGCTTCACATTCCTAAGCCTACTCGTGGATCAGCAAACGCTAAAGCTGAAAACACTGCCGTTACGGTTCAAAACGCAACGGAAAGTGAAGTACAGGTAACAGTCAATCGACACTTCGAGTACTCTCGTTTGATCGAAGACATTACTGAAGTACAGGCTTTGGCTTCGCTGCGTCAGTTTTACACTGAAGATGCTGGGTACGCTTTGGCTACTCAGGTTGACTCAGACATATCAGCTTTAGGGCCGGGTCTGGGAACTTCAGGTACGACTAGCACGACTTACCTCAACAACGCAGGTACTTTCTTTGTAGACGCTTCAAACGGTCTTTCAACTTATACTGCTGACACGGTAGTTTCCGCTGACGTATTTACTGACGCTGGTTTCCGTGGCATCATTCAAAAGCTGGATGACCAAGACGTGCCTATGGACAATCGCTTCTTTGTAGTCCCACCTATTGTCCGTAACACGATCATGGGGATTGACCGATACGTAAGCTCAGACTTCGTTAACAGCGGTCAGGTTCCCGGTGGTCAAATTGGTCAGTTATACGGTATTGACGTCTTTGTCAGCACCAACTGTCCAACTGTTGAGGCCGCTGGAGACAACGGAGCTAGCTCAGTAGACTCTCTAGGTGCTATGCTCCTACACAGAGATGCTATTGTTCTAGTAGAGCAAATGGGTGTTAGATCTCAAACAACTTACAAGCAAGAGTTCCTTGCTAACTTGTTTACCTCAGATATGCTGTACGGCAAAGCTGTACTGCGTCCTGAGTCTGGTCTAACGCTGGTTGTTCCTGCTGGCTAACACCAACTAAGCTGATGGGGTTACTTTCGGGTAGCCCCTAAGCTTTTCACACAGAGGAGATGAATGCTACAGTCTTTGATAGGGCCAATAACCAATCTAGTCGGTTCTTATTTTCAAAATAAAGCTAACGAGAAAAAGGCTGTACATGAGTCGAAGATGAGGCGTATAGAGACTGACGCTGATTGGGAAACCATGCAAGCTCAGGGATCTCAGTCCTCATGGAAAGATGAGTGGTTTGCTGTTATACTCAGCTTGCCACTCATTTGTGCTTTTATACC
>TARA_R100001443_G_scaffold83055_1_pt1 | contig 14471 bp, 24 predicted proteins | sample TARA_R100001443 | Tara Oceans TARA_R100001443 (sample SAMEA2622142) | marine metagenome | biome: marine biome (ENVO:00000447); feature: deep chlorophyll maximum layer (ENVO:xxxxxxxx); material: "saline water (ENVO:00002010), including plankton (ENVO:xxxxxxxx)" | depth 50 m
ATTGACTGGCTGAAAGTTGCAGTAGTCGAGGATGTAAACAGCACAATCGACAGCATAAAAACTTCATTAATTATAACTCAGCATAATTTTAAATAAGGAGATACGATGAAAGTATATAGAATAAACAAAGGTAGTTGGGGCAAAGTTAGAGCATTTTTTGACTTACAAACTAAAGATGGATTTATCATTAAAGGGTTGCGAATGGTAGAAGGTATTAATGGAAAATTTGTTGCAATGCCTAGCCAAAAAAGTCAAGATGGTGAGTTTTACGATACAGTATTAGCTGATAAAGAATTAAAAGATAAAATATTAATACTGGCATTGGAAGCATATGATAAAGGCGTAGCTGAAAACATTGAAGAACAATCTTTCGACGATATTTTAGATAATTCATTGTAATGGGTTATAACGTTTTTAAGAGTAAACAAAAAATATTCATACCTGATAGCGAGAGGAGTTGTCAGGTATGTGGTATCAAGTTTGGAGAAAATCCTAAAAAATTTAATAAAAAGTATTTAACTTATTGTACTAAATGTCGAAAGAAATTAAACACGGAAAAGAGAAAATTATTAAAAAAAAGAAACCTTTGGAATCTATAAACGGAGAAGATATGGACAATCCAGTTCAAAGATTTATGCGAAACCACAATATCGTTCAAAGCGATGTTGAAAAAACTAAAAAATTAAAAAAGTCATATATTTATATGAGAGAAAATAAAATTACAGCTATAAATCAATCCAGCATTTGGAAGATTTTTGTTTTTTGGTTGGAATGTAAGTTAAGCGGTACAAAGACGAGATATTAATGTTAACCGTTGTTAAATGTATAGGTTATTTTTTTGTTGCAACTTGGATTATTTTTATTTGGAGTTTATTTTTATTATTAAATTATTATTGGTTATTGTTATTGTTCAGAATATTCTAGGGCGGATCAATTCTTCGGCGAATCCTTATACTTATCGCCTAGTCTTTTCCGGGGTTCGTCCTAGATGAAATTATGGATATATTAACGTTAGATATTAAAATCTTATCCCGAAATACATTTGATAAATACCATTGGTCAAAAAAACGTGATATAAAAGACGGATATAGATTGCTGGTTAGAAATCAAATGTCATTAAAAAGCTATGCAGAAATTAAAAAACCTGAAAAATTCAATATTGATATAATAGTATACAGAAAACGTTTATTAGACTTTGATAATTGTGTTGGAGGATGTAAACAATTAATTGATGCGCTGGTAGATGAAAATTTTATCTGGGACGATTCGCCAAAGTTTGTAAATATGAGCATCGAACAACTTAAAACTAACCGAGATAATGTCATTATTCAAAGATATTAGATTTGAAAATATGAGCCTTAAATATATTGACTTTATAAGAAGTCATAATCAATGTTGTGTTTGTTTGCAGTTTACAGAAATTGAACCGCATCATTTAAATTCAATTGGTATGGGTAGAAATAGAAAAAACGATATGATAGAGCATTTTTCAGCGATTCCAGTTTGTAGAACTTGCCATATGGATTACCATCAAATTGGGTTAAAAGAGTTTGAAAAAAAACATCATCAAAATATGTTTCAAACAAATCATAAATATTTAAGTAAATTTATATATGAAATTTCAATCAACCAAAATCATTGAACTTGGAAGTGCTTGCTTTAGACAGCCAATGGCTCAAAGTCATTGTCAGTATTTGCACGGATACAATTTAAAAGCTAAATTTTGGTTTGAGGCTGAAAACCTTAATGAAAGCAACTGGGTTGTTGATTTTGGTGGTTTTAAAGATATTAAGCAAACATTAAGAAACACCTTCGATCATAAAACTGTTGTTTGTAAAGACGATCCAAAATTAAGACTGTTTCGAGCAATGGATGAAGAAGATATAATTGATTTAGTTATATTAGATAAAGTTGGTTGTGAATTTTTTTCGTTGTATTGTTTTCATAAAATGAACTTATGGCTAAAATCTAAAAATTATAAAAATAATCCAGTTTGTATTAAGGTGGAGGTATATGAGCACAGTAAAAACTCAGCAATTACAAGTCAATGAAATATTTTATTCTTTGCAAGGCGAAGGAGCGAGAGCCGGAGAGCCAAGTATATTTATTAGGTTAAAAGGCTGTTCAGCCAGAAACGCTTGTTTTAAATCAGGTATTGATTGTGATACAGAATTTACATCAGGTACAAACAGATCAATCGAGTGGATTCATAATTACATAAAACAATTTGACTGCAAATGGATTGTTTGGACTGGCGGCGAACCATTAGATCAGTTAACACAAGAAATAGTTAATTATTTTTCAAAACATTATTTGCAAGCACTTGAAACATCAGGCATTAAAAAACCACCTAAAGGCTTTGAGCATATTGCTTTAAGTCCTAAAATTGCTGAACACGCTATTTTGAAAAAATGGGAAGAAGAAGTTCCTCACGAGTTAAGAATTGTTAGGCGGCGAGGTCAATTTTTACCTGATACAAAATTAGCACCGAAAGGAAGTTACGTTGAAAAATATGTTAGTCCTCATTCAGATGGAAATGAATTAAATAAAGAAAATTTGGAATGGTGCATTGATCTTTGTAAAGAAAATTCAGATTGGAAATTATCTGTACAAATGCACAAGCTTTGGAGAGTAAGATGAAAAAAAATGTTAGCTGGAAAGAAATATATGAGCGGTTAAATAAACTGCCTAAATATAATTCTTATTATGGAATACCTAGAGGAGGTCAAGTAGTTGCTGGCTTAACTGGAAAAGCTGTTAACAATATTGAAGAAGCTGATTGTATTATCGATGATATATATGATAGCGGTGACACAGCAAATAAATATAAAAAATACAATAAACCAATGTTGTTTTTATATGATAAAAGAATAGAACCTAATTTGCCTTGGATTGTATTCCCTTGGGAAAATTCATTTGACAGAGGATTTGAAAGTGACATCGTTAGAATTTTAGAGCGTATAGGAGAAGACGTTAAAAGGGAAGGACTGCAAGACACGCCAAAAAGAGTTGTTAAGGCTTGGAAGGAACTAACAACGCCGCCCGAATTTAATCCAACAGTTTTTGACGCTAATGGCTACGATCAAATGATAATTGAAAGTGGCATTACATATTATACATTCTGTGAACATCATATGCTTCCATTTTTTGGAAAAGCTAATATTGGTTACATACCTGACAAACAAATTATTGGAATAAGCAAATTGGCGCGATGTGTTGAATATTTTTCTAAGCGTTTAAATACCCAAGAATATTTTACAAACAATATTGGCAATTATTTAAAAGATAAATTAAATCCGTTAGGTATTGCGGTTGTTGTAACTGGACGTCATATGTGTCAAGAAATGAGAGGAGTAAAAAAAGAGGGTTGTATGACTACATCATACGTGAACGGATTCTTTAAAGAAGATCACAAAGCAAGAAGCGAATTTATGAGGTTAATTAAATGAAAAAAACTGTAATAATAAATTTTGATATTGAAGGAACTCACAATTATCCAAATCCACCTCGAGAAGTATATTATTTGACTTATGAGCATAGACATTTATTTAAAATTAAATGCGGTTTCAATGTGCAAGATTCAAACAGAGAAATTGAAATATTTATGCAAGAAGAAATCATTAAAACATATTTGAAGGAAGAGTATTGGCACGTTGAATACTCAGATGTTTGTGAATTTGGCAATATGAGTTGTGAAATGATAGCAGAAGATATTTTAAATAAATTTGGTTGCGATTGGGTTGAGGTATTAGAAGACAACAGAGGCGGAGCAAGGGTAGAAATATGAAAGTTCATTTTGCTGGATGTGAACAAATGGATTCTGTGTCGTTTTTAAATAGATTAGCAGACATTAGATATGGTTTATTTACTGTATTTCCGTTTATAGCAGAAAAATTTGGAATCAAACCTATGAAATTAAGCACAATGATTGCTGAAGATGTTACTAACTATTTAGACGCTAAATATAAACATTCAATAATGGATTCAGGTTTATTTACTTTAATGTTCGGTGCACACGCTGGGCCAAGAGATTACAATTTTTGTGTTAAGTGGCAAGATGCAATTGTTGATTTTGTAAAAAGTACTGGCTATTCAGGCACTGTGGTTGAAGTTGATTGTCAAAAAATATTAGGTGTTAAAACAGCTTGGGAGTTAAGAAAAAAACTTAAAAAACAACTTCCTAACAATACTCAAATAAATGTTTGGCACTATGAAGACGGAAAACAAGGCTTGATTGAAATGGCTGAGTTTTCAGATTATATCGCTTTATCTATTCCAGAATTTAGATCATTAGGCTGGAAAAATCTTCCTTTAAAAGTTATTCAATTATGTAAAATTATAAAAGATGTTAAGCCTGATATAAAAATTCATTTACTAGGATGTACACAAAAAAATATTATGAGAGTAGCTAAATTTTGTTATAGTTGTGACTCTACATCTTGGAAAGAAGTGAACAGATGGGGTGCTGGAGTGATATTTGATGGTGGAAGATATAAAAAAGTAAAAAGGTCATTAATAGAACATAACTCAAAAAAATTAGCACCATTAATTAAAAAATGTTTCAAAAAAGATAAAGTAATAACAAATGTACCTGACGATCATTATGCAAATTATGTTTTAACTGCAATTTATCAGAAAAGAGAATATGAATTAAACGCGGGGAGTCAAGAATGAAAACACAATTAATTGAAATGGATGTTAAAGATTTGATAAAAGCTGATTGGAATTATAAATCAGACGGTACAGATGAACAAATCGAAAAATTAATGAACAGCATTAACGTTGATAATTCTGTTGGAGTATTAGCAGTAAGAGAGATTAATAATAAATTTGAAGTAATAGATGGCAATCACAGATTAGAAGCGGTTATTAGATTAAACTGGGAAAAAGTACCTTGCGAAAACTTTGGAGAAATAAGTAAAGGAAAAGCAATTACAATAGCCAGAAGACGTAATCATAAATGGTTTGAAGATGATCTTTTACAATATGCTCAAATATTTAAGGAAGATGTTGTGCCTGAATTTACAATGGATGAACTAGCAGATTTTATGCCCGACAGCTTAGAAGATATGGAAAACTTGTTAAAAATGGATGAGTTTGATTGGACTGAATTGCCAGAAGAAAAACCAGTTTACGATGAAGGATTAAAAACAATAAATATTAAAGTTCCTGAAAGCGTTTATGATATATGGTTAGAATGGAAACAGCTGTTAATTGAAAAAAGCAGTATAGACACAGACAGCAAAGCTTTTGAGTTTGCTATTGTTGAAGCACTTAATTCATCGCCACAAATAGAGAGCGAACCTAATGAGTAAAAAAATGGGAAGACCTAAAAAATACAATATAGATAGCAAACAAGTTGAATCGCTTGCTTCATTTGGTTGCACAAATACAGAAATTGCATCTTTTTTTGGTTGCGATGAGAGTTTATTACGTAAGAGTTATTCCGAATTTCTGACAAAAGGGAGAGATGCTGGAAAAATAAGACTAAGAAAAGCACAATGGAATCGAGCCTTAGGGAATAAAGATTCAATGGGAAATTGGTTAAATGATGGCTCTGTTCCAATGTTAATTTGGCTTGGAAAACAAATACTAAACCAGAAAGATATGCCAGTTGACAATGAAGATGATTTATGTATGGGATTTGAAGTTAGTGAAATATAATTGTTTTACACATCAAAAGAAGTTTATTGAAACTAAAGAAAAGTATCCAGCTTTAGTTGCTGGCTATGGTAGCGGTAAGACTTTGGCATTTTGTTTAAAGGCTTTGGCTGAACTAGGCAGAAACCCTAATAAAGTTATATTATTAGCGGAGCCAGTTTTTCCAATGGTAAGAGATGTATTACAACCAACATTAGAACAATGCTTAACAGATTTAAAATTTGGATTCGAATATAAGGCTTCAAATATGGAGTATAATATTAAATGGGGTAATGGTAAAGGTACTATTATTTTAAGATCAGCTGAAAATTGGCGTCGCTGGGCGGGATTGAATTTGGCTGGCTTTGCCATAGATGAGGCGGCGCTGTTAAAAGATGATAAAGCTTGGCGAATGGGATTGTCTAGATTAAGAGATGGAAACCACTTGTCAGGCTGGGTTGCAACTACACCTGAAGGCTTCAACTGGGTTTGGGAATACTGGGTTGATCAATCTAAAAATGGATACAATTTAATTCAAGGCAAGACAACAGATAACAAATTTTTACCTCCTGAATTTGTTGAAAGCCTAAAAGAAAATTACGATGAAAAATTAATTAATGCTTATATTAACGGTAATTTCGTAAACTTACAGCAAGGTCAAACTTATTATTCATTTGACAGAAAAGAAAATGTAAAGGTTGTTAATTATGAAAAAAACAAAGTCATTCACATCGGAATGGACTTCAACATCAACCCAATTACCGCAACCTTATTTCATATATCAGAAGGCTACAATGAGAGGAAAATACAAGTATTTGATGAAGTTAAACTCTACCACTCAGGCGGAAAAGATTTAATGACTCAAAGAATTGCAAAACATATAAAAAACAAATATCCAAACAGTCAAATCATATGTTATCCTGATCCAGCTGGTAAAGCCAAAAACACAAACGCCACTCACAGCGATCACGATATTTTAAGAAAAGAAGGATTTATTTTAAAAGTTCCAAACAAAGCACCTTCAGTTATAGACAGCGTGAACGCTGTAAACAAAGCATTAGAATTTACAATAATAGATAATAGATGTAGAGGTCTGATTAGGGATTTAGAGCAAGTTAGCAACAAGGATGGGACACGAGAAATTGACAAATCAAATTCTGAATTAACACATTTTTCAGATGGTTTTAGATATGCAATTCACTGGTTATATCCAGTACGTAAACCGACAACTAAATCATTTATGGCATAGGAGAACAAAATGTATCCACCTCTAATCACATCAACCGCAAGCGATATAATAGCGCAATCAATCTCACGTTTAAAATCTTACAATCAAGATAAAATGTTTGAGATGCGAGATATGGCTATTGAATATTATACTTACAGCAATACAAAAAAATATATAGAACGATATTTTGAAGGATCGCTCCAAAAAGAAATCCCGCTTTATACACAAGCACTTACAAAAAGGTTGATAAATAGAATAAGCCTTACATATAAAGACGCGCCGATCAGAATAGTCGATAACGATTTGTATTCAGAAGTTACACATAAAAAAGATTTTATGATGAAAAAGTTTGAACGACTTCATAATTTATTAGGAACAATAGCTTTGCACGTTCATTGGTGTAATGATAAATTTATGTATCACCCAATAATTAATTTTGTACCTATTTTTGATCCTTCTGATCCGATGACGCCAGTTGCGGTAACTTATCAAATTGGAAAAACAACTGATGACATCACTCAAAGTCAAGAGGATCGATTTATGTACTGGAGCGCGAATGAACATTTTATGTTTGACGTTGATGGCAATAGATACGCTCCAACAGAATCAAATCCTGAAATGATTAACCCTTATGGCGTTTTACCATTTGCATTTGCACAACCAAATAATTCAGTAGATGAATTTTGGTGTGAATCAGGTATGGATATTGTGCTGGCAAATAAGCAAATAGATATTGCAATGACAATGTTGCAACATCATATAAGATCAGCTGGAGGACAGTTTGTAATTGAAGGTAGAGTAGATGAAAATGAGATAGAGGTAGGGTTAAACAAAGTGGTGGTTCTAGAGGATGGAAATATGAGCAATCTAAGTCCTAACACTGATATTAACGGTATCATTGAAGGGATAAAATTCCAGTTGCAACACATATTTCAGAATCACCACATAACCTTTGATTATGGTTTGAGCGGAAACAAATCAGGCGTTGCATTACGTATTGAAAATATAGAGTTATTAGAAGCGCGAGAAGACGACGTTGAAAAGTTTAGAATTTTAGAAAAAGATGTTTATAAAATTGAACAACAGATTTACAATGTAGAAACTAATTCTGTTTTTCCTGATGACATTAAAATTGATTTTGCTGAAATAGAATTTCCAATCGAACCGCAATTAGAACAACAGTTGTGGGAATGGAAATGGACACACGGATTAGCAGATAAAATTGATTACTTACAATCTATTGACCCTGATGGATTTGCTGATATTAACAAGGCCATTGAATACCTTGAGGAGCGATCTAATAGAATACCCCAATCTCCTGAAACTAACAACGCCCCCCAAGATCAGCAAGTAGGGTCAAAACTTTTAAAAGCATTACAAACGCCTGAAGGAGAGTAAATGCCTTTAGGCGATACCGCAGAAAAAACAGCCTTAGCATACGAAAAGGTCATAACTGGTGTTATGGAAGACCTAGTTGATGAAATCTACTTTGCAGTTCCTAATCTTACAAAAGACGAAATTATTCAGTTAGTTGATACGATGGATTTAGAATATCTAGTATTAGATGAATTAGGACTAAGAGGAGAGATAGATGCAGTAATTAATCAATATACATCAGTTCTAGGAGAGGTTGATTTTTTTGCTGGCATCAGTGAAGAATCAATTCAAGGATTAATTAATTTAGAAAAGCAAACTATAATTGCTAAGGCTAATTCAATAAGTAATATTGCAAGATCGGAAATAGCTAAAGGCGTATTGCTTGGCAAGAATAGAAACGATATGATTAAGGATTTGATTGAAACTACTGGAATAAAACCATATCAAGCCGGAGTTGAATTAAACAACCAAATGAATAATTTTTCTTCTCAAGTTACTAGATTGCAAGCTGAAAACGCTCCAGCCAATCAGACTTATATTTATGTTGGTCCAGCAGACAGCAAAACAAGACCGATCTGTTTGCAAATGTTGCAAGAAGGAGAAGTCACTTTAGATTACATTGAATCCACTTATGGAAACGCCTTTGTTGAAAGAGGTGGTTATAATTGCAGACATTTTTGGCGTCCTTATTCACAAGAACTTTCAAGCATTAAAAAGAAACAGCAAAAACAATTAAAAACAATAGATGAAAAATAAATTAAAAAAAATATTTAGCAACATATCGAAGGGTCAAAAAATAAAGGGCGGCAGAGTAATCAAGAAAGGCGAACCGCTTGCTCCTAGTCTAACTCAAATGAAATTGGACAAAGCTGGCAAAAGAGTTGTAAATGCCTTAATTGCAATAGCAGATAAAGGCAAATTCTTTGGAGCAGAAAAAAAATATACAACAGAATATAAAAACAAAAAAAGTTCAGGCAAGGCACTTGGTAAAGGTAGAGCGCAAGCATCAAAGAAAACAAAACCTGATTTAAAATTAAGCGGAGAAATGTTGCAAAGCTTAACTCACTTAATTAGCGTTAGAGGATTAGAGATTGGCTGGTTTAATAAAGCACAGACTGAAAAGGTTATTGGCAATAAAGATCAGGGAAGATTTTTATTTCATAAAGATAAAATTCCAAAAGAAGTTAAAAAAATATTAGATGAAGAAGTAGATGGTATTATAGAAACTGGATTAAAGATGGCAACGTTTAAAGTGATAGTAGGAAAATGACACCTTTTGAAGTATTAGAAAAATTTGGCTTGCCGATAGCAATGACGATTGCATTTGGATGGTATATATGGAAGCAAACTCAATTTATGCAAAAGTTCTTGATGGATGATATGGTTGAGAATATGCAAAGACTAGAGAAAATAATCATAACATTAATATCACAACAGAAAGAATTACAGATGGAAACTAAAGAATCATTAGCTGATATGAGAAGCAGTTATGAATCATTGGTTGAAATTGTTAAATCATTAACTGGCAACGGATTAAAAAAGAGGAGCAGACGCGATGAATAAAATAATGGCAGTATTTTCAGGATTGATATATAAAATATTTATATCAAAAAAAGATATGTTAATTGAAAATATAAATAAAAAATTAGATTTTCCCCTAATGACTGAAGAAGATGAAAAACAGTTATTGGAAGGATTGTTCGATATGGTTGACGACGCTATGAAAGACACATTTAAAAAATAGTTTGACACAAATCACAATTATAATTAACTTAGAGGTAGATTATGGATAAAGATATTCAAAATAACGACAATCAAGTCGAAAAAAAGACAACCGAAAGCGTTAACGATAACAGCGCAGTCGTCAATCAAGACGAAAAAAAGAACGATGATCATATGATTCCGAAACCTAGATTCGATGAAATAAATAGTAAATACAAAAAACTTCAAGAAAAGGTTTCAGCATTTGAATTAGCTGAAGAAGAACGCGAAATGAACCAGTTAAAAGAAACTGGCGAATTAAAAGCGTTCTCTGAAAAAGTAATGGCAGAAAATAAAGAGTTAAAAGCGTTTAAAGAAATGAAAGACGCTGAAGAAGAGCAAGAACGGATTGAAACACTTGCTAAAATGCCAGCTGAAGTTCAAGAAAAATTAAAAGATCATCCCCACGATGTAGTGAAGACCGTTTACGGACTTTACTCTCAACAAACTAATTCACCCAAAGTGAATACAGCAAACCCAGTTCGTGACAAATTAGGCGTAGAATCCGCTGATGAGTTTTGGAACAAATCAGATGATTTTAAACGTAAGAACTGGAAAGATTATTTAAAAATTATTTCAAAATAACTAACAACCTTTAAATAGGTAGGAGAAAAAAATGGCATACAATGCGAATGCTGTGATTTCCGGTGGTCTAAATGGCGAAGGCACTAGAGCGGGAGAATCCTTTGCAACAGAAATTTGGGGACCGGCAGTTGAAACAGCAATAAAAGAAAAACTGGTATTAACTAACCTTTGCAACGACCTCAGTCCTTTAGTAGCAACACAAGGCGAAAGAATACACTTACCAAAGATCGATCAGGTAACTGCTGGAACTAAATCTGAAGGCGCAATCACTTGGGAAACATCTTCAAGCGATGCTGGCGAAGAAGTATTGAACGTAGATACTCACAAATACGCCGCCGCACTTATTGAAGACGTTGTTCAGGTTCAAGGTAATTATGACCTTTTAAATATGTTTGCAAAAGAATTAGGTTATTCAATTGCAAATGCTGTTGATACAGCAATCGACACAGCAATCATTGATTCGCTTAAAGCTTCAGGCGGACTGAACGCCGCGACTGAAATTGATATAAGTGGAACACCTATGGGAACAGAGGCTGACTTTGATGTCATCGCTACTTCTTGTTATGCACAAGACCCTGATCCAAACAATTGGACAATAGTTTTGTCGCCGGGTGTATATGCTAACCTAATGAACATCGCTGATCTTTCACTTGCAACTCAAGGCGCCGCTCTTGGTTCACAGTTCACTCAAACTGGTGTTGTTGCTAAAGCGTTTGGCTTTAATGTTATGATGAGTCAAAACGTAACAACAGCCACAACTGATATGGATTCAGCTGGAGGAACTGACAACAAAGCTCCTCACGGCTATGTTCTTCATAAATCCGCTTGCCATATTGCATTTAGTCAGAAAGCTAGACTTCAATCTCAATATGATGTGGATTACTTAGGAACTAAAGTAATCGCTGACACTATCTTCGGTATCTTGGTTAGATATGGAACCGCGGCTGGTCAAGTTAGATCATTCTTGCTTACTTAATACAAATGATGAACAGAGTATGGGTGGCGTCATTGCCACCCTTGCTCACTACTGGGGATAAAATGAATAAATTGAGACAAAGAATAGCAAATAAAAAATTAGGTTTAAAGGTTGAAAACAAACCTGATTCATCTTGGAAGGTTATTGACATAAAAGCTTATTTATTAAACAATGATATTGATTTTGATAACGTAACAAAAAAAGCCGATCTATTAAAGTTGGTTTAATGGTTAAGTTTTCAGCCATATCATTAGAGCGATTAGAAAGTTGTGATCCTAAATTACAAAAGGTATTTCATAAGGTTATAGAGTTATTCAATTCAGGCGTTATTGGTAAGGGTTGGGATTGCTCTATACTTCAAGGACATAGAGGTAAAGATGAACAAAATAAATACTATAATGAGGGCAAGTCTAAAGTGCAGTATCCTGATGGGCGTCACAACGCTTTTCCTAGTCGCGCAGTTGACGTCACCCCATATCCTATTGACTTCGATGATCGTGAACGCCAAACTTATTTTGCTGGATTTGTATTGGGCGTTGCTGGTTCTATGGGTATCAAATTAAGATGGGGCGGCGATTGGGATCGTGATGGTCAAGTTGCTGATAATAGATTTGATGATATGCCTCATTTTGAATTAATAGATTGAGTTTTGTTGGAAATATATGCCTAGCAATTATGATTATAGTTGCTGTTTATTACTGGATTAAAAACTTGGAGAAATTATGATAAAATTTGAAAAGCAAATATCAATGGGAAACGTACTTACTATTATAGGCTTAGTAGGATCGGTCATATGGACAGCTTCGCAAGTAATGTATAGGTTTGAAGCCCTAGAAGATAAAACGAGCGTAGCGTTTGAAAATAGCCAAGAAAATGAAGAAGACGTTCAATCGATACAAGTTAGGTTAGCAACTATTGAAACAAAGTTAGATGAAGGATTCAAGAGTATGGAAAAATTAATTAAAAAGAATGGGAGAAAATAATGTTTGGGTCTTTATTAGGATTTGTAGTTAAAACAGTTGCATCTGAGGCAGTAGTAAAAAAAGTTGTAGTATCACTTGCTGATAAATTAGTTAAGTCAACCAAAAACGATTTAGATGATAAAATTTTAAAAACAGTTAAAAAGGCTTTAGACACTAAATGAGTTTTACTGGGAAAAAACCATCTAACACTTTTAATGATATTTTACAAATGGACAATTCTAACAGCGGAGTTGATGGAACTGTTAGAACTTTAAAAACTGGCAACGGAAATTCAACGCCTTTGTCTTTGTCGACTCAGGCTATAAAAATTGTTCCGGCAAGTAATAGCACTCAAACAATACGAGTCAGAAACGCCACAGATTCATTGACTGTTATGGATGTTGATACAACAAATAACGAGGTAATTGTAAATGGTGCATTTGTTAACACAAAAACAACAACGTTTTCATTAAGAGATTTTTCTCCATCAACTGCAAATCATTATCCAATGGTATTGCACGGAGGATTGACAGATAGCGCGGGAGGTGCTTATGTTCCAAACGATGATTTTGGTGCTGGTACTGATCCTGATACAGCGCAAGCAATGAACGGAATTGAAACTCGTGACGTTTTGCCTTGTATATATTTTTTAGAAGATAGTATGACAATCGATCAAGTGAGAGTAGTGGCAACTTCAGACAACAACTCCGCATCTACTTTGAATTTTCATTTGTACTCTTATGAAATGGACAACACAACCGGCGAAGGTTCAGGCTCAACTGCTGGAGCGTTAACTGATGGAACTTTACTGGCTCACAATAGTTCGCCGCTTACTGTTGATAATTATGGTATATATCAAACAACGTTAACAATAGACAGCGCAGACGTTGCAGATGTTTCAAATGGCGATCCTAGAGTCATAATGTGCTTTATAGAGGCAGTAACTTTGAATGGCGATATTACAGCACAAGTCCAAGTCAAACACCACATAAAATTATAATGAGTAAAAAGAATCAAAAACTAAAAGGGATTACGCCACTAACTTCACGCTTAGGTACTCCGACTTCAATATCAGTCGGCAACGATAAAGTTAAAATAGATGGCAAGGTTATTGATACAACTAATTTTGAGAATATAAAAGTTGATGGAGATATATCTTCTAAAACCCTAGTGTTAACTGGAACAGATGCAACGAATGATACTACTATTAATTTTGGTGGTGATGAGTTGTTCTTTATTAACAAAAATGAAAGAGTTGTCACTTTTAAGCATATTTCAGGAGTTATACCTAGCTTTATAGTTCACGGACAAGATGGCTCAGAGGTTGATTTTTTTAGTTTATTGTGTTCCTCTAATGGAGCTACAACTCTTAGCACAACGGATGGGGATGGCTCTGAGGCAGATTTGACTCTTACAGCAGATGGATTTTTAAAGCTACAATCAGCATCAGGAGAAGATATTACTTTAAATGTTGGAGCAAGTGGAGAGATTGTAATTCAAGAGAATGGAGGAACGTACACTCCGACAGCAGATGGACATATAGCGACTAAAAAATATGTTGATGACAACGCTGGCGGTGGGAGTGGAGATATGACTGGCGTTGATTTAACTGGTGGAACTGGTATAAGCATAGACAGTGAAACTAATACAACCTCAGGAGATTATTCAGCCACAATTACTTGCAACTTAGAAGGAACAGAGGTGGTATCTACTGGTGAGGGTGGAGGAACAAAGTTTCTCAGAGAGGATGGTGATGGTACTTGCAGTTGGAATGAAATTCCTATCCAAAAAAATATGATACTTGTAGGAGGTCAACAGCCTAGAAACTTGAACTCAGCAGGAACTCACAGAGCAATATCAACTGGATATGATGGAACAAATTTATCTCTTGGTAATGGTACAGACCCTGCTACATCTTTGACAGTTTCTACTACTGGAGATC
>TARA_R100001443_G_scaffold28822_2_pt1 | contig 14461 bp, 9 predicted proteins | sample TARA_R100001443 | Tara Oceans TARA_R100001443 (sample SAMEA2622142) | marine metagenome | biome: marine biome (ENVO:00000447); feature: deep chlorophyll maximum layer (ENVO:xxxxxxxx); material: "saline water (ENVO:00002010), including plankton (ENVO:xxxxxxxx)" | depth 50 m
TGAGCCCCATCGTATCGTTATGGCAATCAACATTCCCAAGCGGGAACTGAACCAAAACAGCGGAAAGTTGGCGGTTATCCGACTCATCGAAGAGTATCCTCAAACCGCAATGGAAGCTGCTAAGGCTGACTTGAACAAATTCCTTCTCACTGGTGTGAGTCGTGGACTTGCTTTCAACACGTCTGAACTTCTGGGTATGTTGACACTCAACGGTCGTCATACCTCTGGTATTGGCGCTGGTGTAAGCGACGGTCTTCTTGACTTTATTGCACCCGCTTCTCAGACTGACACTGTTCAATCGGTGGCCAAGAGCAGCAGCTACTTCCACTTCAACCAGTACAACGACATTGGTCTTTTTGGTTCCGATGGAATGACGCAACTTCGCAAGACCTACCGTCAGTGTTCGCACTATGCCGGTGGCGTTGGTAAGGGTCCAGACATGATTATCATGGATGATGACACCTACACAAACTTCGAAGACGAGCGCAGCCAAAATGTCCGCGTGACACTTGTTGATGACAAGGTTGACAAGAGCAACACCCTGGGTCTTAACCTTGGTCTTGCTTCTGTTACTTCGTCAATCGACTTGGATCGCACAGACACGACTGCTTTCGGTTCCCTGACTCCTGAGTCAGGTGGCGTCACCTACATGCTCAACACGGACTACATCGAGTTCCCAATGCTTGAAGCCCCGAACATCTCGGAATTCAAGGAGCGGGTTGGCGATCAAGACGTGGTAACTGCTATCTTCGCAATGCAAGGCAACATGATCTGCACTAAGCTTCCGGCTCAGGGTTGTGTGTCTGGCGGTGCGGCTTAAGGAGGTACATTATGGCATATGGAAATCAATTCAAGGCTACGCCTATCAGCAGCATTACGACTGCGGATACCGCTCAACTTTATCCACTGGGTTCAACTTATCTTGAGCCAGCGGATGAGGTAGTTGCGAACGACAGCTCTCATGAGGGTGATCGTTTGTGGGTATACGTTAAGGGTGGTTCTGGTGGCATCACCACACAATCAGTAGTTGCTCGCGCTACGGGCACTTCTCCGTTTACGGGGATTATTGGTGTCGCAGCTAACACTGCAGTTGAGGTTATTGGCGTCTCAACGTATGCGATTGCTGCTGACTCTTATGGTTGGGTTATTCGTCGCGGCTGTGCCGAGGCTGATGGTAATTCTGTTACTCAAGGAGTAGACATTGTACCTGCGGCTGATGGCGAGGTTAACGACACTGGCGGTGCCGGTGCTGAAGACCACATTATCGGTACAGCGTTGGATGCTGCGTCTGGGGCTGTTGGGACGGTGTTTCTAACACTCGCGTAGTACCTACTTCGTGATACACTTAGGGGGCGTGGCTTTCGGGCTCCGCCCCCTTCGTCTTTTGGAGGCTCTGTGGACACTTCGTTAAAGTCACTACGCGAAAAACTATATGCTCTACGCGCGTGGGATTCATCCGGCAGAACACAGGATGACCGTATTCGACAAGCCTTGAATATTGCGCTTGACCGTTTAGCTGGAGAGGTTCCTGAGGCGTTGGTTCCCGACGAGGAACATGTCGTCTTGATGCCTGATATTGTCAGCACTGATGCTTCGGTCGCGGCTATTGCAAAAATGGCTGGTAGTTTAGACATTGGCGCGACTACAAGCTTTGCGCGCAGCTCGGCTGATTTCTACGACACTCGTGTGATTGAGTTTTTTGATACTGCTGGAGTGCCGATTAAAGCGACGACAAGCGCGACGACGTGGACGCCTCACACTACAGGTGAGTTCGACGGCATGATGCATATTGAGTTGACGAACAAATTAACGGGTTCAATTCAAAGACGTCAGTGCGTAGAGTTTTGGACTACAAATGTGGGTCACGATTATGGTGACGGTAATCCAGTAGATGTTTTGCGGTACCGAGTAACGTTAGATCGGCCGTTAAATTTACCTATTGCGGGTAGTACACTTGAGTCGTACGACTTTCGGATTTATCAACCTGAATTTTTTGTCCGAGATGACGTGATGGAGGTTTTAGAGCCCGCAGTGGTTTACGACGGTAGTCGTCAGCAGGTGTGGAAAATTGATACTGCTGGGGCCAGCCGTCAAGACATGATCGATTATCAAGGCAATTCTAAAGGTCGGCCCTACAGATGCTTTAGGGGTAGGCATTTTCAGCTTCAAGCGCCGACTGAGGCACCTAAAGCTACTGTGGCACGTGCGACGACTTTTGTTGATATTAATCGAGGTGACGGTGTGTACGATCCTAATACGGGTGTAGTTTCGTTTCCCGATAAGCCCGACACCGAAACTACCGTACCTAATATTGCTAAGTGGTCAGATAGGCACGCTTTGCCGAGGGGTAAGTTTGCGATCTGCTACACCTATGTTTGGGGCCGAAGAGAGTTTGAGTGGCAGAAAGCTCCTGGCGTAACGCCCGGTTCGTATGAAAATCTTATGGATTTTGGGGGTACGACATCATCTGATGGTGACGCGGATTTAATCTGGTCTTACGCGCAAGAGTTAGATCATAAAGCTTACGACCCGACTGATTCGACTGAGCATGCACCGGATGATAACCTTCGCTATTCTGGCATACCTGATCCTCAGTTTGAGAGTGCACCGTCACCGATTACAATCGTAGACAATACGATCAATTCAAACGAAATAGGTGCGGGGATCTTACTGGAGGCAACAAATATTGATGCCATGTTAGGTTTTGGTGACGACAAGTATCATCGGTTTAAGCACAGCGGTATCCGCATTCGGTACTATGTGGCTCAATTAGACAACGAAACGTCGGATGGTCTTGTTCCTGGTGGTACGAGGTACTCAAATGTTGAAACAAACAACCGATTTTATCTGTTGTGTGAAGTGGAGCCTAATTACAATTTTTGGATTGACGACCCTCGTGCTGGAGCTGGTGAGCCCGTAATAACGGAAGGTTATTTTAGTGATAGCCAGATAAAGTATTGGCAGACTACGGTGGGTGGTGCTCGGGTTATGTGGAACGGCCATCAGTTGTATGATTACTATCGCCCCCTGCGCCACAGTACGGGGTACTATGCGTGGAAAGTTTTTCCGCATCAAGACACGCGCTATGAATTAGACCTTCGAGTTTTGCGTCTACCAGAAAAATTTATCGACGATCAAGATACGGCACCTATTCAACGCGACGTAGTTTCAGCCTTGATCGAGTTAGCTCTGTACTACATTAGCTTGAACGATGGTAACGATCAGACAAGTGCTCAGGCGCATTTGAATCGTTACCAAGAGTTGGTAAAGGTATTCCGTGAACGGTATGCTAATCCTGGCGGAATTGTCGAACCTGTTCCATTTACGGGTTACCGTGCACGTAACCGCTATGGTACATTTGGCTCGACGCCACTAGATGATTAATCAATGGCTTGGCTCCCGTAAGGGAAGAACAACAAAGAGGAAACTATGTCCGAAGATAACAAATTTTATTCAACCCTTTCAGCCCTCCCACGATGTGCGGTTGGTACTCGTGTGTACCGTAAGAACCTTGTGGGTCAGTACGAAGAGGCGATGATCGTCTCGATCTTGTCGTCCTCAGCAACATCTGATGACTGGTCGGGTACGATCATGACCAAAAACGGTATTGAATTTATCAGTGGTCATGTGGAGCATCGTACAGTTTATGATTGGATGCCTGTGGGTTGGACCTACGACGAGGATCGTGTCGGTTGGGTTCCGCCGAAATCTATTCTTCGTGACGACTCGAAAGATGCAGTTATCGAAGATCCGGCGCAAGCGGTCATTGATGCTAAGTCTACCGTTTTTGTTATTCCTGCTCCTTGGGAGAACGAAAAATACATGTCTTGGCAATCGCGGGTTCTTAAGTCTGTCCCTGCGCTGAAAGACGTTGGTTCGATTAAGAGTAAGTTGTCGAATTCTTGGAAGAGTAAAGAATACGAAATCACTGTATAACTGAGAGGTCGCGGTGTCTGGACCCGCAGAACAAACAACAAACGCCGTGATCATCCCCCCAGGTGAGGGGCGCAGGATATTTTCTCCTGTTCCCCTTGCTTGGTCAGTCGAGAATCTTGAGACTGATAATGACGATTCCCTAAAAAGTGTCGTAGGGCCTTCGATTGTTCGAATAAAAACTACGTATGAGAACCAAGGAAGTTTTGGTGCGACTGCAGCCCCTGTAGATGGTGTCGTTGCAACAGATCGTGAAGTTGTAAACCGCTTTTTTAAAACTTCCCGACCTCATAGTGTGTTTTACGCGAATCTACACAGTGGTTCTGTCGAGACCTTGCTGTTTCGGTTTGGTGGAAATTTGTATCGTTTTTTGGGCGAACCCCAAAAAGAAGACGAGATTATAGAGACTGGCTTGTCATCCGTATCGTCTCCGAGATTTCCGGATCAATATTTGGTGATGAACAACCAGATTATTTTTACTAATGGTGTAGATCGCGCACGAGTTATTTCATACGACGGTTCCGTGGATTTACTGGGTTATTCTGAGCGACCATCGACGCCAATGGTAAACGGTCCATCTCAACCAGAAGCAAGCGATGCACCGTACTATTTCCCTAACTCAATGGGGTATTCGTTTCCCGGTCGAATTGGAACGCCCGGCGACACATTGACCGGACGTGAAGGCTCACTGTTAGCAGGTCAGTGGTATTACTATTTTCAGTTCGAGGATCGTCACGGTAACCTGTCACCGTTTTCGTACAGTAGTGAATCAGTCTCAACGAAAGCGGCTCAAGCTCAACCATTTACAGCAACGTCTCTTGAGTCTGCGGTACCTTTTGCTCTCGGTGTCTCTGGTGACAAAGATAATCGGCGTAAGCGAATCAACAATGATGGGTCCGAATTAGACGATTTAACGCGTAGGTTTTTGGTCTCGATGAGCGGTGACGCGCCAAAAACAACCGCAGCGGTCAGGATTTATAGGACACCAGACACTCAACACGTTGACAACATGCCACGTTTTTTGGCTCGTGTACCTGGTTCAGTGCCGTTTACGTTTGATGATAACTATGCCGATAGTGAGCTAAGTTTTCCGTGGCAAGAGACCGTAGCTACGCCCGTATTTAAGACGATGTGCATTCATCAGGGTCGGCTGATTGTGGCTAACATTGTAGGTGAGCCCGGCTTAGTTCGTCGCTCTGAGCCTGGATTTGCGGGCACTTTTTTGAAAGACGATTTTATTTACCCTGATGCTGGTGGGGCTGAAATTACTGGGTTGGCGTCACACAATGGTGTCTTATTAGCCTTCACAGAAACCAGCATTTACGCTATTGGCGACGACTTTAATACACCGCAGCCAATTTCGATGGGTGTTGGTTGCATCGCTCCCCGTTCAATTGTTGCGCGGCGGGATGGCACGTTGATGTGGCTTAGTCGTGAAGGCTTTTACGGTATGCGGGAGATGGGCAGCATCGTACGTATGAGCGGTCCTATCGATAAAATTTTCAAAGAGTCGGTAAACGTTGGTCAGTTAAACATGGCAGTTGCCGTCTTTGACACAGAGTCTGGTGAGTATCGATGTGCATTAGCCCCTAAGGGTACGCGTAGGAATGAACTAATGTTTTGTTTTGACGGCAAATATTGGCGTCGTCAGACTTTAGGGATTCACTTAGCGGATATGTCTGTCAGCCCTAATACTTTTCGGTATACCTATGCGATTGGTAATGACTCCAGAGAATTTGATGTATCTCTTAGTATTCCTACTGGTGTGGCTTCAGGTGATTTAAATCGTTTGTTTGTTTTAAACCGGCAAACCTCAGACTGGTTTGCGGGTCCAAGGCGTATTCGGTACCGATCGAATTGGATATATTCGTCCGACTACGGCTTGACTCCGACAAATGTGCGTACGCTATACATTGGTTTGTTAGATGCGTTTGATGGATTTGCTACGGTTCGAATCTATAAAAATGGTTCGTGGGATCCCGTACATGTAATGCGTGATTTAAGAACCGTTGGTGTAGACGACGAATCTAATTTGGTGAATGACATTGCTGAGTCCGCTATTTTCGACAAGTCTAAGTTTCACGCACCCAGGCTTCACTGGAGGCAGGTGCCAGTTGATTTGCAAAACGTAAATTCATGGGCGTTTGAGATCGAAATGATTGGATTTCCAGCACCTTTTCGAGGTGCGGATTTACTGGGTGGCATTGATCGGGGTGGTTCATGGCCAAGCGCTCATCTAAAGAAAGACCTCACCGCGCTGCGCGAGCTTACTAATACATTTAAAGAAAGTAACTTTGTATCTGACGAGGTTACTCAATTTGGTAAGATTAACAAATCGGGTAGTCCTTGGCCTGAGTTGGGTCGAATTCGTATTGTAGCTTTTGCGTTTGATGCTAGCATTGCAACTAAGGGTAATGCTAAGGGTCGGGTACCGCGTAGGAAGGATAGATAATCGTGCCGTACATTTACCCGAAAAGATTTTTGCGTTCGAAAGATTTATTAGACCCTGATTCGTTTCAGTCTGACGTGGACGAAGCCAAAGCTCTATTGGATGAGGGGCTTGATCGGCACAATGTAAAATCTGTGGCGTTCAAAGCTTTAGAGTCTGATGCGACGGTAGGGGTGGCCGAAAATAAGGCACATGTAACAAAAGACGCGTACCATACCTTTCATCATGAACGAGTCGAATGCCGTACTCGGATGGAATATGACGCAGATGTTTTCCGTAACGCACAGACAAACGCGGGAAGAAGAACGCCAAATTTTGTGCGGCCAGATGGATTGACTTTTCGTGATGAAGGTATTGATGAGGGATCAAATCAAGGTAAACCCTACGTCGTACCTCACACAGGTGAGTGGTCAGTCGTTCAAAATAAAGACTTGAGCGGCCCAATGCAGATTACGTTTGAGTCGAAACACAAAGCTAATCTTTGGTTATGCGCTTATCTTCAGTATGTATGGCAAGGATTCTTTGAGTATAAGCCGCCTTGGATTACTGACGATTATGAAGGTTGGCAGCATCAATATGCTTATACCACAGGTGGTGCTACTGATCGAGGGTGGTCTAAGGAGTTTGATCCTGAGGGAGAGCTTTGTGGTGAGGAAGCTGCGGTTTTAAATCGATTTGGCCCATCCGAGGCATGGAAGCATTACCCAAGTGCGACAGCTAGAGGCAGTAGTTTTGCGACAACTAAGCATCCTTACTCGTTTCAATTGAGTGAGATGAACGCTAACGTCGAAGCTGCTTTCCCTAATTTAGGCGGTTACCACCATATTTCGCGTGGTTTTTATCCATGTTTAGTTCAGTTTGCGTTGCGTATTGATGGCGAGATTATTGACGAGACGATTACCGGAAAGCAATTTTCGTACGAAGAATCAGCCCATGGTTTGAAGGTCCAAGACGGCCCGATTTATAATATTGATGACGATGAAGATACTCATGACTTTAGAGGTCAGCGATCTCATTCACGCGACACCCATTACGGAAATACAATAGCTACCAGTACTGCGGGACAAAAGCTTCGGCGGTCTCGGGCAGTAGCTATGGGTCCTGAATGTTTGCCTGTGCGTTTGGGTGCTGTGGTTCCCATTGATCCTGGCAGTCACACAGTAGAGATTGTTGCTCGTCGGTTGTCCAGAAAGAAACACGATTTCCAGACGGGTGATTTTGTCGGTGTGTTTTCTCGTAGGCTTCTGGCTGTTGAGTTACCAACATCAGGTACGGGGTCTCAAAAGACGCAAGATCAAGAAAAACTTGGAATACCGCCGTTTGAGACTGAGCAAATTTTAGACTCGTCTGGATTGAATAGCATCAAAGTCAAGCAAGATCTTTTAGGTTCTTTTTATAACAACATAGAAGCTAGTTCGATTCGACGCAATTCACTGCCAAACACGCACTTACCCAGTAAAATTGTAGTTGCGCGAAGAAAAGCAATTACAACACACCGAGCCAGTACAACTAATCCACTTGTACGTGACAGATCGAGTGCCGTTTTAACGCCACCGTCAAATTTTCAATCTGACGCAAGATTTCCTGGCTTTCTTCGAGGTGATTCGGCCCTGAATAAACTTACTCACCGTGCTGGGGGTACGTTTCCTGATGGGTATTCTAACTCTGGTACTTGGCACGATCGCGAAAACAACACTGCTGGCTGGGATTTTGTTAGAAGTGCATCGGAAAACTTATCTATTTCGGGGTCTCGACTTGATGTGACCCGAGGCAAAAATGGACTACTAATTATGGCAGATATTGAGTTACTTCAACTTAATGGTTCTAAAAGCTATAAAGCGACGAACGCTGAAATTTTTGCTTCTGAAAGTTTGAAGCAAATTAGAGAGTATGTTTCAAATATTCATAATGATAAGTACTTAGATTTATTCGCGTACTTTGCAATCGGGTATCGAACCGGTGACACACCTGAGGACTGGGTAATTGCCTCTGCGCCTGGATTTCGTCCGGCGTTAGTTAATTCTTTTAACTGGGTCAATCGATCCAAAAACTTTTGTGCCGAAGTCGGTAATAATTTATCTATTAGTAAATTTATTTCTGCTGATGAAACGTATGGAACTGGTGCAAGCGACCAAGGCTTTATAATTCATAAGGGAGACGGTGAGGTTGATCGACGGGGCGGTAACAGTAAGGCCAGCGGTTACGGAATCAATATCCCTTTGATGGCTTTTATCGACGAGACAACGACGATTAAAGAAATCGCAGTTTTTGCTTGTACGACATTTCCTACAATTTGGGATTCGCATCATGCTAAGTATGGTGACGATACAAGTACAAGCACGAGAGAAGTTAGAATTGCAGGTTCTGCTACTTCTAAGCACACGACTGAAACATGGAAGTCTCCCGTAGGTGGTCGAGGTATTCTCGATGGTGTGAAAGTTATGTGGGGCGACTGCAGTTTATCCGTAATGAAATTTAATTTGTGAGTCTGTTGTGCCGTACATTAATATTTTTGACTACCCTGGACCTAAGTTTTTAAGTCGACCAATCAGTCATCCGAAAGAGCAATATAACAGAAACGTACATTCTCATTGGTCAGAAAGGAATGCGGGCAATGGGATCTATAGCTCAGCAAACGGTGAGTTAGACAAAACAAATTTAAGAAGCAGTTTTAAGCTGACTCAAAATGAAGTAATGCTTGAGCAGGCTGCATTGGCTCGAATGGAGCATATGCGTAAGAGCAACACTATTTATAGCCGTAATGCAGGTAATACAACGACTGTGGATCCGTATGGTCCGTCAGATGCTGGAGACTACTTTAATGTGCCTGGGCTATCTTTGCGCTGGTATCAGCCGTACGATGCTAGCTGCGGCATTGGTCAGTGGAGTTTCTTTCTCAGTTGGAATAACTGGATGGGTCGATTTAGGGACATGCTCTACAATAATTGGACTCAGGGAGTATTTACTGAGATTAGCCTTCGATGCGTTATGGACGGAGAAGTTATTGTCGGCACAAATCGAAGGTTAGGCGAAAACTTTTTTCACCCTGTCTCGCCTGGAGGGCCGTCACCTTTCACGTATTACGACGGTCCTGGTATGGTTGTGTATGATGTGACTTCTGGTGCAGACTATACCGACACGGCAAAAGATACCGCCGCAGGTAATCCTAAGTACGCGTTTCCTGAGGCTCATTCAGCCTGTCATTTTGACATGCACTACTTGATGGACTCATCTGTGTTAACTCGTGGGTATCACGAGATTTCCGTTCAGTGCGCTATTCGAGCGTGTCGTGATGAGAACGGGGAAAAACCGGCACCTGTTTTTTTGCAGAATGTCGGGAAAGAAATAAAAATTAAAGACACAGGCAGTAAACGTTACAAGCAGCGGGGGCATTTTACTTTGATGGGTAAGGTGTCGTTTGGTGTGCGTAATGCTCGCGTAGTGTCTTTTCTTTAATTTCGCGCTATACTTTCACCGGAGATTTCCATGCATTTGTTAATTCCTAAATTGACACCGATGCAGTTGGTTTCGTACTTTAGTGCTTTGATCATCTGCTGGGTTTACGGTGACGGTACTACGTCTGAAGTACTCTACGCGATTGATCCAGTTACAGCGGGTATATTACTGTTTGGGTCTGCGGCTGCTAGCGCGGCCCCTAAAATTATTGAGGGCATTCAAGCTAAGCGGGCGCTGAAAAGGGCAGAAGACAGTCCGGAAGCAAAGGCGCTGCGTAGAGTAGAAAGGCAGGCACGTAGAAGACTCAAGAAGGGTCAGTATGGCTTAACCGAGGCAGAAAAACGCAGTCAGGGCCTTGAGGGTGCTTTAGAGTTTACCGGTCAGTTGGGTAAGTTAGAAGCTGATGCTAAGCGCGGTGGTGGTGGGCAATCCGCGAAGGATAAACGTAATCTTCTGAAGACAATCGTTAGCGGCACCAAAGACTTTATGACAAAACGCCGAGGTGGCGTTGAGCAACTTTCGGCAAACATTGCTGCGGGTGAGAAGGCTAAGGACGAAGCTACAGTGGCCAGCGCCGCCGCAAACAAGTATGCACGCGAGCAGGGATTAGCCGCAGCGAACACGGCGCTTCAATCGGGTATTGCAACTGGAGTTGGTACAGGTATTTCTATGGGTTCGCAAGCCGCAGGTGCGGGGTTGTTCCAGAAACCGGATACAACGGCTCAAGTGGATGCAATCGCGCAGAATATTAACAACAGATCTCAACCGACGGCAGTAGGCACACCGCAGCCGGCAGGTCAAGCGACCAACCAACCTACATAGGATTCACGATGTCAAATGGACTTGCGTCAGGTACTCTGGAAGGATTGAAAGCTGCCAGGGCTCGGTATCAAACCGCTACAATGGGTGGTGGTACGAAGTCGTCGTTTAATATTGAACTTGGTGAATTAGAAAAAGAAGTCATCGAACTTATCGACAAGATCGAAAAGGGTATTGCGACTGAGGCAGATAAACGTCGGGCTGAAAGCGTAAAGAATCAGCTTGAGTATCGATCTCAAGAGTTAGATTTTACCGCTAAGATGTACGAATCTCGCAGTAAGAATGTCAGGGCACAACTTGACGCGAGAACAAAGATTTTGGTCGCACGAGAAACTGCTGAGCGTCGATACAACGAAAAGGTTCGGACTACCGACTCGAAACTCTTGGTCCAGGTCGAAACAAAATTGGGGGGTATGAAAGGCCAGGACGCCGTTGTAGCCGTGTTCGACTCACTGATTGAGCCTGCAGTCCTGGCGGGTGAAGTTGATAAACCAAAGATTGCGCCCGATGATCCTAAGTATGGTGCTACTTTGGCGTCGATTATGTCGTCTCTAAACAGGCATAATAAAGCAAATATCTTTGTTATCGACCCCCGCACAAAACTTGTGGACATCACCAAGACAAAAAACAATCTGTCTAGCCCGAAACTAAAGATTACGAGTGACGAAGAGGTCGGTAAGATTGAGCGATGGCTTCAGTATTACAACGCAAGTCGTAGACGTCGAAACCTTCACGAAGGCGACATGGCGAGGCTCATTCAAGAATCTCAACGAAAGGTCAACGCGGCTGGAGCCTTGCTTGATGCGGGCGATGAAGACAAGGCGAAGATTCTTCTGAACGAGTTTGATGAACTGGATCAACAGCGTGCGGCACTGTACTCAGGGTTCCATTCAATCAAAGCGAAATCGGATCTTGATGAGATCGTAGCCGAGAGTCGTAAGCGTTCTGGATCTTTGCAGTCCGCGAAAGACTTATTGACTGCGATTCAAACCGAGCGCGGTGCTGGCGGTCTGGCGTCGTACAAGCGTAATATTGCGAAGGCTATTGCAAATCCCAACTTTCGTGCGTGGGCGGCTGACTATGGTTGGGATCGATTGGGCCAGGTGCAGCGTGACGCTGACGGCAATCTTGACCTGACTACTTATGTTCAGGGCGGTGATGACTATGCAGCCTTGCTTGCGTGGGGCAAACAATCCGGTCGTCGGGCAGGTAACTACGGTACAAAGCGTATACGAACCGGGGAAGTACTTCGAGTTGAGTTGCGTGATGGTACCATCGTTACTGGTGCACGTTTGAAGCGGCACTCGGCAGATCCTTTGGGTGCTATCCGCATTGTTCAGCCCGATGGCGCACGTTTGCTTTTGCCTGAAGAGGTAAGTCAGGCGATTTATTTGCAGCGACCGACACCGGACCCGACTCGAATTGATCGTAGAGCGCAACGCATTTATGAGAAAGAAAAAGATCAATACATGTCGTTGGAGGTGGATGCTCTTCGTCGAGGTGATTTTGAAGACCGAGCCGATTTGTATCAGAATGAAGAGGGTCAGTTTGCGGTCAATGAAGCGGGCGAGTACTTAAATCGTACTCAGGTGTCCGAGTTGCGATCTGCGACCTACAATGCATCTGGGTATCATGTGCTTCGGGACGATGAGTCTAAAGCCATGTTTGTCGTCGCTGCGGAAGGAAACGTATTTCCGATGGCCGACGATCTTAGTTTGGGTGAGCAGCTTACTGCTGAGCAAGCCAAAGTAGTGCTCGAAAAGTTACCAACGTCAGATACGAGTAGACTTCTTGTACCGACGGATCGTGGCGGGTATCGCTCGTTTACAGCGGCAGAAATGGCCAGTGCAATCCAAGCAGGCAGAATGCCAAAAGAACTGCAGGTCTTCGGTTATATGGAGCCGGAACAAAAGACTACGGCCGCTGCGAATATGCAGTTAGAGTCTGAGGCGTTGACCGACAGTGATCTTGGCTTAGGGTTTGGTGATGGACCAACAGGCATTGATCCCACAGTCTTGGGTAAGGGTCAGGGCGAAACCGGTATCTTTTTCCGCGACCTGGTCGAGGGTGAAGACTTCCCACTTCCCGACGAGGATCCTCCTGAGACGCCTGTTGAGCAGGCTGTTCGGGAGACTGTCGAGGAAACATTAGAACTGAAGGGTTCCGATAAACGTGTGATGGATCGATTCGTTACATTCTCTGCGGCAGACCGCGCAACATTTCCTGATCTTGAGGCGGCGCTCGATGCTCAAATTGCGGCAGGTACACGGGAACCACCAGCCGACTATGTTGCTCCTAGAGAAAGGCTGCCTCCATTGCAGCCGGGTAATCGATGGCAAGTTGATTGGAGGGGTGCGCAGAGAACGGCTGTTTTGTTGCCTGATGGTAAGATTGCTATTTATTCTGCGGCTGATTACGAAGGCGATCATGCCGCTGCCTTTGAAGATATGCAACGGTCACCTAACGAAAGAAGAGTTACTGGTGGTGAGATGGCGCTGACCTCCCCTGAGTTTCCCTCTGGTCAGGGTTTAATCGAACAAAGTGGTCGACGTTACGAAGCACCAGAGTCTACACCGAAAGATGAGCGCAAAGAGAAACGCGAGAAAAAGAAAGAAGAGGCCAAGACCAAGCAGGCGGCTGATGTAGCGGCAGAGGTCACAGGTGATGCACCACCACCAAAAACTGATGACATCGCAGGCAGCATGTCATTCGTCACGCAGGGCTTGGACGCCTTCATACCTGGAACGACGGTAGATTCAAGTCCGAGGCGCGGACAAGACCAGAGCAAACCGGGTGATCTTGATGTCGGTGAGGTCAATGTTGATTTAGACAAAACCATTGAGGCTGTGCAGGGTGTTGTCCGTCCGAAGACGGCTCAGCCAATGTCGGATGACGCTTTAGACGATCTCGCTGCGGATCAAGCACCAGAACCTGCGGCTCAACCGGCGTCTGCTTCGAGAGGTATGAACGTCGATGCGGGTGCGATGAAAGGCCTGGATAAAGCAGGTAAAATTTTGCGTGGGTTGTTTAAGAGGCGAAAGAAAAAGAAAACTGATGAACCAGAAGAAACGCCTGACACAACGAATGATGCTGCGTCGGACTCAACTGTGTCGATGGGTCAGACACCGACGGGCAACGCAAAAATTTATGAGGCTCCTGATACTGACCCACTGAAGGATAAAGAAGATGACGACACAACCGAAATCGCTTGATGTCAAAAAAGGTCTGAACGACCAAGATGATGAAGTTCGTAATATTAAACCGGCGAAAGCTAAGGTTAAGCCAGACCAAAAAGATTTTGTGCAGCCCGAAGAGGCTAAAGCTAAAAATGCCTTGTCGCCTGAGGAAGCCAAAGCTGAGGACGCGGAGGCCCGAGCGGATTTGGTTGGTGAAGATCAAAAGAAAAAACGTAGTAAGCTGTCAAAATTGTTTCGACCTAAAACGTCTGACGCTGAGTACACCAAAAAGGTCGCGGCTCGCAAGACACGAAAAACAAATAAACAAGTAGAAAGACAGAAGAAGTTTGTGAAGAACCAGCCACGTCTGAAGTCGATGGGAAAAATCTTAGCTCCACCATCATCAGACGGCTCAACTCAAGGTACTTCAGGTACTCGCTATTCTCCAGAGGGTGGTGCGACTGATCGTGCGTTTCAAAACATTATAAACACGCTGACAATGCGTAGATCGTCGGGGGGTTAAAATGTCAATAGGTGCTGTAGCTTCGGGGGCCAAAGCAACCGCTGAAGTTCTTACGCAAGGTTCAACCCCGGCTGCTGGTTCAACCCCGGCTGCTGGTTCAACCCC
>TARA_R100001443_G_scaffold3277_2_pt1 | contig 14452 bp, 19 predicted proteins | sample TARA_R100001443 | Tara Oceans TARA_R100001443 (sample SAMEA2622142) | marine metagenome | biome: marine biome (ENVO:00000447); feature: deep chlorophyll maximum layer (ENVO:xxxxxxxx); material: "saline water (ENVO:00002010), including plankton (ENVO:xxxxxxxx)" | depth 50 m
GAAGAAATATAAGCTCCTCAGAATTTGAAGTGAGAGAGGCTGAGGATGGATCTTTTATCATTGAAGGTTATGGCTCTGTTTTTAATAGTGAGTCAAAAAATTTAGGAGGATTCTATGAGTATATTAGTCCTGATGCTTTTCGCAATGCAGATATGACTCAAACAGTAGCTTTAATCAATCATGATAATAATTATCCATTAGCTAGAAGTCCTAAAAACTTACAGCTCACAATAGATGAGAGAGGGCTTAAATATACTATCTCTTTAGGAAATCAGTCTTATGCTAGAGATTTATATGAAAGTATTAAGAGAGGAGATATAACTTCTTCCTCATTTGCTTTTACTATAGCTGATGGAGGAGATACATGGGAGAAAAGAGATGGTAAACTTATTAGAACTATAGATGAAATAGATGTTTTATATGATGTATCTGCTGTAACTAATCCAGCTTACGCATCAGCAACAGTTTCAGCTAGGTCATTAGAAAAAGTAGAATCCTTTACTACAGAAAAAAATGAGGAGAAAAATGAGGATAAGAAAACTCCTCAGAGTTATTATCGTAAATTAAAATATATATTATTAAAAAAGAAAACAAAATGAACAGCGTAAAACTAAAAGAAGAGAGAGCTTCAGAAATGGAAAAACTCTCAACTATGGTAAAGTTAGCAGAGAGTGAAACTCGAGAGCTAACAGCAGATGAGACAGTAGAATTTGATTCACTTTCTGCAAAAATTGACTCTATCAATACAAACATTGAGAGAGCAGAAAAATTAGAGTCTTTAAATGCTTCTATGGCTGCTACTTCAGGAGTAGATTTAACTCCTAAAGTTTCTAAAGAAGTTTCTGAGTATCGGTTTACTGATGCTGTGAAAGCTGCCTACACAGGTCGCATGGAAGGACTTGTAAAAGAAATGGATCAGGAAAGTAGATTACAAGAGCCTAATAGATTGTTAAGAGGTGTAGCTATTCCTATGTCAGTATTACAACAGAGAGCAGATGCTAATGCAGTAGCAGTTCCTCCTGTAGAAATAGGTTCTTATACAGATCAATTATTTGCTAATTCAGTTTTACGAGAAGCTGGAGCAAATATTTATACAGGAATTACAGCTGATAGAAAAATGCCTATTGTTCAAAATGTGCGTTCAGTATGGAAAGCAGAATCAACTTCAGACGTAACTGAAGTAGAAGCTAAAGGAGATTTAACTTCTGTTAGTTTAGATCCTAAAAAATTAATTTCTGTTGTTAATATGACTTCTGAATTACTTACTCAAAATACAGGAGCAGAAGCAGCATTTAGAAGAAATATGGCAGCTTCACAAATAGCTTCTTTAGAGTCTGCTTTATTAGCTAATGCTGATCAGGGATCAGGAGCACCAGCTTCTATCTTTGCTTTAGCTACTGATATAACAGGAGACGCATTAACTAATACAATAGCTTACACTATGGAAGGTAATTTAATTGGCGCTGGTGTTAATCCAGCTATTTCAAGAATGGGCTTTTTATTTAATGCTGCTGCTTTAGCAACTGCTAAAGGTTTAGCTGCTGTAGCTTCAGTTTCTGCTATTGTAGATCCTATTGCTAAGACTTGTAATGGATATAATTATTATGTTTCTTCTAATGTAGGAAATGGAGGAACTGCTGCTAATGATCAAATTTTATTTGCTGACTTCAGTCGATTCCATATCGGAGTTTTTGGATCTTTAGATTTGCTATTTGATCCTTACTCTTTGAGTGGTGCTGGGCTTGGAAGAATTGTAGCAAATTCTATGTTTGATGGAGTAGCAACTACTCCAGCTACTATAGCTAATAAAATTACTTCATAAATTTGGTTAATAAATTAAGAGAGGGGGGAGACTCCTTCTCTTTTATTATTTTTTTCTATGGCTTATAATTATGTATCTTATGCAACAGGAGTTCCAATGAGTTCTCAAACTTCTCCTCAGTTAGGGAGATATATCATGACTACAGCTCCTACAGGAACAGCTGTAGAAGTTACAGATGTAAAAAGTCATTTAAAAATTACTTCTGCTTCTGATGATGCTTATTTAACAAATCTTATAGATGTAGCTACTGAGATGGTACAAAATTATACTTCTCAGCTTATAATGACTCAGACTGTAGATTTACATTTACCATATTTTTTAAACAGAATAAATATTAATAGAACTCCTGTATCAGGAATTACTCATGTTAAATATTATGATTCTTCAAATACTTTACAAACTGTAAGCAGTTCAAATTATATTAAAAATTTAGGAAAAGATGATTCTTCAGATCAGAGTCCTTTAGTAGCTACAATTCTTCCAGCAGATAATTATACTTATCCTGATACTTATCCTCGAATGGATGCAGTTCAGATTAGGTTTGAAGCTGGAGCAGCATCTGCTTCTGATGTTCCTGAAACTATAAAACAAGCTATATTAATTATTATAGGGACTTTATATCTTAATAGAACTGATATGGTTTATAAAATGCCTACTCTATCTGAATATTTACTTAATCCTTATAGAATAAATGTTTTATAATGTCAGAGGAAAAATTACAGGCTGGTTTATTAACTGATGAAGTTTATTTAGAAAAAGGAGCTAAAAGTGCTGCTAATTCTTATGGAGAAAGTACTAATACATGGTCATCTCTTTTAACGTTATGGGCTAAAGTAGAATATTTGTCAGGAAGTTCTGAAGTTAAAAATAATGTAGAGCAAAAAATATCTAAAGTAAAATTAATATTAAATTGGATAGATGCTCAGAATTTATTATTTGGAACAAATGATTCTTTTAGATTTAAAATTTACAGCCCTAATACTTCAGGAACTTCTTTTGATTATTATTATATAACAGAAGTTAAGCCTATAGGTTTTAGAAATAGAGAATTTGTAGAAATTTATTGTAAAGGAAGAACTAATTAAAATGGCTACAGCTAATTTTGCATCAGATCAATGGTCTATAAAAGTAGATCAGACTCAGATAATTAATCTTGAAAAGTTAATGAAGGAAGTGGCTGGAGTAATGACTAAACAAAAATATAAGCAGTTTAGAACTAAGGTAGCTAAAGAAGGAGGAAAAATAATACAAAAAGAGATAAAAAGTAGAATACCTAAAAGAAAAACTCCTTTAGGAGTAATAGGTAGATATTCTACTCCTAAATTATTTGGAAAAAAGAAAGCTCCTAAAGGAATGGGAATAGTAACTACTTATCAGCCTGTGGGGACAGCAAAGAAATCAGTAAAAGTATTTCAGTCTAGGTTGAATAGAAAGTATTCTGATGTAACTGTTGGCCCAATGACAAAAAGGAATAATAAGAATCCTAGATTTGATGGATGGTATGTAAGATTTTTAGAACAAGGTACTACTCATTATCCAGCTCAAAAGCCTGTACAAAGAGGTTTAGTAGCTGGGAAAGATAGAGCTTTAAGAACTATGGAAAAGTTATTAATTGAAAAATTTGATTCAGTAGGTAAACATTATGGCAGTAGGTAAAGTAATAAATAATATACTTATTAATGATTCTGATGTTCAGACATTCTTTACTAATAATGGTGGAGGAAATCCTAGAGTCTTACCTATTCTTTTTCAAGATCCAGCTTTTACTGATCCTGAAACAGTAACTCCTTCTATATTATATGAAATAAATAATACAGAACCTACTTTAGTTAAAGGACAGACTTCTCCTGTAGATGTTTTTCAAGTTTCTATAACTGTTTTAAATGATAGTTATGCTCAAAGTCAAGAATTATCTAATTTAGTGAGATCTGCTTTAGATAATTTTTCAGGAGTTAATTCTTCAGTTAATGTAGATAATATTTATTTTATTGATGAAGATGATAATTTTATTCAGAATGTTCATGAAGGACAAAGTGGTATATTTGTAGTAGACCAATTATATAAAATAAGAGTAAAACAATGAAAATATATTTTAAAAAGAAATATGATAAGATGTATAGACCTATGGAAATAGGAGATTCTGCTAATGTATGTTTACAAACAGCTGAAAAATTAGTAGATGAAGGAATAGCATCTTATGAAGAAATAAAAAAAAGAATAAAAACTAAAAATAAAAAATTAAAAGAAAAAGAAAATGGCAACTAATAACGTAATTAATGGAACTGATATAGGTATTTATATAGCTGATGCTGTAGGTGGTACTTATACACTATTAGCTTTCAGCACAGATGCTAGTCTTTCTCTAGCTATGGAAACTAGAGATATTACTAATAAAGATTCTTCAGGATGGAGAAATTTACTTGAATCTACTCGATCAGGAAGTATATCAGGAAATTTTCTATATGCTGAAAGAGATTCTGCTGGGAGTGCTGTATATGGTTTTGATAATCTTTTTGATCATTATAAAGATAGAGATCAAATTTTTGTAAAGTTTAATACAGGAGAAACAGGAGATAAGTACTATACAGCTGCTTGTTATATAACATCTTTAGAAGCCTCAGCTCCTACAGAAGATAATACTTCATGCTCAATAACTTTAGAACTAACAGGAGCAATAACAGAAGCAACTAATTAAACTATAATATGACTACAGTAAATTTAAATGAAAAAGATTTTCCTATTCACTTTGGAATAGGTACTTTAAGAAAGTTCTCATCTGAGGCTAAAATTCCTATAGCTAAATTTAGTAATGGTAAAATGATGGAGGAATTAACTTTAGATGATTTAATGACTATGATATTCATAGCCTTTAAAGAAGGACATAGAAAAGCTAAAAAGAAATTTTCTTTAGATATTGATGCTGTATGTGATTTAATAGATGATACAGAGGGAGGGTTGGAAAAAATCATGGGAGTTTTCTCTGATACAATGCCTTTCGCTGAGGGAAAGTAAAACAAGGCTCAGAGGAGGATAATTCTTCTGAGCCTATTACTTTTGATACAATAGATCAACAGGGATTAGGAGTACTAAAATTAACTCCTGAAGCCTTAGATGATTTAACATTCAGACAGTATGATAATGCTTTAAAAGGTTATTATAAAAATCAGGAAATAAAAGAAAGGTCTGAATGGATTAGATGTAGATGGCAGACTACTCTTCTTCTAAATATACAGATGGAAAAGAAAAATAGATTAAAGCAAAAAGACCTGATAGAGTTTGAATGGGAGAAAGAAAAAAAGAAAAAACTTACTCCTGAACAAATAAAAGATTTACAAAACAGATTAAAAAAATTTTAGATGAATTCTAGGTTAAATGTATTAGTAGGAGCTAAAATTCAGGGGTTAGAAAAGGGATTAAAAAAAGCTCAATTTAAACTTAGAAAATTTGGTAGAGCTGCTGATAGATTAGGAAGTACTTTAAATACTGCTCTTACTCTTCCTATGGTTACTTTTGGAGCTGTAGCTGTTAAGGCTTTTGATAAACAAGCTAAAGCTGAAGCTAGTTTAAGAACAGCTTTAAAAGGTAATGAAGATGCTTTTAGGTCATTAACTCAGGAAGCTAGTAAATTTCAGGAACTTTCATTATTTGGAGATGAGGAAATAATTCAGCAACAGTCTTATTTAGCTTCTTTAGGAATGACTGAAGATACTATTAATAAAGTTATAGCAGCTTCTATAGACTTAGCTTCAGGAACAGGACAAACTTTAGAATTTGGAGTTAAAAACTTAGCTAAGACTTTTGCTGGTTTGACAGGGGAGTTAGGAGAATCTATTCCAATGTTAAAAACTTTAACTACAGAAGAATTAAAGGCTGGAGCAGCTGTAGAAGTAGTAGCTAAACAGTTTGAAGGTCAAGGAAGAGCAATTAGAGAAGCTGGTATAGGATCTTTTGAAGCTCTGAAAAATAAAATGATGGATTTTGCAGAGGTTGTTGGAGGTGTCTTAGTTCCTATGTTTAAGCCATTAGAAGAAAAATTAAAAAATGTAACTCATAGACTTTCTAAATTAAATACAGAACAAATATCTGCAAAAGTTAAGACTGCTCTTTATGTAGCTGGTGTTTCTATATTAATTTCAACTTTAGGGAAATTAGCTTTAGCTTTAAATTCTGTAATTGATTTATTTGGTGGAGTAACAAAAGCTATTCCTAAATTATTAAGAGGATTAACTAAAATAGTTAGCTGGATAAAAGTTAATCCTTATTTAGCTTTAGCTGGAGCTTTAGCTTCTTTAGCTTCAGGATTTCTAATATCTAGTGTTAGAGCTAATAGATTTACAAACTCTTTAAAAGGAACTACAGCTCCTGTAAAAGATATTACAAAGAGATTAAAAGAAATAAATTCAGAATTAGAAAATACAGGAAAAAATAATTTTGATTTAATTAGAGATGAACTTAATGCTAAAAGAGTTTCTATAAAAGAACAAATAAAACTAAATGAAGATTTATTAAATTCAGAAGAAAGTCTTTCAGATTTAGCTGGTGAAGCTGGAATTTTTGAGTCTATGATGAGAGCTCAAGAGGCTACTCAAAAAATAAAAGATTTAAATATTCAATTAGAAGAAATTGATACAACTTTAAAAAATACTACAAAAGCAGAAGAAGATTTTAATAAAGGATTAAATACTACTATTACTTCATCTGATGAATTAGCTAATTCTTTAGGTAGAATAGAAGAAGCTGCTCAGGTTGGAATAGATTGGAATGCTGTATATGAGCCTCTAAAGTCTGAGACAGTAAATGCTACTAATCTTATTTTAGATTTATCTAATACTTTTTCTGATAGTTTTGTAAATTTATTTTTTAAAATAAAAGATTCTGAAAATGCTGTAATGAGCTTTGGAGCTAAGTTTTCTGCAATGGCTAAACAGTTTTTAGAAGATATAGGAAGAATGATAGCTAAGGCTGCTATATTTGCTGCTGCTAAAGTGGCTATAAGTGCTGCATTTGGTGTCCCTACTGCTGGTTTTGGAAGTATAATGATGGCTGGATTAGGGGTTACAGGTATGGCTACAGGAGGTTCAATGACAGGAGGCAGACCTTATTTAGTAGGAGAACATGGAGCAGAACTCGTTATTCCTTCAGGAAATTCTCATATTCAATCAGCTTCACAGACTGCAACAATGGGAATACCTGATGTAAGAATTTCAGGAGAGGATTTAATTATAGTTTTTGATAGAGCTATGAGACATAGAAATACATTAGGATAATGGCTTATAAAGTAACTGAAAATACATTTTATTCCAATTTAGGAAATAGATATGATTTAGAAATATGGTCAAATAATTATAATTTTACAGGAAATACTTTTACTACAGGAAAAGGAGGTTTTAAACTTTCTTATAAAGGTAATGATGACAGAAGGAATGTAGTAATGCCTTCAGAACTTAGTTTTAATTATATTGTAACTTATGATAATAGAGTAGTAGATGAAACTATTTTAAATAAAATTTTAATAGATGCTTCTAAGGAATGGTTTATAATAGTTAAAAGAAACTTTGTTGTCTTTTGGTGGGGAGGTTTAGAGGGTGGATTTGATACTTTAGAAAATGATTATTTTCCTTATTCTGTAAAATTGACTGCAAATGATTATTTAGGTGATGCAATTAATAGAAAAGATTATCTTTCTATAGCTGATTATTCTAAAACAAAGATATCTAATTATACAGCTAAAATGTATACAGATAATGCTGGTTTTATTACTAATAATTATTTAGCAGACTGTTTTCCATTAGGAGAAAATGAGCTTTTATATAGAATTAATAATAGATGGAAGCCTGATAATATTTCAGGTTTTGGAACAAGTAATAATTCTTTAGCTCTTTTAGCTGTAGATCAAAAGGCTTTTTTAGCTTCTTCTAATGAATCAAATAAATACTATCCAGCTAAAGCCTTTAAAGATTGTTTAAGATGTTTAGGTTTAAAAATGTTTCAGGCTGATGGTAAAATTAACATTATTCAAAATAAGTCTTATGTAAGTGAAACAATAGATTTTACTAAAGTTAAATATACAGAGCTTTTAACTCAAACAGGAACAGGATATGAAGAAGATTATTCTATACTAAAAGAAGTTCAATTAGATAATTCAGTTACTCCTACTGTAGCTTCAGGTTTTAAGAATAAAAAATGGATAGAAGAGCCTGTAGATATTACTGATACTATATGGCTAGTAAATAGTGCTACTAAAGATAGTGCTAAACAATTTACAGCTACAGGAAGTAATTCTTATGTATATAGAACATTACCACAAGGACAATATAGAGTTTCTTTTTCTTCTAATGATACTAATGTTAGTATAGCTTATACTAATTTAAGTGCTGGAATTTTAACTACATTATTAACAGAAAGTGGGGAAGCTAATTTTGAATTAACTGATGCTTTAGGTGGTATTTTTGCTATTAAAACTACTCAAACAAGTGGAACTAATACATTTGATAATGTTTCTATTCAATTAGGTACTTTTATTCATAGAACTTTTTTAAATGGTCAGCAATGGAGATTTGAAAGACCTTTAAGTATTGTTAAAGGAACTTTTCAATATGGTGTTGATCATGCTGTAGCAAATAGTAACTTCCCTAGTAGTGGTTTAGATACAACTTATGCTGCTCCTCCTTATGTATCTGCTTTAACAAGTATAGGAGCTTTTTCTACAGCAGCTGCTGATAATTTATTATTAAGAATAAATTTATTTCATGCTGAATTTTTTGATTATGATTTAGGAGCTTTAGTAGTTACTCATATAGGAGGATCTATAACAATGAAATTAAAGTTAGGAAGTTATTATCTTACAGGAACTGTAGATGAAGATTTATCATGGACTTTAGTAGATTCAAATTTTATTCTTAATATCCCTATTAATCCTATAATAGTTTTACCTACAACTCAATGGACTACTTCTACTTTTTTATCTCAAACAGGTCAAGAGTATTGCAATGTTTTTGAAGCTAATACTAGCTCTGATCCTTATTATACTGCTTCTGATGGTACTGCGTCCTATATTGGAGCAAATAAAACTTTTCCTCTTCCTTCTGCTCCAGCTGGAGGAGATGTTCAACTTCAGTTTGTAAGTGCTACAAATAATGTATATAATAATCCTGATACTTCTAATCCTTCTGTAAGTCCTACTCCTTTAACAATAACAAAAAATAATTTAGTCTCTAGATGGTTTACAGGAAGTAATTTAAGTAATTTCTCTAATTCTTCTCTTTTAGGATCTCCTACTTATTTTCAATTAACATTTGCTGGACAAGCATTAGATGAACAAGCTGTAGAATATTCTGCTTCTGCTTCTTTAGAAAATTTTGAAGTTTTAGATTTTGGAGAGTTACCAATAGGAACAACAGGAACAGAAGATTCTACTATTTATTCTTTATTAGCTTGGAATGGTAGTTTTTTTGAGCAGCCTATTTCAATTCAAGTAAATGGCACAGGTACAGCTTATAATATGTGTTCCTTATTATTAAAGGAATATATTCAGCCTCAAACTCTTCCATTAAGAATAATAGATGGAGACTTATTAATAAATGATTTTTCAGCTTTTAATAGTTTAGATATAAAAACTTCTTTAAATTCTTCTTTTGATGGAAATAATGAAGGTAGATATGCTTTAATAAATGGAACTTTTACAGCTGAAACAGATACTTTTTCAGGAAGTTATTATAAAACTAATTCAGGTGAAAGTACAACAGTAACTTTAGCTGATATAGATTTACCTAATACAATTAAAATACCTGATAGATTTACTTTTAGTCCTCCTTTGCCTCCTTATCCTAATGATCCTACTTTTGGAGAATTTAAAATTATTAATGATAATCTTACTGATCCATATTTTAGAACTTTGCCTTCTGATAGTTTATTAAATGTAGTAAAATTTAATTCTATAGGGTTAACTAGTGCTGATTTAGTAGCTGGAACTTCTTATAATAAGGTTGATGTTATTAATAATTCTAGGTGTAAATTATTTGATAATCAGAAATTAATGCTTTATAGAGCTGATTTTTCTAATGTTATGATTTTAACAAAAGATGGAGATTCTACTATTTCTGATACTGCTTTAGATACTGATAGTTATACTCCTTCTGTAAATTATGCAAAAGGAAGTATTTTAGCTTTAGCTACTTATGATATAAATAATAATATAACTACAGGAACTTCTACTCCTAATTTATATAAAGGAGTAACTACTACAGCTATACATATAAAAGCTGATGATTTTAAAATGACTTCAAGTAGTACTATAAGAATGTATTCTAGAGATGATTTAGGTAGTGTTCAGCCTTCAAGTTATGCAGCAAGGACTTCTATATATGCTTCATCTTTTATTCCTGAAAATTATAAATTAACTCATGTAGATATATATTCTAGTCAAAATAGAACTTTTACAGTAAAAACTGCAAGAACTATTAATGATTCTGTTACTTCAATTATGACAGGAGGAACAGCTAATACTACTTTAGCTATTAGTCCTAATTGGACTAGTGTATTAGGAGATTATGTTATATTAGTTTTTGAGCTTGGAGCTAGTAATGATGAAATTTATGGAGCAAAATTAACAATAGAAGCAGTATAAAAATGGATAGAGATACTATAGGAATTTTATTAGCTAATGGAGGAGCATTATCATTATCTTTAACTAATGTACATGAAGGATTACAGGTTTTATCTTTATTAGTAGCTTTAATATATACATTAATTAAAATTATTAAAGAGTTAAAAAATGACTAAAGAAATTCAAGAAACTACTTTAAATATTAGTGTAAAAACATTAATAACTGTAGGTACAGTATTATTTTTAATGGTAGGAGAATATTTAGTTCTTCAGGAAGATATAAGCGAAGCTAAAAAAAAGCCTGTTCCTGAAATTACTAAGTTAGAGTTTGATTTTAATAATGATAAAATAAATAAATTAATAGAGTTAAATACTATAGAAATAAATAATTTAAAAGAAGAAATTAAAATACTTAAAAAATGAATTTTATTTTAGAAAATTGGGGAGAGTTATTAATAGGATTAATGGCATTTATAAAGATTGTAGTTAATTTAACTCCTACAGAAAAAGATAATGCTGTATTTAGTAAATTAGATAATTTAATTAACTTTTTTATTAAAGATAAAATAAAAGATAATGAAAAATAATATTTTAAAGACTATTTCTTCTGTAGCTGGTGTCTTTAAAGAGGGACAGAAGCAGAAAAAATGGTCTGCTAAAAGGTCTGTTAGTGGTGTTATTGTTACTGCTGCTGTAACAGATATGAGTATTAATGGTGTAAGGTGGGAAAATGTAATATTATGCTTTATTGCTGTTCTGCCTTTATGCTTTAGCGTTTTTAATAATGAGAGCAATACTTGTAAGACTAAAAGAAGATAATAATCAGACTTTAGGAGAATTAAATGTTTACAATGGATATGAAAAATTATTTACTTGTAAAACTTTAGAGCTTCCTGATGTTATGAATTTAAATTATATAAGCTGTATTCCTAAAGGAAAATATACAGTAGTTCCTAGAATATCAGAAAAATATAATAAGCATTTTCATATATTAGATGTGCCTAATAGAGATCATATTTTAATTCATGTAGGAAATTATAAAAATCAGACTCAGGGCTGTATTTTAGTAGGTAAAGATTTTGCTTATATTAATAATGATGGTGATATAGATATTACTTCTTCTAAATTAACTTTAAATAAATTATTAAAAGCAGCTCCTGAAGGATTTACTATAGAAATAATATGAAAAATACTCTAATTATAGGAGATATTCATGAGCCATTTAGTAAAGATGGATACTTAGAGCATTGCATTACTACAAAAAAGAAATATAAATGTACAGAGATTATATTCATAGGAGATGTTATTGATTCTCATTATTCTAGCTTTCATAATTCTGATCCTGATGGCTTTGGTGCTGGAGAAGAATTAAACAGAGCTATTAACAAAATTCAGAAATGGTATAAGGCTTTTCCAAAAGCTAAAGTATGTATAGGTAATCATGATGCTATAGTAAGGAGAAAAGCATTTGATTCAGGACTTTCTTCTAAATGGATTAGAGATTATGATGAAGTATTAGGAGTAAAAGGATGGATTTTTAAAGAGTATCATAAAATAGAAAATATATTATTTACTCATGGAACAGGAACTTCAGGAAGGTCAGGAGCAGCTAACAGAGCTTTACAGTTTAGCTGTAATATAGTTCAAGGGCATATACATACAGAATCTAGTATAACCTATTCAGGGAAATTTTGGGCAATGCAGACAGGCTGTGGGGTTGATGAGAATTCTTATGCTATGGCTTATGCTAAACATTTTTCTAAGACTTATAAACTTTCTTGTGGTGTTATTACTAAAGATAAAACTCCTATTTTAATACCTTTTAAATAATTTGTTAAAAAAACTTTTCATTATTGCAATTATTTGTATATTGCATCCATGAAAAAAATAACTTTATTAACAAGTTCAGGAGAACATTATATAGATTCTCCTTCTTATTACATTGATAATTCATTAGAATATTTTACTTATTTATATAAGATTGAAGATATAAATGGAGAGATTAAATGTACTCGATTAAAAATATCTGAAGTAGATGATTTTTTTACTTATGAAATTTCTTCTACTTCTCCTAATCTTTGTTTAGCTCATCCTGAATCAAATAAATTAGTTTGGATTAATGCTATAGCTAAGATGACTGAATTTGTAACCAAATATCTATAAATATGAGTTTTTTACCTAATGGTTATGAAGTGCCTAAAACTTCAAAAGGAGGATATATGAAATTCCTTAAAGGAGATAATGCTTTTAGAATATTAGCTTCTCCTGTAGTAGGTTATGAGAATTGGAAGGATGGTAGGCCTGTTAGATTTAGAATGACTGAAACTCTTCCTCCAGCTTCAGATTTTGATAATGATAAATTTAAACATTTTTGGGGATTAGTAGTATGGAATTATAATGATTCTTCTGTTAATATACTACAACTTACTCAGAGCAGTATTATTAATGAGATAACTGCTTTAGCTAGAGATGAAGATTGGGGAGATCCTACAAAATACGATATTAAAGTTACTAGAGTAGGAGATGGATTAGCTACTGAATATTCAGTTAGTCCTAAGCCTCATAAACAAATTAGTAAACAGATAAAAGAACAGGTTAAATGTATGCCTGTAGATTTAGATAAATTATTTTCAGGAGAAAATCCTTTTAATGTAGAAGTAGTAGCTAATGACCTTCCATTCTAAATTAGTTCCTTTAAGCTATAGCAGTTTAAAAAGTTTTTCTTTATCTCCAGCTCATTTTTTAGCTTATAAAAATAAGGAGAAAAAAGAAACTTCTGCTATGCTTTTTGGAAGGCTAATACATAAGTTAGTATTAGAAGAAGATTTATTATTAGAGGATTTTGCTATTTTTAATGGTAGAAGAGCTGGAGCATCATGGAAAGAGTTTCAATCTGATAATTCTGATAAAGATATAGTAAAAGATGTAGAGTTAGATGAGGCTATTAGAATTAAAGATAGTATTTATAATCATCCTAAAGCTGAGAAGTTATTAAAAGGATTAACTGAGACAGAAAAGTATTTTAAGAATGAAATTAATGGTATTAATTTTCATGGCTATATAGATGGATTTTGTAAAGATTATATTTTAGATTTAAAAACTACTGTATCTTCTGAGCCTCATAAATTTAATAGAGATTCATGGAAATTAAAATATCATCTTCAAGCTGCTATATACTGTGCTGTAACAGGAGTAGATAATTATTATATTATAGCAGTAGAAAAGACTTTTCCTTATGTTGTATCTGTTTATAAATTAGATCAGGAATTAATAGAACATGGGAAAGAAGAATTAGCAGTATTAATAGATGAATTTAAAGAATGGAATGGTAAGCCTATAGGTTATGATTATAAGGCTGGATTAGATTATTTTACTATGTATCTTCCTGAATGGCTTAGATGATGAAAGTATTAGAATTATTTGCAGGATCCAGAAGTATTGGAAAAGTGGCAGAACAAAGAGGTCATGAAGTTTTTAGTGTAGATATTAAAGATTTTGATGGTATTGATTTAGCTATTGATATTGAAGAACTAAAACCTGATTTAATACCTTTTAGCCCTGATATGATTTGGGCTTCTCCTCCTTGTACTACTTACTCTATAGCTGGTATAAGATTTCATAGACCTATAGGAAAATTAATGTCAAATTTTGCTTATAAGTCTGATAAATTAGTAAAAAATGTATTGAATTTAATATTACATTATAAATGTTTGTATTACATAGAGAATCCTAGAGGCTTACTAAGAAAGCAGACATTTATGTTAGATTTACCTAAAACGACAGTATGGTATTGTAAATATGGTGATAATGCTGCAAAGCCTACTGATATATGGAGCAATAATATAAGAAATTTATTTAATCCTTATGGATGGCAGCCTAAAACAGAGTGTTTTAATGGGAATGAAAATTGTCATCATGATAAATGTCCAAGAGGAACAAACAATGGTTTAGGAACACAAGGAAAAAATAATAATTATGAGAGATCTAAAATACCTGTAGAATTGTGTAATGATATTATTTATGCA
>TARA_R100001443_G_scaffold86082_1_pt1 | contig 14352 bp, 18 predicted proteins | sample TARA_R100001443 | Tara Oceans TARA_R100001443 (sample SAMEA2622142) | marine metagenome | biome: marine biome (ENVO:00000447); feature: deep chlorophyll maximum layer (ENVO:xxxxxxxx); material: "saline water (ENVO:00002010), including plankton (ENVO:xxxxxxxx)" | depth 50 m
GTCTTATCTGTTGCCTGCATGGTTTCTAGGACACAAGCCAGAAGGAAAGGTAATTCAGACTGCACACACCGCAGAACTCTCAGTGGGTTTCGGTAGAAAGGTGCGTAACTTGGTTGGCTCAAAGGATTACCAAAAGATATTTGATACTGTAAACCTGCAAGCGGACAGTAAAGCTGCGGGTCGATGGAATACCAACAAAGGCGGTGAGTATTTTGCGATTGGTGTTGGCGGTGCTGTAACTGGTAAAGGTGCGGATTTATTGATAATCGATGATCCACACTCAGAGCAGGAAGGCGCAAGTGCCGATCCCAAAGTATTTGAAAAGACTTTTGAATGGTACACCTCAGGTCCTCGTCAGCGTTTACAACCGGGCGGTGCGATTGTGGTGGTAATGACCCGATGGCACAAACGAGATTTGACTGGAAACCTATTGAAAACCAGTATGAAGCGTGGTGGAGAAGAATGGAGAGTCATTGAGTTTCCTGCAATCCTGCCTTCAGGCAAGTCACTTTGGCCCGGCTTTTGGAAAATAGAAGAGCTTGAAGCCCTTAAAGAAGAGCTTCCTGTTTCAAAATGGTCTGCACAATATCAGCAAGACCCAACCAGTGAAGAAGGTGCATTGGTTAAAAGAGAGTGGTGGAAACGATGGGAAGAAGATCGACCACCGCATTGTGAGTTTTTAATTCAGTCTTGGGACACCGCATTTTTAAAATCAGAAAGGGCAGACTATTCTGCTTGCACGACATGGGGAGTGTTTTACGCAGACGATGAAGATGGGAGAATGGCTCCCAATTTAATTTTATTGGATGCGTTTAAAGAGCGATTGGAGTTTCCAGAACTGAAGAAAGTGGCTTATAAGACATGGCAGAAGTATGAACCCGATGCGTTTATTGTCGAGTCGAAAGCCGCAGGAACACCCTTAATCTTTGAATTGAGATCAATGGGGATTCCTGTATCAGAATTTAGCCCATCGAGAGGGAACGATAAAATAGCAAGAGTGAATGCGGTTGCAGATTTGTTTGCAACTGGAATAGTTTGGGCACCGGAAACCCGATGGGCAGATGAAGTTATTGAAGAGTTTGCGGCTTTTCCAAATGCAGATCATGACGATTTAGTCGATTCCAGCACTCAGGCTTTGTTAAGATTTAGACAAGGTGGTTTTGTCAGCCTTTACTCCGATGAAGAAGATGAACCTTTTTACGCAGGTAAAGCAGAGTATTACTAATGGCAGAAACAAGAGAACAAAGACAGCAAAGATTTCTGCAAAGAGATTTAGATCGCCAAGCAAGAGAGCAACAGATAAAACAAAAGCTCCCAACATTAGGTGCTCAAGCTGGTTGGATGGGCGGATTGATGGCTCCGAGTTCTGGATTGACTGATTACTTTGGTTTATATCCACAGATACCGACTGAAGATAATATGATTCCGACTGAAAGACTGCCAAGTTTTTCTGAGAACATAGAAAACAAAAGATACATGGATGCCTTGTATCAAACGATGGGCGTTCTGGGGGATGCAGCTTATGCTTCTGCTCCATTTACAGGACCAGCAGGGCTTATAGCAGGAACAACATTGAAAGGCATTGGAGCTGCTGGAAAAGCAATTAAAGCAAGTAAATCAAAAGGAATTGCATCTTTGTCTGAACAAGCAGACTTGGTTAATAAATATGCAAGAGATGAGAACTTTGTCTCGCCCACCATTGAGACTTTGATAAATAGAGCACCTAAAGACTTAAAAGGAAAACAGATTACAGAGTGGGTTAATGCTTCTGCAAACAAAGGAGTGAAACCAAAAGAAATTCAATATTTAGGCATTGATGAATTTATTGAAGCAAACCCAAACGCAAGCATTGATGAAGTTGTGCGTGGGGTTAGTGATAATCAAATAAAAATTAGAAAAAATGTTTATGAAGGCGATAACAGTCCAGTATTAGAATTTATAGAAAGCACACCTGATCGTGATCCTTTAGATGGCTCAAATTTTTGGCAGTATAGAACCGATGATTTTTTATATGATATTGAAAGAGGTGATTCACAAATACAAAAAGAATTACTAAATCATTACAATGAAGCATGGGGTGTAAATAAAAAATCTTGGGATGATGTGCCAGAAACAATGCATGAAGAGATTGCTGATTCATTGGCTAAACAAGATTATCTAGATAATCCATATGAGATGATTAAGGTTGCTGATGTAGGTGATAATACCTTTGCACTAGGCAATGAAGATATTGGCTATACCATTTTCGTTAATGGAAAAAGAATGGATACTCCATCTGTTCCTTACAGTAACACAGAAGCTAGGATTCAATTGCGAAATTCAATGTCCAGAGAAGGATATGATTTTGGTAGAGTAGATGGCGAAGAAGATTATTACAGTGATATTCAATATAAAACAGAAATAGATAATAATTTACCCGGCGGTGAAAACTATAGGGAAGTTGTATTTAATTGGGAAAATGCTCCAGAAGATTCAGTTTCCCAATTGCGTCAAACAACAAACCCTCATTTTAATGATGATAACCAAATAGCACACGCATTAGTAAGGGATCGAACTTTAGAAGATGGTTCTAAAAGTTTGCACATTGATGAGCTTCAGTCTGATTTGCATAGAGAAGGATCAAGATATGGTTATAAAACAAAAGAGGGGATTGAATCATCAAATAAAGAATTAAGTAAATTTAATTCATTAATCGATAATGAATACGAAAACTTACAACCAATTATCAAAAAATACGATTTAGACCTAACAGAATATGATTGGAAATCATTGGAAGATGGATACGGTAGTAACATATATTACCAGCCGGATAATATAAGAGCCTCTGCTAAAGGGAAAGTTGCAAAAGAATATGTTAACGAAGCTGTAAAAAAATATACAATGCGTGAAGGTGTTGGACCATCTCAGTTGCCGAAAGATTTAAACGATGCATTAAAAAAATTAGAAGATGCAGCGAACAGCAGTATTGATGAAAGTGGGAAATTATTTAAAATGGTTCCCGACTACCCATTCAAAGACGATTGGTACAATATGGGGATAAAAAGTTTATTGGTTGATGCAATTGATGAAGGCAAAGATGCAATCTCTATTTCTACTTCTGCCGCTATGAAAAATAGATACACTGATCAATACCACAAGTTTTATGAAATGCTGTATGATAAGAAGATACCTTCTGCAATGCAGAAACTGGCTAAGAAATATGGTGGTAAGTTTGAAAAAGGAAGTCTGGATTTAGATGATACTTATGGCGCAGGTTTTAAAGAAACAGCTAGAAACCCAAATGTTATGACACCAAAAACGTCTATAGAATTAGCAAAAGCCAATACGATTAAAATTACCCCAGAAATGAGAAAAAAAGTTTTAGAAGAAGGGATTTCAACTTTTTCTGCGGGCGGATCAATTGGTAATTTTCCTTCTCGTTTAGCAAAAATATAATTAATGGATTACTATGGCAATTGAAAGAACAACACCAGCAACACCAATAGAAGGTGAGTTAGAATCAAGCGTTGAAATAGATATTGTTGAGCCTAATGGCGCAATGATGACCGAAGATGGCGGAATGATTATTGATTTTGATCCCGATGCTTTTGATCCAAGCGGTGATTTTTTTGCAAACTTAGCAGAAGAAATGTCTGAAGATGATTTGCAAATGTTAGCATCAGAGCTTGTTGGTCAATATCAAGGCGATAGAGATTCTAGGAATGATTGGGAAGAAACTTATATAAAAGGTTTAGACCAGTTGGGATTGAAGATTGAAGATCGAACTTTACCATGGCCCGGCTCATGCGGTGTGTTTCACCCAATGCTTACAGAAGCTGTTGTACGATTTCAAAGTCAGGCAATTGGAGAAATATTTCCAGCTTCAGGACCAGTAAATACTAAAATATTTGGCAAGGTTACTCCTGAAAAAGAACAGCAATCAAAAAGAGTTCAAGATTATATGAACTATTTGTTGACTGATAGAATGACTGAATACCGAACTGAAACTGAAAAACTTTTGTTTTCATTGCCATTAGCGGGTTCAGCATTTAGAAAAGTTTATTACGATCCAAACATGGACAGACCATGTGCAATCTTTGTTCCTGCTGAAGATTTTATTGTGTCTTATGGTGCAACCGATCTTCAAATGGCAGAACGAGCTACACACATTATGAAAAAGAATGCGAATGATGTGCGTAAATTACAGGTATCAGGCTTTTATAGAGACATTGACTTACCTGATCCATCTCCTGATCCAGATGATATTCGTAAAAAATACGATGAATTAACAGGCGATAGCTCAACTTATGACTTTGATAATCGCTATACGCTGTTAGAAATGATGGTGAACTTAGACCTACAAGGCTTTGAAGATACTGATGATGAAGGAAATGAAACAGGCATTGCACTTCCTTATGTAGTTACCATTGATATTTCAAGCAACAGCATTTTGTCCATTCGCAGAAATTGGTATGAGAAAGACAATAATCGAATGATGCGTCAACACTTTGCACATTATCAATACTTGCCGGGTCTTGGGTTTTATGGATTTGGTTTGGTGCATTTGATTGGTGGATTGGCAAAATCTGCTACTTCACTGTTAAGACAGCTAGTAGATGCAGGAACATTATCAAACTTGCCGGGTGGTCTAAAGTCCAGAGGGCTTAGAATTAAAGGGGATGATACTCCGATTATGCCGGGTGAGTTTAGAGATGTAGATATTCCCGGTGGTGCAATTAGAGACAACATTACATTTCTTCCTTACAAAGAACCATCGGCAACTCTTTATCAGTTGCTAGGAAATATTGTTGAAGAAGGAAGAAGGTTTACGAGTGCATCAGATTTAAATGTCAGCGACATGAACTCAGAAGCTCCAGTTGGAACAACATTAGCAATTCTTGAAAGAAGCATGAAGGTTATGACTGCTATACAATCTAGGCTTCACGCTTCAATGAAACAAGAATTTAATATCTTAGTTAATGTAATTAAAGACTTTACCTCTCCATCTTATCCTTATGAGGTTGATGCAGAGTCTGATATTAAGGCTGAAGATTTTGATGACCGCATTGATGTCCAACCTGTTTCTGATCCAAACTCAGCAACAATGTCTCAAAGAATAATGCAGTATCAAGCAGCACTTCAGTTGGCTCAACAATCGCCACAGATTTATAATTTGCCTGAATTACACAGACAAATGTTAGATACATTAGGCATTAGAGATGCAGACAAGATTGTTCCGCTAGGCGATGATGTAAAAGCTGCTGATCCAGTCAGTGAAAATATGAATATGATTAATGGCGAACCAGTTAAAGCATTTGAATATCAAGATCAAGAAGCACACATTAGAGTTCATATGAGTGCTATACAAGACCCAGAGTTGGCTCAAATGGGCGCAAACAACCCACAAGGTATGCAGTTACTACAAGCATCTGTAGAGTCTCATATTAGAGAACATTTGGCATTTCAATATCGTGATGAGATTGAAAAAGAATTGGGTGTTGAGTTACCTCCATTGGGTGAGCCTCTTCCAGAAGATATTGAAAAAAGATTGTCATCAATGGTTGCTGAAGCTGCGGAAAGATTATTACAGAAAAACGAAAGAGAAGCGCAACAACAACAAATTCAACAACAAATGCAAGACCCATTGGTTCAAGCAAAAATGCGTGAACTTGATATTAAAGAAGCTGAAGTTCAGCGTAAAGCTCAAGCCGATATGGTTGATGCACAAGTTGATATGCAAAAGGCTCAAAGCCGTGATGCTATTGAGCTTGAAAGAATTAGGTCGCAAGAAAAAATTGCTGATGCCAGCGTAAAACAAAAACTGGTTAGCGATGTAATTGATGCTCAAGTAGAGGGCGAAAAAATTGAAAGTGAAGAAGCCACTAAAGCAGCTGAGATTGCATCAAGACTTGCATCTGATATAACATCTGATAATACTAATGGACAGTAATATACTGATTGAAAAGTTTAAGTCGAGAATACGAGACTTAATGAACGATAGAGCAGATAATATTGCTACAGGAAGTTGTACTAGTTTTGATGAATACAAACATCAATCTGGTGTAATCGAGGGTTTAGCCCTCGCAGAGCGTGAACTTTTGGATATTATTCAAGAATTAGAACGACTCTAAATCGGCATAGTGCCGCAAGGTAACTCGGAAACCTTTAATAATTCCGTGCAAAGAGGTGGTCATGCAAACTGCACTCGATATAGAGAAAGAAAAAAAAGAGGCAACACAGTTGCCAGAACCCACAGGATATAGAATCCTAATTGCAATCCCTGAAAAAGAAGATAAAACCGAAGGCGGTATTTTGAAAGCGGATGAAACTATTCGCAATGAAGAAGTAGCCACTATTACAGGTTTTGTTTTAAAAATGGGACCTGATTGCTACAAAGACGAATCACGATTTCCTACTGGAGCTTGGTGTTCCGAAGGAGATTTTGTTGTTTTTCGTGCATTTAGTGGTACTAGGATTAAAATTCATGGGAAAGAATTTCGCATCATTAATGATGATAGTGTCGAAGCAGTGGTTGATGATCCCAGAGGGATAGAAAAAGTATGAGCGATACTAACGAAAACTCAACAATGAGTACAGAACAGAAGTTTTTAGGCGTTAAATCTAAAATTGGCTCTAAGCCAGATGAGGTTGTTGAGTCTGAAAATGAAATTGATATTGAAATTATTGATGATTCTGAAGAAAAACCTGAAAAAAAAGAAAAGGTTTTTGCTGAAGATGTTAAAAATGATTCAGAAAAGCCAGTTGATGAAGAAATTTTAAATGTCGATAAAGGCGTTCAAAAAAGAATTGATCAATTAACTGCAAAACATCATGAAGAAAGAAGGCAAAAAGAACAAGCTGCAAAACTTCGTGATGAAGCAATTAAATATGCACAGCAAATAAAGTCTGAAAATGATCGTTTAAACCAATTGGTTAATGATGGTCAGCAATATCTTGGAAAACAAGCCGAAGAAAGAGCAGAGTTTGCTAAACAAGCAGCACAAGAAAGATATAAAAAGGCTTATGAAGATGGTAATGCTGAAGAGATTATGATGGCTCAAGAGGCATTAACTAGAGCAACTATGGATGCGGCTAGTGCTGAACAATTTAATGCAAGGATTCCAGAGGAAGAATTTGTTCCACAACAACAAGAACAGTTTGTTCCTCAACAACAGATGCCACCAAGACCTGATGATAAAGCTATTTCATGGCAAGCAAAAAACCAATGGTTTGGAAGTGATCCTGAAATGACTAGCTTTGCATATGGTGTGCATGAAAAATTAGTTAGAGAAGAAAACATTGATCCTGCTTCTGATGAATACTATGAAAGAATAGATTCAAGAATGAAGTCAGTATTTCCAGATTTCTTTGGGAGTGAAGAAAAAGAAGCTGTAAGCTCCAATTCCCAAAGTTCCGTGATTGCACCTGCTACACGCAATAATGGTGCAAAACCACGCAAAGTACAGCTTACAGCAACTCAAGTCGCCCTCGCAAAGCGTCTTGGGGTAACGCCAGAACAATATGCTAACCAGTTGGTTAAGGATATGTCTGCAAATAACTAGAGGATATTTATATGTCTGAAGAGCGCACTCCAAGAGAGGAGTATAATCGAGAAACCACACAACGAAAGAAGTCGTGGTCACCACCAAATGTACTACCTGACCCTGAACCAGAGGAAGGATGGGTGTTTAGATGGGTTCGTACCAGCATGATTGGTAATCCAGATAACACTAATGTTTCCAGTAAGTTTAGAGAAGGCTGGGAGGTCGTCTCTGCTGAGTCTCAACCTAAGTTGAAAATACTTTCGGATGAAGATTCACGCTGGGCAAGCGAAGGTGCAATTGAAGTTGGTGGGTTATTATTATGTAAAGCCCCTGTTGAAATGGTCAAAGAACGTAAAGAATATTACGAGAAAATGGCTGATCAACAAATGAATGGCATTGATAATAATTACCTTAGAGAAAATGATCCAAGAATGCCTATGCTTCAACCGGAAAGGCAGTCTAGGGTTACTTTCGGGAGTAACTCCAAGAAGTAATTTATTATTTCATGGGGTTATGAATTTTAACTTTGTGATGTAAATAGGGAGGCTATTATGCCTAGTAGTGCAACACCTTACGGTGCTATGCCACAAGCTGGACTTAGTTGTAATGGTTCTTTTAGCGGAAAAGTTCGTCACTATAAAATTGCGAGTGGTTATGGCACTGGTATTTTTTATGGCGACTTCGTTAAGCTAGTTACTGCCGGTACTGTCGAAAAAGACACTGGCACGACTTCCTTAACTCCAATTGGTATTTTTGTCGGATGTGCTTACACCGATCCAAATACTAATCAAAAGACCTTTAATCAACAATGGCCCGCATCTACTTCTGCTTCAGATGCCGTAGCCTATGTTATGGATGACCCAGATATTACTTTCCAAATGCAATGTGACGGCTCTGCCGCTCAAGCTGTATTGGGAACTAATTGTGCGGTTGTTCAAACAGCAGGCTCTACCTCTATAGGGACTAGCAAAAACGCTGTCGATATTTCTACTGCAGCTACCACTAACACACTACCAGTTCGTATCATCGAGTTTGTCGATGGACCGAACTCTGCTGTTGGTGATAGTTACACTGATGTTGTCGTCAAGTTTAATGTTGGTCACCTCATGGACAACACAACTGGAATATAAGGAATTTAATAAATGGCTATTTCAAGAGCACAGTTACTTAAAGAACTTCTACCCGGTTTAAATGCGTTGTTCGGGCTAGAGTACGGCAAGTACGAAAATGAGCATGAAGAGATATATGAGACTGAATCATCAGACAGATCGTTTGAAGAAGAAGTCAAGCTAAGTGGCTTTAACGCTGCCCCTGTAAAAGACGAAGGTGCTGCTATCAGTTATGATAACGCACAAGAATCTTTTACTGCTCGATACAACCACGAAACCATTGCAATGGGATTTGCTATTACTGAAGAAGCTATGGAAGATAATCTTTATGATTCGCTTTCTGCACGCTACACTAAAGCACTTGCCAGAGCTATGGCTTATACGAAGCAAGTCAAAGCTGCATATCCTTTGAATAAAGGGTTTGGAGATTTTGATTCAGGTGATGGAGTTGATTTATTCAGCACCTCTCACCCTCTTGTTTCAGGTGGAACAAACTCGAACACTCCTTCTACACAAGCTGATCTTAACGAAACTTCACTAGAAGCGGCTGTTATTCAGATTGCTGGATGGACTGACGAGCGTGGTTTGCTAATTGCTGCAAAACCAACGAAGTTGATTATACCGCCTAACTTGATGTTTGTTGCTCAACGGATACTACAGTCTGATCTCAGAGTGGGTACTGCTGACAATGATATTAATGCGATAAAATCAATGGGCGTTGTTCCCGGTGGTTATGCTGTGAATCATTATCTAACTGATACTGATGCATGGTTCTTAATGACCGATGTTCCAAATGGATTCAAACATTTCGTTAGAACTCCAATGGAAACGAGCATGGATGGCGATTTTGATACTGGAAATGTGAGGTACAAAGCTAGAGAAAGATATTCATTTGGAGTATCTGATCCGCTTGGTGCTTTCGGTTCTTCAGGAGCTTAATTTTGTTAATGGAACCTGTGATGGGGGGGTTTCTTACTCAACCCCCATTAACTTTATCTAGGGTAAACTTGTCCTACAGACTGACCTAGCAGACTCGCCAAGACGGTAGGACTTATTTCCGTAGGAGGAAATTATGGCAAAATCAACCTTTTCAGGACCAGTTCAATCATTGGCTGGTTTTATTTCGGCAGGAAATGCTAACGTAGTTAGTCTAACTGCTGATACAACACTTACAGTTGCATCTCACGCTGGTAAAGTATTAATAACAAATGATGCAGATGGTAAATTTACTTTGCCTTCTATCGTTGCGACTGCACCAGATGCAGATGACGATCCAAATCAAACTAACAATTTGGGTGCTACTTTTACATTTGTTGTTGTTACAGCAGCTACAGATATGGACATACTAACTGACGGAACAGATAAATTCGTTGGCGGTCTATATACTGGTGTAGATGATGCAACAGGTAAAACTTTTATTTCTGGATCAAGCAATGATGTAATTACTATGAACGGAAGCACTAAAGGCGGACTAGCTGGTAGTATCGTAAAAGTTACTGCAATGGCTTCTGCTAAGTATGCTGTCGAAGGGATTATTCTTGGATCAGGAACACTAGTAACTCCATTTGCTGACGCATAAGGGGGTAAATAATGGCTGATGCAGTAGCAACACAAACCATCTCTGATGGAGCACAACACGCTACATTTAAGTTTACTAACGTAAGTGACGGTACTGGAGAGAGTGCCGTCACTAAAATTGATGTTTCTTCTTTATCTGTTAATCCAGTAACAAGAATGTCTTGCAGTTCAGTAAGCATTGAAAAAATCTATTTCAGCAATATCGGAATGGGTGTCAAAATATTATTTGATGCTGATACTGATGTATTAGCTATTCAGCTTCCTGCTGATTGGTCTGATGAATTTGATTTTTCTAATTTTAGCGGTATTCCTGATAATGCAGGAACTGGCTCTACAGGCGATGTTAAGTTTACAACAGTTGGTCATAGTAGTGGCGATGTTTATACTATCGTTATGACTGTGATTAAACATTACACTAATCCAAGCTAGGAATTGTTATGGCAAAATATAAAGTAGTTCAAAATGGAGAAAGAGTTCCAAGTGGAGAGCCAATTTTTCAAGTTGCAGAAATCATTGACGGCGAAGAAGTTATCGTTGATGGCAGTCTAATGACTAAAAAAGAAGCTCAAGCTGCTATGAAAGCTCTTGCTCCTGCAAAAAAACCTGCTAAGAAAAAAGCTAAAAAGTAATGCCACTGAAAAGTGGCGGCTCTAAAAAAGTTATTTCTGGGAATATCTCTAAGTTAAAACAAGAGGGGTATCCCCAGAAACAAGCTGTTGCTATATCATTATCTAAATCAAAAAGAAAAAATAAGGGAGGCTATATGCCTAATTATTACGATTCAAAATCTTCTAAACCTAAAAAAAGCAAAAAAGTAAAATATGCTGAAGGAAAAATGATTAGGTATATGGGTGGAGAAGATATTAAAGTTGAAAACTATAACGACCAAATTAAAAGAAAATTTGGTGGTGGAAAGCTGTAAATGGCAATTGCGACCACTAATGCTTTCAATCTCAATATAGGTGAGATTGTTGAAGAAGCCTATGAACGAGCGGGATTAGAAGCTCGTACTGGCTATGACTATCGTACTGCTAGACGTAGTATTGATATGATGATGCTTGAGTGGCAAAATCGTGGAATCAATTTGTGGACAATTGAAAATGGAACACAAACATTAACTGCCGATACAGCAACCTATACATTGCCTGACGATACGATTGATTTGATGGAAACTCATCTTAGGTTAAATTCTGGAGACAGTTCTAGTCAAACTGATTATCAACTAACTAGAATATCACCTAGTCAATATGCTGATATACCTAATAAATTACAGTCAGGTCAGCCTACACAGATATGGATTCAAAGACTTACAACAACGCCACAATATACACTTTGGCCCGTGCCTGATGATACTCAAACATATACTGTTTCTTATTATCGGATAAGACAAATTTATGATAGCGGAACACCCGGTAGCAATAATATGGATGTTCCTAAAAGATTTTTACCTTGTTTGGTTTCTGGGCTGGCTTATTACATAGCTATGAAAAGACCAGAAGTATCAGACCGATTGCCTATATTAAAACAAGAGTATGAAGAACAATGGCAATTAGCTTCAGAGGAAGATAGGGTTAAAGCGAATTTTCGTTTTGTGCCGTGGACATCTTACAATAACTAATGACACAGTTTGCACAAGGTAAGTATGCTTTTGGATTTTGTGATCGTTGCGGTTTTCGTTACGATTTAAAAGATTTAAAAGATGAAGTAGTTGACACAAGACTCAGTGGATTCTTGGTTTGTCCTGAGTGTTTTGATCAAGATCAACCTCAGTATCAACTAGGTAGAACACCAGTTGATGATCCAATTGCTTTGGAGAACCCAAGACCTGATAAAGCACAAGAAGCCAGTAGGCGTTTATATGCATTTGACCCGATTGGTGGTGGTGTTACTTCTGCTGGATCAAGAACAGTTGGTCTTGATATGAGTGGTGAAATAGGAAAACTTAAAGTAACAACAAGCTAGAGGATAAAAAATGGACAATAAAAAACTAGAAACACTAAAAAATAGTGAGCGATATAAATTTTCTTCTAAAAAAGATCAAAGGAAAATGATAAAAGATTTTAGAAAAAAACAATCACAAGAAAAAAGAAATATGGGAGCTGAAGGACAAGCTCCAGAAAACTATAATGACCAAGTTAAAAGAAAATTTGGTGGTGGAAAGTTATAAAAAACAATGACTTATGGTGAATTAAAAAACTTAATACAGAATTATCTCCAGAATAGTGAGACTTCTTTTACTACATATCTTCCAGATATTATTAAACAAGCAGAAGATCGTATTCTTGAGAATGTTCAGTTGCCTGTTTTTAGAAAGAATCAGGTGGGTGCTTTATCTTCAAGCAATCAGTATTTAGGCATACCTACTGATTTTTTAGCACCCTATTCTTTGTCTTTTACAAATAGCAGTAATCAAACTTTTTTAATAAATAAAGATGTTAATTGGATTAGAGAGCTATATCCGAATGCATCAACAACAGGAGAGCCTGAATATTACGCTATATTTGATAATGATTATTTTATTGTAGCTCCAACACCAGACTCTGCTTACAATGTTGAATTACATTATTTTTATAGACCAGCATCAATAACTGCTGGCTCAGATAGTGGTACAACATGGTTATCAACAAATGCACCTTCAGCATTGCTATATGCTTGTTTGCTAGAAGGATATGTATATATGAAAGGCGAACAGGATATGATGTCTGTTTATAACACAAGGTATGAATCTGCATTGGGCAGACTTAAAGTATTGGGAGAAGGCAGAGATAGAAACGATGCCTACAGAGCAGGACAGCTTTAAATCTTCTAAAAAAATGGAAGATAAAAACATTGCAATTGTAGCAATGGGACAAAGCCAGATAGATTTTCATTTATCACAGGTTCATAGTGTATCGTTTGATGAAGTATGGGCAGTTAATGCAATGATAGGTGTTTTGCCTCGCATAGACAGGGCTTTTATATTAGACCCCATGAGTCGTTTTTTAGATTCAGAAGATGCAGGGTCTATGACAAAAATGATGAGACTGGTTCTACCAACTGCTTATTATCCCATTTATTCTTGTGAGCTAGATGAAAGAGTGCCTGCTGTTGAAGAATATCCATTAGAAGAAGTTGTAGGAAAGCTCGGTTGTTCTTATTTCAACAATACAATTGCTTATGCCATTGCTTATGCATTATGGTCTAATGTTAAAAGCATTGCTGTTTTTGGCGTTGATTTTACTTATAAAAGCAATATGCATTTTGCAGAAGCTGGAAGAGGATGTGTTGAGTTTTGGTTATCTAAATGCATTGATGCTGGTATAGATGTTTCAATAGCACCAAGATCATCATTACTAGATACAGATATAGGTTTTAAAGATAAACTTTATGGTTATCATAGATTAGATGATCCAAAGGTTACTTATCAAAATGGAAAAGGAATAAAGGTTTGTAAGTTTTCTGAGGTTCAAATAGAAAAAAACTTAAAGCCAGTTGGAAAGATAGATAGAAATGATATAAATTTAAACCCTCCAGAGCCAAAAAAATACTAATGGAAACAGATTCTTTTACAATATCTATAGGAAATTTAGGAGTTAAGACAACTAAAAATAGAGGTCACACTCCAGAAGAGGTTGCTGAAATGGCGACTGAAAAAATTATTTCGGTAAGTGATACAGCACCACCGCAAATTAAAGCACAAGCACACGCTTTTAAAAATTTGTGCTACAAAATCATTGCTTATTATATGCATGAGGCGATTAAAAACCATATGTGTACTATAGGGAATCAATTAGAACAGCAAGGTCATAAAGACTTAGCTGAAATTATTAGGAGGCTATAATGGCTATAACACAAGCAATGTGTACTTCTTTCAAAAGTGAGCTTTTGCAAGCGGTACATAACTTTAAAGCGACTGGAGGTAATACCTTTAAACTTGCTTTATACACTAGCTCTGCGACTATGAGTGCTTCTACTACAGCCTATAGCACAGGTCAAGAAGCATCAGGAACAAACTATACTGCGGGTGGAGCAGCTTTAACAAACGTCAACCCTACAACATCAGGAACAACTGCGTACACTGATTTTGCTGATTTAACTTTTGGTACAGCTACTATTACTGCAAGAGGTTGTATGATTTATAATGATACAGCTACTGGCGATCC
>TARA_R100001443_G_scaffold256_2_pt1 | contig 14345 bp, 13 predicted proteins | sample TARA_R100001443 | Tara Oceans TARA_R100001443 (sample SAMEA2622142) | marine metagenome | biome: marine biome (ENVO:00000447); feature: deep chlorophyll maximum layer (ENVO:xxxxxxxx); material: "saline water (ENVO:00002010), including plankton (ENVO:xxxxxxxx)" | depth 50 m
TATGATAGTGCCTGTAGCAGATATTAATAATGCACAGCAAGAAGATGGTACAAACGCATTAATAGATAATGCTATACAATCTGGAATCTCTACATTAAGAAAGAACAATGGAGATGGTGGAGATAGTTCTAAAGCACTATTGAAGTTTGCCTGTGATAATGATGCAGACAATGATCCAGATGTATTTGACTCTTATACTAAATACTCTCATGCACAGATTATGACTGAATTAGCTAAAAGTGAGTGGACTACAGAAATTGAATAAAAAATGTGCTTGTATCTTTTTTTGTATTTGCAATAACAAGGGTAATAGTCTTGCAGAATTTGCTGTTACAATGGCTATCATGGCTACTTTGGCTACTACCGCAGCTCCTGCTTTTAGTCGTATCGGTGAAGGTGCTAAAGCAAAACAAACAAGAGCCAATCTTGAAAAGATTACTAAAGCATCTTCCATGTGGTACAACCAACAAGTTGAAGTAAATGGTATGGGAAGGTTTCCCAGTCAGGCACATAGAACAAGCAGTATTGGAGTTTTAGTAGATGATAATAACAACAGAAGAATCGAAATAGAGGAATTAGCAGATGCAGAATTTGTACCAGTATTTGATGACACGAGTTTTTTACACTTGTTTGACAATGATACCATCAAATCTCCTTATCAAGATGGTGGTTATCAATATGCCATTATTGGTGGTTCTGGGACTGGGAATAGTATTATATCTCCAATCTTTGTAGTGATAGATAAAGAAAACCCTGAAGATTTTTATAAATATTATAAGCCTTGAAAAGGAATGAAAAAATATTACTAGGTAGTTGGTTACTAATGCTTTTTAGTATTCTTCTTATTGTAATGACTTTATCTAGTTGTAATGGTGGTTGGGCAATAGCTGGAGTAGATATTTCTCCAACAGATTCTATTAAGACAGACTTTATGATTATAACAGATCAAGACAGTACAAAGCATTGGTATATAAGAACAACTATTCAAGGGGGAATATTAGTTGGTGATAATTGGTGTCATAGGCATGAGCGTTGGGAAAAAGTAGAGAAGAAGTGAGTGAGAAGCCCAAGACATACAGGTCATATGGGATGGCAAAGATTGATGATAACTTTCGTATTAGTCTTAACATTAAGTGGCTTGGGCAAATTATTGTGGCAGTTGCTTTTATTGTGCTGGGCTACTTACGAATTGAAAATAGACTTGCAGAACTTGAGCGAGGAATGGAACTTGCTGATACCAGAATTACAGAGCTTGTCGATAAGCACATGAAAGAAGAACAAAAAGAAAGAGAAGCTATGGAAGAGCGTATATCGTTCTTTGAAAAAGAATTAAATCTAAATCCATTTAGTTGGAAGAGGAAAAAGAAATAGTGGTGGATTTTTTAGCAATATACTCAGAAGCAGGTATGATAGGAGTAGTTGGTGCTATGTTTGTTTTTATGGTGTACTCCATGAATAAGAGAGGCAATGAGCAAGCATCTGCATTAAAAGATTTAGAAATAGAAAATAAGGGACAATCTGAAACCTTAGAAAATATGGAAGGTATGGTTATTAAGCTTATAAATAGATGGAATCAATCAGATGATAAGCTTGATAGAAAGTTTGATGCATTAAATAAAGAGATAAATGATTTAGACAATCAAGTATCAGAAATCAAAGGAAGTCTTTCACGAGTAAATGGAAAACATTAATGGATAGTTTAAAAGTAGCGTCAGCAAGTTTAATGAATTATGGATTATCATTGGCAGAGGTAAGCTTATTTCTGCAATGCGTAGTGGCAGTAATGACAATAATCTATTTAGCATATAAGATAATAAGAATAAGGAAAGTATAATATGTTTGCAAAAATGATGACTGAGTGGTTATTAGATGATGAAGTAAAAGGCGATTTAATTAGTCAATTAAATAAAGAAATTGACATTCCTTTTATAAATGAAAAAACAGAAGAAAAGCTTTTAAATGCATTATGGAAAATCATATGTGCAGTTATTGGCAAAAAGTTGGGTGCTTAGTGCCAAAGTTTGGTAAAAGGTCACGCAGTAGGCTAAAAGGGGTGGATCCTAAATTAGTTAATGTGTTAAATGAGGTAGTAAAATACTTTGACATAACGGTGATAGAGGGGTTAAGATTGCAGTCGAGACAAGATGAATTAGTAGCTCAAGGCAAGAGCAAAACTAAATTCGGTAAGCACGTACTTGGCAAGGCTGTAGATATAGCCCCATACCCTATAGATTGGGAGTCACGAGATGACTTTCATTATCTAGGGGGATTCGTTCTAGGTATCGCTGCAAAGATGGGCGTAGATGTCCGTTGGGGAGGCGACTGGAGTGATTCGAGTCTTAGTAGAGGAGCAAGAACCACCAAAGATAATAACTTTGATGACCTTGTTCACTTTGAACTAAAAGACTAAAACATGGGAGTTACAGTTGAAAATCAAACACAGAGTGGTTGTCTTTCCAGACATTCACTTTCCAAATCACGATAAGAAGGCATTTGCATGTGCATTAAATGTATTAAAAGAAGCAAAGCCTTCTGCATTTTTACTATTAGGGGATACCATTGATGGTGAATCAGTTAGTCATTGGCAATGGTCAAAGAAGAAAAGACCACCTCTTGAATATCAATTACCAGCTATAAAAAAAGAAATTGAAGAAGGAAACAAAGGACTTGATGAAATTGATGAAGTTTTACAACTGGTACAATGCAAGAAAAAGATTTTTGCACAAGGAAATCACGAACTCTGGTTTGACAACTTTGTCGAAGAAAATCCCTACTTAACCCAGTATGGATCAAGAAAAGCATTTAAGTTCGATGAGAGGGGCTATGAGTGGCATAAATATGGAGAAGTATTTAGAGTACTTGGAAGCAAACTCTACGCATATCACGGGGGGCATTACATGGGTGTCTCCCACGCAAGAACCCATGCCTTACAATTGGGATGCAACGTTATCTACGGGCACACTCATGACTGCCAAAAAGCAACCATCCAACACATTGATGGAGCACATATGGCACATTCAATGGGATGTTTAACTGATATGACGAAGAGTTATTTAAAAGGTAGACCTACTAATTGGAGTCACAATGTGGGTGTAGTAGATATAATGTCTAATGGAAATTTTAATCTTATGGTACATACAATAAGTAATGGCTATACAACATATAACGGGAAATTAATTAGTGCCTAAACAACTTCATGAAATAAAACGATTTCAATCTGGGACAATAACAACTCCTTCTGACACAGACATTCCAGAAGATGCTGCTATTAGTAGTTTAAATATAGATGCAATGGCAGAAGATGGAGTTTTAAAAGGTGCGAAAAAAGATGCTCTTATTGGTGTAGCTTCAAGCTATACTCAAATTACTGGAGCATTCGATGTTGGAGTATCAATTTCAAATGGAGCAACCGAATTTAGTGTTGAAAATGGAGATGAACAATGGGATGAGGGTGGTAAAATTATTTTTAATGACACTTCTAATGTTACCCAAATATTGACTTTTTCACGTAGTAGTGGGTCTGACAGCATTACTAGCGTTTCTGGTTGGGTAAGTGGGGGTAGTTTAATTACCACAACCGTTATTTATAAATATGTATCTTCTAATATAAAAGCAGATAAGTTTGAATCAATAGATATTAATGGAGAGTATAATGGAGTCGTTTTTGATGATACAGATAATAAATTTAAAACAATAGATAATTTATCTAGAACAAGAGCTACTTCATCTAACTTATCATCGACAGCTGAAACGCATAGCGTTTTACCTTCTATGGTAAATAATAACAAGGAACTTCATATCGGCATGGGTGCTGGTGTAAATGATGTTCCTAGGTGGTGTGGTATAATATCACATGGTCAGTTTGGTGGCTCTGCTCCTTCAGGGTTGCAATTAAAAAACGCTAAATTATCTAGTCCAGTATCTTTTCCAAATTTTCATAAAGTAGTTAGTGATGGAACTCATATATATGGAATAGAATATGGTAGTTATATACTGTATAAATTAAGAATAAGTGACTATAGTGTTGTAGAGTCTAAACTTATAGAATCTGGAACATTACCGCAACTTAGTGCTATTGCATTAGCTAGTGATAACAATATATGGTTATTTGATATTGGCAGTAAGGTTTATTCTGGTTCCACTCCCAATACTCTAGGTTCTTGGTATAAAGTAAGTGTTTCAACTCTTGAAATTATTTCAAGTGGCGTTTTAACTATAAATAAAAGTACTAGTGACATGGTTGGATATGGTTATACAGGCGTTGGTAATACAAGAGCTTCTGGAGATAAGCCTGTTGTTACAGATATGATAGAAATAGGTAATTATATGTACTTCGGTTTAGCATCTGGGATTACAGGTAATGCTCAATATCTTGGAGACAAATTATGGCTATGTAATAAACTTACTTCTAGCTTTGTTACTGGAGCAACGGTACAAGCAGATATGAGAAGTATTGTAATGGCTGATGGTGAAACAGGTACAAATCCTAAAAAATGGGAATTAGGGTATACCAGTACTCCAATATATGCTCATGCAATTGTACCTCCAATATGTTTAATAGACCCTAAACATAGTAGTGATGAGTATTGTGGTGTTGTTATGGAGTGGTATAAAGCAGATGGTAGTACAAGTTTGCATAATGTTTCAGGTCAGGGTATACGAAATAAAGATAGTGGTTCAAGTGTAGAGGAAGTTGGACTATCTGTTATGAGTGTAAAATATGATAGTAGTACGTCTACTGATCCTGACAACTGGGCTTCTTATACAGTTGGTAGTGATACAGAAACTAGTAGTGGTAAGGTATTTGGTATATTTCAAAGTAGTGATAAATCTAAAATGATGTTTGCTTTTGAAAATAGCTCCACTTCAACTTTAACAGATTATCAACTTATTAATGCATATGACCATGACACTACTTACTCAGATCATCAATTAGATCCTAGAGCTTCTAATACATCTGAAGATATTAATCGAGGTGTAGTTTACTTTAAAAATAATAGTAGTAATTATGATTTTCATATATTTTCAGGTTCAGGAGTTGGTAGGTGGATGTCTTTAATTAACGATTCTAATGGAACCAGTGCTTACACCACTAGATTAGAAAACGCAATTGAGTTAGAATTAACTGAGAATAGTTTAACAAGTGGTACACATGCAGATAACAAAAAATACTATTATAAAGCTTCGTTTACTTATGATGGGTATCAGGAGTCTCCATTAGGAGACTTTACTTCAATTACCTCTACAGGAAAACAAGTACAGATAAAAGTTAATGTTCATAATGCATCAGTAATAAGTACAAGAGTTTCTCATATTAATATTTATATGGCTGATGGTGCAAGTGATACAATAGCACCAACTGGATTTTATAGGTATGTAACAAGATTAAAGTTAGATGCTTCATGGGATAGTGTATCTGATAATGCTAATTCACCAGATTGGGGTTCTTATTATACAAAATTATTTACTCACGCAACTGGATTAGGAGCATCATACGAAGCTAGGACTGGTATTTCTGAGGTAATAGATGATACTATCCCTCATTATTCATTTTCTACTGAGTTAAATAACCATCTATTTGTAAGTGGGTGTTATCATTCTGATATTGATGATACATCAAATTATCTATTTAAATCTAGACCATATAATTATAACCAGTTTAACTATATAAATGATTTCCTAATACTGCCTATATACCCAACTGCAATGGCTTCATTTAACAATCGGATATTTATATTTAATAATAATAACATACTAAGAATTGAACCGAATAGTTTATATGTAGAATCATCTTTTAAAGGTATTGGTTGTTTAGGACAAGATTCAGTTTTAGTAACAGAATATGGTATGTGTTTTGCAGATGAGCATGGTATTTATTTACACGATGGTCAGAAACCTAATAATATATCTATTCCTATCCTAAGAGGAGATAGTGTTTATAGTTGGGAAAATATTGATTCTTCATTTGTACCTAAGATTGCTTTTAATAATTATAATAAATCTTTCTTAATAACATTTAAAACATTTGCTTCAACATATTATACATGGGAATATAGTATACTAAAACAAAGGTGGGATTTGCAGAGATTGTTTTTGAGTCATGGTGGAAGTCAGGAGACCGCTGTTCCTAAAGATTTTATACTAAATAAAGAAGGTGATTTATTATGGAATATAAATGGTTCTTTTTATCATATTAATGGAAATGACACAGATAGAAAAAGTTGGGATTGGGAAAGTAAAGAAATAACTCTAGGTCGAGATACACAAAATAAATCTTTTACTAATTTTAGTTTAACTGGTAGTCCAAGTGGAAGTTTAGGTACAAATATAAATATAAAAATAGATAGTGGTACTGTAACAGAAACAAGTAATGATGAAGCTAGTGGTTATACTAATTTTACAATTTCTCAAAAAAAGGGAAAGAAAGCTCAGTGGATATTAGCCTCTCAAACTGGTATTGTAGATTCGTTAGGTGTTGTTTATAGGCTATTAAAAGCGAATGCTAGTAACTAATGGCAATATCTAAGAAGAAAGCAATATTATTAAATGATTTGGATATTCCACAGATCAATCTAGTTATATCAAAACTATATGACGATTTAAATGATGTAATTAACTCAGTTAATCAAGGCAATACCACAGAGTTAAAGAATTTTGTAAGTGGCAAATCAGGTGATATAAGATTATCTAAAATAAATGATGGTAGTTATGAAATACAAGGCAGAACTGACGAAGGATGGGTAAGCATGGCTATGACATTTAAGGATACAGAATGAGCACTAAATTAGATTTAAGAAGAAATAAGGGTTCTATGTTGAGCGTTCCTGACCCAGTTACAGGTGGGTCAGTAATGCGTGGAACATTTAATAACCCAGTTCAAATGAATACAGTTAACGCTGTAGGGAGTAATAACAAAGGAGTAAATATGTTACCAGTAATAGGTGGTATAGCAGCAGGAGCTGGTTTATTAACCAATTTATTTAATAAACCTCAAAATATAAATCAAGATTTTTCGTTCGATTTAATGAACTCAAATTACAATATGAATCCAGAAATGGGTACATCTATAGGTAATTTAAACAGACAAGGTAGCTTGTTAAATGATATGAGTTCACGGTATCAACAAACTTCTAGTGATTTTTTAGACCCTAATAGTTCTTGGATGCGAGGACAGAGAGCAAACTTATCTCAAGATATTGCAGATAATACAATGACTCAACAAAATATGCTAAATATGGCTTTAGCTCAAAGAGGAGTTGGAGGTAGTATCTCTAGTATGTTAAATGCTGCAACTGCTAATAGAGGTGGTGAACAATTAAGTAAGGGTTTTAACAATATAATGAACCAAGGTGTGGGGTATGCTCAAAATTTTGCTAATTTAGGATTAAATGCTATGCAAGCAGGTACTGGTGCTTATGGAGCTAGTGGTCAACTAGCTTCTGCTGCTGATGCTAGAACTTTACAAAATGAACAGTTCAACACTCAAAGTAGGAATGATTATAGGCAGTATTTAAAAACAGCAAACTATAATCAAACTCTTCAAAATCAAAATGCAGCATCTGCTTGGAGAAATAATTTATCTAATAATTTATTTAATCTTGCTGGTTCAGCATTTGGGATGGGAGTTTAATTATGATCATACCGCAAATGCAACAACGCTGGACAGGTTATAGTTCTGAGGGAAGTCGAAGCTTGTTAGATGGAGTACTTGGAGCAAGGAGAGCTGAAATAGCTGAAAGAGACTTAGCTATAAGACAAAAAGAGGCTGATGCTAGACTTGCAAAATTAAACTATGATATGGATAAGGATAAGAAAACTATAGCGGCAACTAAAGAAGCTTACACTCAGTTATCTGGTAGGTCTAAACAAAAAGAAGCAATACAAGATTTTAGAAGAAATATAGATAAGGGAGTTAAAGCGGAGCAAAACCCCTTAAGTATGGGATTTAAAGGTCTTTTAGATATGGCTACTAAATTCCAAATTTCACCTCATGTCCAATTGGGTAGATATGGAGCAAGTAAACTAGGTTTATTAGATAATCTAGGTGGCAAAACTCTTGGTGAGTGGTATGGTGATTACAGTGATACTGAAGGTCTAGAGGATAGGCTTACAGAAGAAGCTGGTGGTCTACCTACATTAAATCCTTTAGTAATTAATCCTTATTTAAATGACCCTCAATTAAGAGAGTTATACTTGCAAGAAATAGGTGGGGATGGAAAATATAATTTATTAAATAATGTAACAATTAAATAAGGGTGGTTTAGATATGGATTATTTAACTATAAGAAAACTAGTTGATGACTACAATAGAAATCCTGATAAGTACAATGATATGGAAGCAGAAACAATTGCTTTATTATCTAGGGAAACAGGTCAGAGATTTAAAAGACAATCAAAACCTATTCGCAAAGCTTTATATCAAGCTGGTGAAATGGCATCGTTTGGTTTATTGCCAGATAGTTGGGAACCACGTTCTAGAGGTCAAGATGTATTTGGTCAGACAACTATAGATAAGATAGCTAGTGGTGTTGGTATGGGTGCTGGTCTTGTAGGTGGATTAGGTGCAGCTGCCAAGGGTGCTAAAGGTGCTTATGGAATGACCAAGGGAATGCTAAGTGGTGGTAGTAAGGATGCTTTACGAAAAGTTCGTCAGAAAATGAGTCAAGCTGGTGTTAATATCAAGGGAAAGGTTGGTGATGTAGCTGGAGTTGTTGGAGCAAGTGCTGTAGGCAGGATAGGTTCTAATCTTGGTCAAGCTGGTAAATTATATGCACAAGGTGGAATGAATGTTGCTAGACTTCAAGGTATGAAAGCTGCACAGGCATTAGCTAATAGAACAGGTATACCTTACGAAACTGCAGTTAAGGTACTTCAGTATGGTGGCGGTGGAGCCGCAGCAATTGGAGTTGGTTCACAGTTACCTATATTTGAAGAAGATACTCCAAGTAACCCATTTTCTAGTTACTATAATTACCCAAAACTATATGGTAATGCTCCAGTAGAAGAAAGATATTTTAGTGACCCTAGAAGAGATAAAAAAATCCCTGGGGCAATGTACTAAGATTTGGCTAATTATTACGATGGCTTTAAAGTACAAAGCCTAATTAACACATACAGGTCTAATCCTGATATGTTCTCTGACGACCAGTTAGATGAACTAGAGCAACTTGCAGAGCAAAATGAAATAGGCTTTAAAAGAATAGAGTCTGATTTCAGTCTTAGACGTGGCTTACAACAGGCACAGGCTGGATTTATTGAAGGTCTTACTACGTTTGATCTTATTCCTAAAGAACCTCGCAATACAGGTGAGGCTATCTTTAGACAGCTTGGACATCTTGCTGGATTTGCACCAGCTATATTAAAAGCTCCATTGTCTGTATTTAAAAAGCCATTTGGTAAGACAGGATTATATCAAGCTATAGAATCTGGTATAGATACATTAGATGCAATGGCTCTTCCTATGATTGCATCACGTGGTACTAAAAGAGCAATGGATGTTGCTTTAAAGAAGTCAGGTGCAGAAACATTAGACTTCTTACGTAAAGGTGCTAAGACTAGAGCTATTACAGAAGAAGCATTAGGACTTGGTGTAGCTAGTGCAGTTAGTTCTATTTGGAAAGGTTCTGATATAATGGCTGATGCATTTATAGGTGGTGCTATAGCAGGTGGTGCATTTGGCGGTATAGGCAACTTTGTATCAGTAGGTAAGATGTATAAAGGGACTCCACAACAAATTGACACAGCTAATAAAAGATTGCGTGCTGGTGTTGCTTCAATGTTTATGGGTATACCTGCTACTTTAAGAGGTGAACCTACAGAAATGCAGATATATGAGTATTTACTAGGTGGGTTTTTTGGATATAATACTAGACCTGCACATGAAGCTGCAGCTGGTAAATGGTTAATGGGTAAGGAAAGATTTCTTAGAGATTCAAGAGATATAGTAGACCCAGAGCATAGGGCAAATGAAAATGGTTTCAACGAATTAAGCAATAAAACAAAAAAATATATTATAGATGAACACCCTATGCCAATGTTTAAGAACTCTGAAAAACTTGGAGGTTCTAATGGCTCTGCATTAGGTTGGTTGGAGCATCATTTTCCTGAAACAAACTGGACACAGGCTGCAATAAAGTATGGACAAAAGAATTATAAGGATTATGGCAAGGATAGGATTAAAGATGAAGGCAGGTCTCATGCGTTTTACAGGCTTAAAGCTAGAGCAGGTATAGAGAAGCATATTATTAAACAATTAGAGGATGCTGTAAGCAACTCAGAGTCTATTTATAATAGTCAACAATCAGATTTTACAGATGATGTTACACTTAAACGTGATCGTGTCAATCAGTTATCTGAACGTATGTATGCAGATATAAATAAAGAAATTTATACTGATATTGAATCCTTTAATAAAGTATTAGAAGGAGCACGTAAAGCAAGTTTAGGTAAAGATGGCGAGGCTCCACAGGTAGAAGTCTTTATTGAAAGAATGAGAAATGTATTAGGTGATAAAGTACTTGAAAAACATGAGCAAACATTACGCACTCATTGGCACAGTGATATAGAGCCACTTAGAAATGTACATTACGTAGAATTTAGTAGTCGTAATGGTGATACTTATGCAATATTAAGAACGGATAAAAATGCACAAGTAGGTATGGTATCCATTGGTGAACGCTACCACAAGCTTCCTTTAGAATATATTGGTTATGGAAAAGGATTTAAATTTCTTACTCATGGTATAGATAAAGATGGGAAGCCATTTAAAATACTTAAGCATAGAATTAATAAAGAAGGTAATGATGTCATATTTGAATTAGACCCAGACAATATAAAGCTTGTTCAAGATGCGTTACATAGTGAAGGCAAGTATATATATAGTGGTGTAAAAGATAAAGACTTTCTAATGACTGCTGATTATTTAGACAAGTTTGGGAATATTCAATTAACAAAAGAAATGTTATTTGATGCATTGTCTCAAGGAGACTCATTAAGATATAAGGCTATACGAGAATCTTATGAAAAATCACTAGAGATAGAGAAGTCTGTATTTGGTGAGAATAGTAATCATGAGCGTAAATGGATTTCTAATATTATGCATCATGCTATGAATAATAAATTAGCTACTAGAGATAATCCTAATCTATCGCAATTACATAGAATACTAGGCAAGGGATATGGTAAGAGCGTAGCAGACTTTAATAAAAGAATGCAGTTACTTGCTAATAGAATGACTCCTTTGTCAGGGCAAAGTTTTAAAAACACCAATCCAGATGGTTTAATGCGGGTTATGATAATACCAGATATTAAAACAACAGGAGAAAGCGATACTGATGGTGGTGTTATTGTTAGGCAAAAGTTTTTTGATGCTGGGTTAAAAGCTATTGGTCTTGATCCAAGGTCAGGTCATTATAAACCAGTTTTAGTTGGAACAACTAATTTAGGTGCATTAGCTACAAAATCTAATGGACAACGTGCAAATGATATGTGGAACAAATTTATGGAAAAAAACAATGTTGATTTTCTTGTATTTGATAGTTCTGCAAAATTAAGAGGTGAGCATAAAACAAGTAATATTGAATATAAAAAGAGTTGGTTAAGAAATAAAGATGGTGCCAAAACTGAACAATATGAATTATTTACTAAAGACCCTTTAAATATATATGAATTTCCAATAGAAAATCTCCAATTAAGTACGGGTACATTTGAAAACATTAGTAAATCTATTAAGGGTGAGGAAATTCCAATACAGTTTTATGGTCAGTCTAACGAAATACAATCTCCTGAGTTTTTTAAAGAGTACTACAAAGAAGTAATAGAGCCTTCTTTAGCTGGAACTGCTAGAGGCAGAGAGCTTGTTAGGGCTTTTAGAAAAAGTGGTGAGAAAGACATTGAAGGTTTTTTAAAGATAATGAACGAGAGTGATTTAGGTGTTATGGAAATACCATTTGAATTTGTATCGGACTATTTAATTAAAAATCCAGAAACAAAAGTAGCTTCAATGTTTATGGACAAATTAAACAAGTTAGATAAAGAAGGATTTTTTGATAAAGATTTTGAGTTTGATACAGATGCAGACTTCAGTCAATTTCACTCAAACAATAAAATACTAGCAGAGGCAATGCGTGGAACATACCTAGCACGTAATGTTCTATTTAAAAATAATTGGCACAATGCATTTAAAAAGTATCTTGTGCGTAGGTTTTCTAATCCATTTGTAGAGCATGGTGGTAAGTCTTGGTTAAAAGCATTTACGCCAGACCAAATGATGTATGCAGATATAGACCCTGCAAAAAAGACAAGAAAATTAAGACAAGGTGAGTTGTATTTAGACAACCACTTTAAAAGGATGGTTATAAATACAAAATACCTACCTAAAAAAGATTTAGAATTAATTTTATTAGAGAGGAAATCAGATGGTAAACAAACTGATTTGGTGGCTGGGAACGAGCGAGTCACGTTGGGCGAAGCTTGGATGCAATATCGTAGGGCACATTCCAAGGGAATCTCCAAAGCGGATATGGCAAAGTGGAATAAAACCTTTGCTCTTACAGTCATTCGTACTCCTGCTGATAGCATGTCTGGTACACGTGTCTTACGCTTTAGGGGTTTCACGGGGCAGAGAGGAGCTGGATCGTTCACGCACCACAAAGACAATGCCTACCTTGGAGGAGCAGACAAAGACTCTGATAGTATAAAAATATTTCAAGGTTTATCTAAGAACTTAAATGATAGGTTTAAAAAGATAAGTGATGAAAGAAAGCATTGGAGCAAGGATGGGTATCAAGAAAAAATTGAAAAAGAATTTATTGATAAAGATATAGGCGAGAATGAATTACAAAGATATAAAGGATATAAGTTAAGAGAAGGCGATAAGGGGTATAATGCTAATAAAGATTTAGAATATCAAATGTTTATGTATTCTCCAGCATATAGACATAAGGTAGCAGAAGGTGCTTCAAAAGGTAAGGGTGGGTTAGGGTATGGACTTTCTGCAAAGATAGTTATGCAGAATTGGATGGATTTTATAAAAGCTAAAGGTGGGGAGTATCAATTTGAGTTTACAGGTAGAGATGGAAACCCATACGCTGTTATAGTAAGATTAAAAGATGGTTTAAAGTATGGACAATCAAGAGACCAATATTTTAGAGATTTAGGGACTCTTATTGTTAATAAGTCTGCTGACGCTAGTAATGACCCTACTGTTGTATCTTATCCTAATTTTAGAAAGATGTTATTTGATTCTGTATTCGAGACTAAGCTTTTTAGTAAAAAGACAGATGCAGAAATAGAAAAATATTTTGGCTATAAGGAAATAAATGACTGGGGTAATAATTCTGTTTTAGCTGCTATAAGAGATGCAATCAATGTAGCAAAACCACGATCTAGACCTAAGTCTATTCGTAATGAAAAAATTTCAAAGTTTATAGACCCTTATAATCCAAAAAACTTTACAATAAATAAAAAGTTTGAGGATTTAATAGGTCTTAGAGTTGGTGAGCGTGGCATTGTTAATATAAGAGATGTTAATTACAATATAAGAAGAGTTTCAGATAGGGATGGAAAGCTTTCATATACGTTAAATAAGTTTAATGTAAGTGATAGTATGGACTTGTTTGATATGGCACATTCTATTAACTCTATAAAAGAAAGAACATTTTTTGAAGGCAATCAAATAAAGTCTACAATATTTAATCTTGTTGAGAAGATGAACGAAGCTGGAATTAATTTAGAAAATCTACAATTTTCTCAAATATTAAAATCATATGAATTATTATATAACAACCTCCCTATTAAAAAAGGAGTAGAGGGTTTAAAAAGTTACTCAACAAAAGAAATAAATGAATTTGTAAATAAACATTTAGATATATTAACAGAGAACATGAATTTTATTAGTAAGGGGAACTTAGATAAGTTAAAACTTGATAGTGATATAGGTTCAGCACTTGATTTTATTGGTAAGGGTTATGGAAATCTTGCTGCAATAGAATTGCTTAGTAAAAATTTTATAGAAATACATAAGGGTTTAGAGTCTAAAAATATCAAAGGTGATATAATATCCAAGCTTATTCCTGAAATTAATAAGTTAAGTAATGACATTAAAAAGAGCTTAATGTCAAGAGTTAATCAAGATAGAGATGGAAAAATACTTGCACTAGATGCTTTAATAAATGGTGGCAATAAGAAGCTTACTGAATTAGCTATGAAAAATAAAATAAATCCAGAATTATTATTGAATTATTTTCATACATTATTATTAAGCCCCATAACTAAAGAAATGCAAGGTAGAAGTAAGTTTCCTGTAGTAAATCATTATAAGGATATACATAGTTCTGAACAGATAC
>TARA_R100001443_G_scaffold6664_2_pt1 | contig 14293 bp, 33 predicted proteins | sample TARA_R100001443 | Tara Oceans TARA_R100001443 (sample SAMEA2622142) | marine metagenome | biome: marine biome (ENVO:00000447); feature: deep chlorophyll maximum layer (ENVO:xxxxxxxx); material: "saline water (ENVO:00002010), including plankton (ENVO:xxxxxxxx)" | depth 50 m
CAATAGACGATTGGAAAGCAAGAGTACAAACAATTAAAAATAATAATCCAAAGAGTTAATAAATGGCATATATAGGTAAACAACCGATTGCTGGAAATTTTCAAATGTGCGATGCAATAAGTGTCGTGAATGGCCAGGCTGCATACACAATGCAAGTAGGCGGAGTTAATGTAGCTCCAGAGACAGCATTAAATACGATTGTGTCTTTGAACGGCACGATCCAGAAAGCAAATTCCAGCTATACTATAGCAAACTCAGTTATTACGTTTTCTAGCAACCTGGCTACTGGAGATGTAATTGACTTCATTTTAATTTTAGGAGATGTGCTTTCAATCGGCACACCTTCAGATGGAACTGTTACAACTGCTAAACTTGCAGACAGTTCTGTTACAAGTGCAAAATTATCTGGTGTAACTCAAGGTATTACAATGGCAGATCAATGGAGATTAACTTCTGGTGGAGTTTCAAGTAATGGAGATATTACAACAAATCTTGAAAGATGTAATACTAATATACAAGGAACACTTGGAACTGGAATGACAGAAAGCTCTGGTGTATTTACTTTTCCATCAACAGGATTTTATCAAGTATTAGTAACTGCAACTTTTTCTGGTGCTAGTGAAAATGCTATGCAAATTTTAATTAAAGGAACAGCAAATAATAGTAGTTATGACACTCTTGCATTAATATATGATGGTCAAAGAAATTCCACAAGCACAACTGGAGGTAACTCTGGAAGTACAATAGTTGATATAACAGATACTAGCACACATAAAATTAAATTTGCTGCTGGTTCTCTTTCATCTGGTTCAACTATAAATGGACATGATAGCGAAAACCAAACAACATTTTCATTTATTAGATTAGGAGATACATAAGATGGCAATAATTAAACCAAACAATAATACATTATCAAGCATAACAGCTTTACCAACTGGTTTAGGTGGTAAGTTTTTGCAAATTCAAACGAATACTCATGCTACAAGATTTACAACTTCATCAACAAGTTATGTTGCGGCTACTGGATATACTGTTGCGATCACTCCTTCAGCAACCAGCAGTAAAATTTTTGTAATCGTCAGTACATCGATGGATAACAAAGGAAGCGATAAAACTATTTACGCAACACTTTACAGAAGTATAAGTGGAGGAGCAACTACGCATATTACGGATGATGCAGAAGGTGTCGCTGCCAACTATACTGATAGTGGCAGACAATATACTCCAGTTACACTACACACACTTGATAGTCCAAGCACCACTTCAGCAGTAACATATCAAGTTTATGTAAAATCTAATGGTAGCCATGATGTTACTTTTAACGATAAAGAAGGTAAGGCACAATTAACAGCGTTTGAAATAGCAGGATAAAATTATGGAAAATACAGTTATGAAAGCAATATTATCAATTAATCCAAATGCAGAAGCATCTGTAAGTGGAAATGATATTAATACAGTTCAATGGCACAATGGAACAACACCTATTTCTAAAGCTGACATAGAAGCTAAGATAGCAGAATTACCTACTGAAGAAGAAGAAATTACTGCAAGAAGAAATTTAAAAGCTAGTGCTAAAGCTAAACTAATAGCTGGAGAACCGCTAACTGAAGAAGAAGCTGACACTATAGTTTTATAATTAATAACCACACAACCTGGCAAGACAAACAATATGACAAAGTTTATATTGATACTGTACTTATGTACTTCTGTATCTGGAACTCCAAAATGCAATCAAGAAGCTATAGTGGGTTTTGAATATATAGATTATTCAACTTGCGTTATCCATGGTTATAGACACGCACACAATAATTTAATCCAAAACTATACAGTAGAAGAAGTGAATATGGATAAATTAGCAATAAGGTTTGAATGTAAAGAAATGACAACAGAGAATACATAATGAAAAAAAGAAAAGCGCAATCTAATATAGAAGATAGTAATGGTATAAGAATATCCTACCATGAAAAGGTTTGCGCTGAACGAATGAAAACTTTGTTTAAAGCAATCGATGAAATGCGAGGGGATATTAAAAGTTTAAAAGCCGATATGAATAGAGGAAAAGGAGCTGCTACAATAATAATACTAATAGGTGGTTTACTTGGCTCAATCCTCTACTACTTCACGAAATAGAACTACAGCTGCTAAAGGTTTATCTAATGAACTATTAGCTGCTGCTGAATTTGCAAAGGATCCAAATCTAATAGTCTTTACCCCAATAGGCGCGGGGCCAATAGACATATTAGTTCTTAACATAAAGACGGGGGAGTACACGGCTTATGATGTCAAAACGCAAAACTATCGCAAGAACGGCTACAAGATTACAAGAGCCAGAACTGGCGAGCAAAAACGATTAGGTGTCAAAATTCTTAATTTTGATCCAGAAAGTAAATGAAGCATGGAAGAAGTTAAACAAAGAGTTAAAGAACACGAAGGGTTTAGGGATACTGTGTATTCCGATAGCCTGGGTTTCGCTACAATTGGTTATGGCCATCTGGTTCTACCTACCGATAATTTTGTTGAAGGTGTGGCGTATCCTAAGGAGGAGCTTGAAGCTGTTTTCGACAATGATTTTCAGATTGCTCTTACATCTGCTGAAGAACTTTTGGAAGAAATAGAAGTACCAGAAACTATTAAAGGTGTCATCTGTGAAATGTGTTTCCAACTTGGAAAACCAAGAGTAATGAAATTCAAAAAAATGTGGGAAGGTTTAGAGGCAGCTGATTATAATAAAGCAGCTGATGAAATGATCGACAGTAATTGGCATAAGCAAACTACTTCAAGATGTGAAAGCCTGGCGGAATTAGTTAGGAGCTGTGCATGATCCAGTTATTAAGTTTATTAAAAAACCCAGTAACTAAAATGGTGTTCAATAAAGCAACTGAACACTTTAAACACAAAGCAGAAAAACAAAAAGTAATTAGAGCTGCTGAAATAGAGGCAGCTAAAGACGTAGATATAACTAGAATTAAAAGCCAGGATCAATCATACAAGGATGAGATATTAATGCTCTGGCTAATCGGGATGCTGACTACTGGTTGGTTTCCAGGTACTAGAGAAAACTTTAGAGAGTGGGTAGCAATCATAAATGATCTCCCAGATAGCGTATGGTACTTGGTTATCATCGTCTTTACAGCCAGCTTTGGTTCAAGAGTTTCTGACAAGTTGATGAACAGAAAGAAAAAATGATTAATTCTAAAGAGGATGCCTTATCGCATTTTGCCGATTGGTATTTAAACTCTGGAGAAATTAGTAAAGTTTATACACCATTTAAAAATCCATTGTTATTTATAGAAGGTGTAAGTGGTATAGTTTTATATAGATCTAAACCATTCCAGGTTGAGCTTTTTATATGTCAACCTAATTTAGTTATACCAGAGCATACTCATCCAGACGTAGATAGTTACGAATGCTTTTTATATGGCATGAAGTTTACACACTCTGGAGAAACAGTTTTAACAGAGGATCAAGCATTAGAAGAAAGTAATGGTTTTCCAGTTAATGCTTATCAAACAATCAGAGTTAAGCCTAACGATTTACATGGTGGAACCGCATCAAAATTTGGTGGCGCATTTATATCAATTCAACATTGGTTAAATGACGTAGATCCAACTCACGTTAGTTCTAACTGGGATGGTAAATCAATGGGTAAAGAGCATTCAGAACAAGCAAAATTAAATGGCTAAACAAAAATTTACTCACTTTGTACCTAGAGATAAACCAAAGAAACGGCCAGGAGTTCATAAAAAAACTCAAAACAAAAGTGAAAAAAGACAAAGAAAGCAAACAAGATACAAGGGTGGTGGCAGATGAAAATAATTTTTTTAAGTTTATTTTTTGCTGGATTACTACTGGGATCTTTCTATCTCGGTTATATTTTTGCAATAGATATATTTGAACTTGGATGTTTTAGAACAAGCGATGAAAAATTTTTTTTCGATAAATTTTTAAAAATTGAATAAGGATAATAAATGAAATTAATTAAAGGAGTAGCTTTCATATTAATAGGAATAGTATGGCTATCTCTTATCCTGGCTACAGCCGCTATTGCGGGAGTAATGTAATGAAAGTTTCTGAGAACTCAGTTATCAGCCTCCCAATTAGAAACCTTTTAGCTTTGTGCGCTGCAATCGCTATGGGAATTTTTGCTTATACAGAGATAACAGCCAGGCTAACTAGCCTGGAGACATCAAGAGAATTACATCAAGCAGATTTATTAAAAAAGTCTGAACAGCTACCAACAGATCAAGAACAATTTATGCTGCTAGAGCATATTGCATCCCAGGTAGAAAGTATCCAGGAAGAAATGGAGCTTATGAGAAATAACAATGTCAACATAACTTACGCCATGAAAGATATAGAAAAAATAAAAGAACAATTAGAAGATCTTAAAGATAAAGTAAGAGCTAACGGGAGCCATTGATGAATAGAATTGCAAGGCAAATTTTAAAATATATTTCTGATATGCAAAAGAAAGCTAAGCAAATGAGCTATGTTAAAAATTTAAAAAAAGAAGTTGAAATAGGAGCAAATGGTACTCAAGGCTATGTAATAAAAGCTGGTTCTAATAAAGGTAAGATTTTATGACAGAGGTTGTTATAGCTCTTTTAATGATTGTTAATAATGAGATTTCTGAGGCTCGTATTCAGAAAGATTTAAGCAGCTGCTTGAAAGGCAAGAGGGTTGCAATGAGACAGCTTGCTAATAATTCAAGAGTAGTTTTTTCTTGTGTAAAGACTAAGGCTGAACTTGAAAAAAATATAGACGGATCTTTATCAATCAAAAAACTTATTATGGAATAATGGCTAATAAGAAAACATGGGAAAAACCTAAAGATATTATTGTCAATGTAGGTACTTGCAAGTTCTGTACTGAAATGATGACAAATCAAGATAGCTTTGTTTCGTTTTATGGCGGAGAAAAGTCGCATTATGATTGTATGAAAAAAGACGATCAACAAAGAGCTGAAGATAAAACTTTTGAATAATGGTCTGGGTGGCTGGATTTGAACCAGCGATCCCTAGCTCCCAAAGCTAGTGCGTTACCAGGCTACGCTACACCCAGACATATATTTTTTTTGAGACTTGTATCAGAGAGTAATCAGAGAGTAAATGATGTTGCTATGTGATAACAGTTAGGAAATACAACCCTTATTTATTAGCCTTTTTGGTAAATAAAATTTGTCTAATCGTGGTTGCAAGTGTTATATATCAACGATAAAAACCAAAATGATTGGTAGGTTCGAATATTACCAATAGCTATTGGCACACAACAATTCTAAACCATCAGAGAGTAAACGAGGGAGTAAACCAAAGAAGTTTGCTATTTTTTTTATATTTTTTGAGGGGAAAAAGTAACGAGGGAGTTGTTAGCTCCCTCTAATTTTTATGATTTTTCTTTTTCTTTTTTAACAAAATGCTCGTATTTTAAATAAGCGTTTTGTTTAGCTAAATTTTTAATTTTAGTATTAACTGCTTCTTTAAGTGTTCTACCATTATTATATATCTCAAATAACGCTTTAGCTTTTTGATCTATTTCAACAATATCTGGTTCAAAAGCAGTATCATAGAGTTTTACTTTTAAATTAAAAATTAGCTTTAATAACTTATCAAATTTAACATCATTTTTAGTCTTTTTAATCATAGTTATTAAGCTCGTTTTTTAATATTAAAAAATCGAGGATCGTTTTTATCTTGCTCAATATAACTATCTGAAAGATGTTCTCTTATTGGAGCAGCAAGTGGCAGCTCCTTATCTTGAAATGTATTCTCGCCAGCTAGCTCTCGATTTAATTTAGGCATTAATGGAGCATACAGACGTTGTAGCTTGCGTTCTTCTCTAATGTTAGCTTCTATCTCACGAAACTTCTTAGCCACTCTATCTTGCTTAAATAAAGGGATCCGCATTAAGACATCTTCTGGGTTTCCATTATATAATAAGTTAATATCCCAACCTTGACTTTTGGCTAGTAAAAATAACTTATCAGCTCCAATTCCATTTTGAGCTTTCTCGTACTTCTGGATTTGTTGGAAGGTTAAGTTTAAAGATTTAGAAATTTTAGCTTGTGTCTTACCGCTAATAGTTCTTAAAACGAACATCATTTTTGCTATTCGTTCCTTCTCTTGTAGTGCTGGCATTTATCATCCTTTGGTTATTTGATTGACAGCAGCTTTTCTTTGTTTCTCATTCAAATTCAAATCTCTTAAATAATTAGATTGTCTAACATCTTTGGAATTACCAAATCTATCATCCATTTGTTTTTCTGTTAAAATTTTAAGTTCTTCCATTCGAGATATGCTCCACTTTCTAAAAGGAGACATACCATTTGGCCAATGGATCCCTAATCTTTTAGCAGAAACTTTAACTCTTTTTCTGGCTCCATGAATTGGGATATTAAACACTCTTTTAAATGTTCTTTTTTCCATTTTATTTATATCTGGATTTAAAAAATTTACGTTTCTATGGGTAACTGGAAACATTTGCGCTTTCATCCAAACATTAAATAACTCTAAACATTCATCAGATACTTCAACAAATCGTCTTTGGGTCTTTACCTGGTATGGTCTAAAGTTATTTTCTTCATTTATTGAGTGATCTAAAAACACTCCACCAGCATTAAAATCTACATTCTCATAACAGATCCCAAGCAGCTCACTTAATCTAGCTCCAGTTTCAGCAGCACATTTATAAAAAGTTCTTAACTGTATATCTGGTTCTTTATTGACAACAGCTAACAGCTCTGGAGTAGTAGGCATCCACTTAATTTGACTATTGTAATCTTTAAAATATTTTGGCCCGAATTTAAAATTAACTATGTTGTAGTCAATTTTCCATTGTCTGCTGGCACAAAAATTTACGAATTTTTTAAATTCTAATACCGCAGCTCTAATAGTTACTTTACCAATGGTTTCAGTTTTTTTCTTATAACTACCGAACCCACCTTTTTTAACCCATTGTAGAGCTTTGCTATTTTTAATACCAAGTAAAGTTACTTCTCTAAAATCTGATAGCAAATAGTCTGATAGATATTGCTTATTGATGTGGGGTCTAACATGATTGTTAATATATGCTACTTGCATATCTTTATATTTAGATGTCGTATCTGGATCGCTATTGATAACTTTAAAGTATTCATCAAAAGCAAAATTAAAATCTATTTTTTGATCGATGACATCTATTTTGTCTGAATTTTCTAGTTTAGATCTTAACGCTTCAGCTTTCCTTTTTTCATTCAAACCAAAAGTTTCTTTGTTTTGTTTTTTAGTTTTGCCGTTTACCTGGTAAACAACTTGAACGCATAGTTTTTTACCGCCAGCTCTATCAACAGTAACAACTTGAACTTTCATATTATTTAACCTCCTAAATTATTTTTAATTAAACATTGGCCGTAGTTATGATTTGTTATGTTAATTAGTTTTTGATTAATTTCTTTTTGTTTTTTTTCGTGAGCTTCTTTCTGTTCTTTGCTCCAACCAGTAGAATTAACAAACTCAATATTACCTTCTAATAATTTGTTAGTGGCATTTACAGCTTTACACTCGCAGATCTTTTTCTGCTGCTCTTTTGATAATTTTGATTTATCAATTTGATGCTCAAATTTACAAACTTCAGCAGCATTACTCCAACCAACCATAATACTATCGTAACTAACATAAGTTTTATTATGGCTTATTTCAGTATTCATAACCATAACAGCTTTGTAAGTTGATTTTTTTGGTTTACACCATTGGTTATTTTTTGGATTTAAAGTAGCATAACAAAATCTATCTCCATGCTTTGTAGTCTCGATCCAATAACGTCTTTTAGTTTTTAATCTAAATCCCCATGGATAATTATCCACTTCAAATCCAGTATCAAAACATTTTGCGTCATAAACATAATCCATTAAGCATCCTCCTTTTTTTTAACTATTGAACCGATTAAACATCTTGCAAAAACTCCAGCAGCTAACATACAATATGTTCTGCTCATTGAAGAAGTTAAGAGATCTGCGCCAGCGCAAGTCTTAACCAATTCGTGATCTTCTTTTGTAAGAGCATTAATATTTTCTGCCTCCTGGAGTTTGAAATTTAAGTTTGAAACAGCTGATGGTTCTACACCAGCTAGTTTGCAAATTGAAACAAAGTCATTATTAAACATTAAGCAGCCTCCTGGGTTGGTTGATAAACTAATTGAGAATTGAAAACTTCTCCAACAAACTGATCTTGTTTAAGTTTTTTTAAATTCTTAAACCACGCTACCATCACAGATAAATCGTTATTCATTTTGAATTGAGTAGTTTTTAATTTTACATGGATCTTGCCAACAAAATTATAATTATGAGATCCAGTTAAAAACTTTTTAACAAAAGAATTTAACCATTTACCCTTGTCGGTTTTGTTAGAGATCTTTGGTACTTTGTATTCGCAATCTTTTTTGTGATTGCCGTAACCAGTATTAAGATTTTTTTGATAAGTAACTATCAAGCAGCCTCCTTTACTGTTAAAGGTTTAACGAATTTTTTGAAGTCATCGAAGCTGACATCCAAAAGCATATTGCCGTATTTGTCTCCAGCATAAAGCATTAATCTTTGTTCAACTTCATTGTGAGGAAAAGCAAAAGAAACTATAGCAAGTACCTTGCCATCTTTTTTCATCTCCTGGATTTTTGAAACTGGGATGTTTTGATTTCTTCCCATTGAAACAGATTTGTTGTTTAACTTCTCAAGATCTGAAAGATAAACAACTTGATAGGTTTTACCCATTGATTGCTCCTTTGGTTTTTTATCCCACCAAAGCAAAGTCTTACCAATAACTTTGGATGACTTGTTTTTTTGTGGAAGGATTTTTTTTGTAAAGTATTTCTCTAATGCAGAGTAGGTAGCGAACTTTTTTTTCTGAAAGTTTTTAACCATATAAAACATATAATTACCAATTTGGTAATAGTCAAGATATTATTTTGCCATAAAGGTAACTTTATTTAGGCGTAGGGAGGGTATTACTAAAGTTAATTAGTTTAGAATAGTTCTAAAGTAAAATATTTATGCTTCTATTTTACTTTGTTGGTCTTGCAGTTGGATCACGTCAATTAATTTTGCGTGAGCTGTCTTTGACAACGCTGCAATTCCTGGAGGATATTTTCCCCCATTTTTAGTTTTAAGTCTCGTTATCTTTGCGTTCAGAGACTTTCTCTCTTTTTCCTTTATCTGAATTTGTTGATCCAGATGAGAGTAATGGTTTATCGCCATCGTTTACCTCTTTTATCCTAGTAAACTCAAAGCTGACAGTTTTACCATCAACTTCATAAACAGCAGCGTTACCAGGTATAGCTTGTTTTACAGCTGCCGAAACGGAAGGGAAGATTTCTTTAGCAATAAAGCTAGCATTCCCACTCCAGAATTTTTCAACTTTTTTAGTCATCGGGATAGTCTCGTTCTAAAATTATTTTTAAATAGTGAATTGCCTTTTTGATGTCTGCTGCTTTATTTTTATTTTGATGTCGGCACACATATTTTACAACATTTCCTTCAGCAAACAAGAGCTTATTCTCACTTATAAAATAAGCTGGTTCTACTTTCATTTTTTTATAATGATCTCCCTGGATCTGCTCTCCTAAACATTCATAATTAAATTCTTTAAATATATCTGGATGCGTCATTGCTTTATGATTTGAATGCTTCTTGCTTTTCCTGGTAATTTTTTTATCCATTTTCTTTCTTCTAATTGGCTTACTCTTTCTTTAATCGAATTTTTTGATTTTAAACCTATCGCCACCTTCATTTCATCGTAAGATGGCGATATGTTATTTTTTGCAATATAGTTTTTTATAAACTTAAAAAGTTTTAGTTGCTTTGCAGTTAAACCATATTGATCCATTTTTTATTACCAGGGAGCTTCTTCAAGAGCTGAAGCTGCTGGTTGAGCTACTGCTCCGTTACCAGTACCCGTTTTCTTAATAGTAATCTTTAATGATTTATCTTCCTGGATATAAGCGGATGCTTCCATCCAAACACCATCAATGGTAAAGTTTTTTCTATACGGCTTACCCGTCTTTTGATTAACTTTATCACTATCAGTTAAGATTAGATCTGGTCTATTCTTTGTCTCTGGTTTATTTGGATCTTTATCCGTGTTACGTTTCAAACTAAATGTTGCCACCCAGTTTGGATCTTGTGGTTTCTTAAAATCAGCCATATATATTTATCCTTCTGTTAATTGCTGGTTTCTATCTACAAAGGCTTTTTTTAATTGTTCAAACCTAGGTAAATCTTTTTTTTTAAGCTCTGTTAAAAATTTTTTATTTTGACTTTTTAACTGCTCTAAATTTGCTTGGTGGGTTATAGTTTTTATTCTTTCCAAAACTACGTCTGCATGACTTAACTTAATACCCGTGTTCTCATTGTTGTTAAGTTTTTCATTTGGCATTTCTTGATCTGAATATACGTTGCCGTGAATACCAAGAGCTTTTAAGATTGCACGATCCACAGCTCGTTTTTCTGCAATCGCTACTGGATACTCAAACTGGTTATTTTTAGGAGAGGCTTCTCCTAATGTTATAAATTTTTTAGTTTTATGTAACGCAACTGCTTTTACAACAGCTACATCTTTATCTAAATCACAATGTACTAAATCTATATTTGTTTCTATATTGTAATGTTGGGCCAATCCTTCTACTTCCAAATGTTTTATAATCCATTTGCCAGGCTTGAACTCCCACATACCACCATTTGTTTTTAATCTTGCAAGATAAACTTCAAGTGAAATTAAATTAATAACATTACCCATGCAGCTCCTTCGCATAGCCAGAGTTTGAATGAAGGTAAAAGAATACTGCTGTATTAAAACCTTTATCGTGCATCGCTACATCGACACTCTGGCTATATTTAACAAAACCTATCAACACAAAGAGGGAGATAAAAACAATTATTCCAAGGAGCAATCGATGTTTTTTATTGTTTTTTTTCGGTTCTGCTAAATTCTTTTTCAACAGCCACGGCTGTAAATTTAAAACTGTTATATTTTGTTTCATTCTAAACCCCATAATTTCATTGCAATATCTCTATGCTCTCCCATGTTTTTCCAAAAAAAATGATCTAAATCTGGATCTATATCTTGATGCCATGTAGTTTTTCCAGCATGACGAGACATTATTCTTTCTCTACGCTTTGCTACCATGGTTAATTTATTAAGATGTTTTTTTAAATTTTCTGGTTTTAAATCATCGCAATTTTCTGGAGTATAAATTCTATATTCTTCCTCATTCATTACGAACAAGTGTGGTTTCTTTTTTTCGTTATTTGCAAAATAATAAAACGCCACCTGGGAAATATGTTCCTCCCAGCCTAGATAACCTTCATCTAATTTAGGTAACGAATAACTTGAAGTACCATCTTTTCTTGGTCTATTTTTTTTTCTATGTTTTGTTTTCATTTCAACAAAATTATTTTCATCTTCAAAATCTATTCTGCCGATTGTGGGTAATATGCAGCCATCTAAAGTTAAAGCTACAGATCTCTCACATTCAATAGGGGAGGTTAAATTAATTTCTCTTAATCCAGCTTTTAAAGTTTGGAATGCTTTTGCTAATCCTAATCTTGCAACGTCATGCTGCGCTTTATCTGCTTTATCTACTGGTTCATATAAATTAAATTTTTCTAAAATTTTATCAAAAATTTTTCTTTGTGGGAGGATCTCTGATTTGACTAAACCTTTACCAATTTTACTCTCCCATAAAAAATTTCCAAATGTTAAAATACCCATGTCTCCTAAACAGACACCGCAAAACATTTTAGAATTTATTGGGAGTTTTCTTCTTTGTTCTTGTGTAAGATATAAATATTTATAGCTCCACAAACAATCCATAGTATTTAATTGTGAAGGCGACCAATGATTTAATTTATAAAGTTCTACCCACTCTGGCAGATCTTTAATATCATCTAAAAAAGTATCTACTATTTCTCCAGTAGTGGTAACTCTTTTGGCTTCTTCATCTTTTGTAATCATAAAACAAATAAACTTTATTGGAACGATTTATGAACAAAATTAGTCTTATTGGCAAACATTATTACCAAAAATGTTTAACTCCTGGTTGTGAAGATTGGGGATAATTAAATATTTAGATTAAATTTTGGAAAAAAAGACATTTTTTGTGGCGCACAAACTTTAATCCATTCTGGAGGGATACCAGTAGATTTTTTATTAAACGGCAAATTAGTTTTAGGGTGTAATAAATCTAATGTGTAGTTAGGCGTGCTTTCATTAATTTTAACTAAAGCAACAATGGGAGTGCAACCTTCTTTAGCTGCTTTATTATTTGGTTCTAAATAACAAATTTTATTAATACTATCTTCATGGAAACCTTCATAATCATTTTTTAAACCATATCTTTCAAACAGCAAAATTTCTCCATGATGTTGACTACCAATTTTAAAAAATTTTACTGCTTTTGTCTCTGGTGTATAAAAACCACCAGGAACTATTACATCATGGTAATATCTTTTTGTAATATCTTTAACCATAAAACTATCATCTGTATAAGAATGAATTTGTATTGAATTTAATTTTTTAGGCGGAAATAATATTGCAGCTGGATCACATTTTAAAATTTTTGCAATTTCAATAGCATTTTCTGGTGTAATTTGTCTTTCGTAATTAACCCAACGATTTACAGTAACAATATTTTTTTGTAACTTTTGTGCTAGTTCTTTTTGAGACATACCCACTTGGGTTATCTTCTCTTTCAAAAAATTCATGTCTGAACTAATACCCTTTTTGTTCTTGCTATTTGAAATATTAGTTATGTCTGTAACATTATTTACCATAATGGCAACGTAATAATTATTTTAATATCTGTCAATTAAATTTATTTAAGTGGTAATTAATTTAACAACTGTGGGTATTTGTGGATAGTTAGTGGTATAAACACAACATATATGGTTAAAGCTATTGCCAATAAGGTTATATTTCCATAATGACAACGCATGGGATTAGAAAAATTTAGAATAAGCAAAGGCTTATCTTACAAAAAACTAGCAGATTTGATTGGAATTGGTGGGGTTTCTCCAGCAACGACTACTTTTAGGTGGTGCAAGGGATCCAGAATGCCTGGTCGTAATTGGATGAAAATTATTAAAGAAAAAACCAAAGGCAAAGTTCAGCCGTCTAGTTTTTATGAGTAAAAAAAAAGTATTAACTGGTTCTATTGATGACTATCCATTTGTGGAGGTTAAATGGTTTGATACGTTAGCCGATAATTCGTGGATGAGTGTTGATAAGGCTAAAAAGTTAAAACCCGCTATCTGTATATCAAAGGGTCATAGATTAATTCACACTAAAAATTTAATTACAATTTTTGCTGACTATTCTATTGATGCTGAAGATGGAAGTTTAACAGTAGGTAACACCAACACTATTCCTGGTGCTTGGGTTCAAGAAGTTACGGAGATTACTTTTTAATGGTCGATCAAACTAAATGGGGAATATCTGATTTACAAACAGAAAACAAAGCAAGAGCAAAAGAAAAAAAGGATTTCCAAATTAAAATAGAAGGTTTGAAAAAAGAAATAGATCGGCTTTCAGAAGAAAACGCTAACGTCAAGTTACTTAATAAAAATTTAAGCAAAGAAAATAAAGATCTTACTAAAAAATTAGACGATCAAGTTAAAGAATTTAGAAATAAAGGGGATATGTAGTGGCCAGGGGAAGTTTAAAAAATAATTATTTTAATGTTGGCGATCCTTATTCAGAGTGGTGCAGAGAAAATCAAGTTTATATGATTGATATGGATGCAGTTGGGATTTGCAAAAGGTGTAAACATCCATTGTATCTAGCCGAGACTTGTTTTGATCGGGGCCAAACCTGGAAGGCGACAGCTACTACTGAAGCGTTAGCAAATTTAGCTAGTTTACCTTCATTCCTGGTTTTTTATAAAGTTGATGAAAAAAGAGAGCTTGAGAGCTTTCGAATTACGCAGCTCACACCAATAAAAGGTAATGAAACTTATTTATTACCAGAAGGTTGGTATCAAGTATTGGAGCTGCTCCAGGAACGCCACGATTTAATTTGTACTAAAAAAGATAGGAACGTGCTTTAATGAGTTATTTCTTTGTAGGCGATTTAAACATATTAAAGGATAAAAGATTAACACCTATAGATCGATTAGTTTATTTCAGCCTGGTTTCATTTATGAGTAGTAAGGATGGCAAATGTTATCCACGTTATGCCACCATTAAGCGCGATCTAGGGGTGTCTAAGGCATCTATTAACAGATCCATTAAACACCTTGCCAAACTAAAATTGATAACAGTAAAACGCTTATC
>TARA_R100001443_G_scaffold24251_3_pt1 | contig 14278 bp, 19 predicted proteins | sample TARA_R100001443 | Tara Oceans TARA_R100001443 (sample SAMEA2622142) | marine metagenome | biome: marine biome (ENVO:00000447); feature: deep chlorophyll maximum layer (ENVO:xxxxxxxx); material: "saline water (ENVO:00002010), including plankton (ENVO:xxxxxxxx)" | depth 50 m
AGGTAAAAACTATAAGGGTAGACAAACAACTATGCAAAAAAAATGGCTAAATGACTTAGGTTATGAAGTCAATAAGTAAATTAAAGAAAGAACTAGACAAGTGGTTTAGTCTTTATATTAGGTTAAGAGATGCTACAGCAGAAGGCATGGTACAGTGTTTCACTTCAGGCAGAGTGTATCACTACAAGCAGATTCATGCTGGTCATTTTATGAGCAGAAAAAACCTAGCTACAAGATGGTGTGAAATAAATGTACAGCCACAATCACCTAAAGACAATCTTTTTGGACAAGGAGAACAGTATAGATTTGGATTAAATTTAGATTCTAAATATGGCGAAGGCACAGCAGAAGAACTACAATACAAGTGCAGACAAACAATCAAAATGTCTAGAGTAGATTATGAAAGTGAAATTAGTTATTACAAAGACCTTGTTAATAAGTTAAAAAAAGAAAAGGGAATAGAATAAATTTTTTTATAACTTTGAAATATGATAACTCCAATATACGCAAGTAAACAGCATGAAGTAATATTGGAAGAATATTTAATAATGGTAGATTCCTTTATAGATGACATTTCTACAAAAACAAGGTACAATAATTTTTTAGATGTTTTAAGTATTGTAATAGAATACCATAATAACTATGGTAAGTCAAGAACATCTTCAAATTGGTATGACTGGATTATGATACTACCTGTAAATGTTTCTGTAATGACAAATGGTTATCTTGCAGGAATAGAAACAAAAAAAAATTCAGCAACTGTAAGAGCTTACAAACTTATTATGAATGAAAAATTACAAGAAGTAATTACTAAGTTAGAAAATTTAGAAATAAGTAATGAATAATATATATAATGAAATAGCACAGCTTACAGATAAATTTAAAGATATGTGCTATGGACTTACTACAGATAAAAACGACATAGAAAACGCTGTACAAGAATTAATGATGTATTTTTTAACTATGAATAAACAAGTATTAAAAGATATATATACAAAAGATGGGAAACAAGGAATAATAAAATATGGTGCAGTAGTATTGAAAAGAGCTTTGACAAGTCCTAGAAGTCCTTTTTATTATAAATATAAAAAATTCTATACTAATTTACAATACAATACAAGCAACAGTACAAGAGAAAATATGAATGACTTTTATAATAACATATACAATGTACCAGAAACAATAGTTAATGAATACCAATGGCAAAAATTAGAACAGATAGATATAGAGCTGGACAAAATGTATTGGTATGATTCCTCTATTTTTAAATTGTATTATTACGAGGGGAACACACTCGATTCACTCGCTGAAAAAACAAAGATAAGTAGAAATAGTCTTTTTATAACTATAGACAACGTAAGAACAAAATTAAAAGAAGTATTAGATGATTAAAGAAGATTTAGTAGTAATATATCCAAGTTAATATGAATAGATTTTTTACAAGTCAAGAAGTATATGAAGATAGATTAGCAATATGTAAAGACTGTAAATATTATTTTAAATTAACAGGACAATGCAAACGGTGTTTGTGTTTTATGTCTTTGAAGGCAAGAATCGCTCCAATGGAGTGTCCAGAAAAATACTGGCAAAAAACAACAGAAATAGAAACACCAGAAGATTTACCAAAAGAAATAATAGATGAAATATTAAATATTTGGGATGATATAAAAACTGGTAGAGCTAAGAATAATGAAGTAAAAGCAAAAATGATTACTTTATATAACACAATACATATGACTAATTACAAAACTACTACTAGTTGTGGTTCTTGTTTAAGCACTTGTTTTGATGGTATAAAAAAATTATATAAAAAATACAAATAATATGTGGATAGCATTCGGAATTATAGTTGGTTTTATGTTGGCTGGTAGTTTTGTTGTATCGTATTTAGACTACAGGGAAGAAGAAAGAAACAAAAGAAAATTAAAAGAAAATATGAAAAAGTTTGAAACCAGGATAGGCGCATTACATAGTGATAGGCATTACGAAAGAACTACAATACCAAAAAGAAATGGAAAATAATTACAAGAAAGAACCACAGCCTAAATACTATATAGGTAAGGTGCATGGATATACTGTAAAAGATATAGTAGATGATTTTGAATTAGGTGCTTGGACATCACAAGCAGTACAGTATATATTAAGGTCTGGAAAAAAACAAGACAATACAGCAAAGCAAGACATACAAAAAGCTATTAATGTATTAAAGTTTGAATTAGATAGGTTGAGCAATGGCACTATATAAATGCGAATGTGGTAAAGAAGAAAAGCACTTGGGCAAAGTAACTATAGTGCATAAGGAAGGTAAATGGGTAGCAAAAGAAGCACTATGTAGTTGTGGTAAGTATATGGATAGCGAACCAGAAGAAGGTATGCCCAAACTAATAAGAACAGAACCAACACTAAGCAAAAAAAGAGATATGCTGTGGGATGGTGCAAAAGAAAAACTAATAGGAGAAAGAGGAGTAAATGAACCATTTGATTAGAAGCGAAAGACAAAATAAGTATTACTGGAAGTGCCTTGTACAACCTATAGCTGATTATACTGGCTACCATAAGTTTGAGATGCACGAAGTATTAAAAGAACGATTTATTATAAAAACAACTAAAGAACTAGACAAACAAGAATTTAATCAATTTTGTGAAGAGATAAGAGCATGGGCATCAGTAGACTTAGGATTGCATCTACCAGCACCTAACGAACAGGGGGGTTAAAACCAATATAATTATTAACAGAGCAGTTATACTTTGTATAGGTTACCCTCCCCCCTTTTAAATTAACATTATGACAAAAACAAAAAGAACACCAAAACAAATGGAAAAACTAAGTAAGGATGTTATAGAATATTACTTTAATAATCCTCATGCTAACGGTTCTAAGTATATGCAAAAGAAATTTAATGTAGGTGAAGTTAAGTTAAGAAAAATACTTACTAAAGAACTAGACAGAAGATTTGAAAACAGCATAGCAAGGAAGTGGATAAATAAAAGTTGATTTTTTCTATTATATACTATGGACAAGCGAACAGAACGAACACAAGACAATAAAGAACTACTATTAAAAGCACTACACAAATCATTAGGTATAGTAACAGAAGCCTGTGAAAAAACTGGACTAAGTAGAACACAGCATTATAAGTGGTATAAAGAAGATGAAGACTATCGTAAGAAAGTACAAGAAATAGATGGTATGTTTATAGACTTTGCAGAAACACACTTAAAAGAACAAATAGAAAAAGGTAGTACACCAGCTACTATATTCTATTTAAAGACAAGAGGTAAGAAGCGTGGCTATGGTGATAGCTTAGATATTACAAGTGGTGATGAGCCTATAAAAATAAATATCAACCTTGGAGATTAACCCACAATTCACAAAGACACAAAAAGAATGTCTTAAATACTTATTTGATAATAAGACAAAAGAAGTATTATTTGGAGGTGGTGCTGGAGGTGGTAAGTCATGGGTAGGCGTAAGCTATCTAATACTAATGTGTATTCAATACCCTAAGACTAGATACTTAATGGGTAGGTCTAAATTAGATGCACTAAAAAAGACCACACTAAATACATTTTTTGAAGTGTGTAACGCTTGGGGTGTTAAAGCAAGTAAACATTATAACTTTAATGGTTCTACAAATATTATTACTTTTTTCAATGGATCAGAAATAATACTTAAAGACTTGTTTCTATATCCATCAGACAGAAACTTTGATAGTTTAGGATCATTAGAAATAACTGGAGCTTTTATAGATGAAGCAAACCAGATAACAGAAAAAGCAAAAAACGTAGTAGCTAGTAGATTAAGATATAAGCTAGATGAAAATGAATTGATACCTAAAATGTTAATGACTTGTAATCCAGCTAAGAACTGGGTATATACAGAATATTATAGACCAGCACAAGAAAACAAAATAAAACCATATAGAAAGTTTATACAAAGTCTAGTAGGTCATAATACCTATATATCAAAACATTATGAAACACAATTACAAACATTAGATGAATTAAGTAAACAGCGTTTACTATTTGGCAACTGGGAATATGATGCTACTAAAGATAGTTTAATAGATTATAATTCTATTATATCGTTATTTGAAACAAAAGGCATAGATGGTAATAAATACATAAGCTGTGATGTAGCACGATTTGGAAGCGATAGAACGGTTATTATGCTATGGCAAGGGTTACACCTTAGATATATAAGAACTATGCTTAAATCGGCTGTAAATGATGTTGTAGATGAGATTAAGAAATTACAACAAGAAAACCAAGTACCATTACGCAACATTATTGTAGATTCTGATGGTGTTGGTGGGGGTGTAACAGACTATCTAAGATGTCAATCATTTCAGGCTAACACAAGACCTATAAAAGCAGAAAACTATCAAAACTTAAAAACACAATGTTACTATAAACTAGCAGACCTTATAAACAAAGGACAAATAGGTATAAGCTGTACAGATGTAAATATAAAAAACTACATTATAGAAGAGCTAGAGCAGGTAAGAATGAAGGATGCTGACAAAGACAATAAGCTACAAATACTACCAAAAGATACAGTAAAAGCTATAATAGGCAGATCACCTGACTATGCAGATGCGTTAGCAATGCGTATGTATTACGAAGTGGATAGTAACTATGGAAAGTATTTTGTATATTAAAAAAAAGGGGTGGCATAACCAACCCCCTCTCCACACAGCAAAATGAAAACTTTTGCAAGTATAAGAATTTTAAACTAAATATGAACTTTTTCTATTATATATTATGGAGGTAAAAATCAAGAAAAAAGGAAAGACTAAAAAGTATAGAGTAATTGAAAGTTGGAAAGAAGTAACACTAGAAAAGTGGATTAAATTAACAGAATTAGAAGGACTGACACAAGCACAAGAAACTAAGGCGTTAATTAATACACTATCTGATATACCAGAAAAATTGATAAGTAAATTATCATTACCAGATATAACAGTTATACTTTCTAGGATTGCTCAAATACAACAGGAAAAAAATAATGAGCTTGTAAAAGTAATAGAAGTAGATGGTAAAGAGTATGGGTTTCATCCAAGCCTTTCAGATATAACGCTTGGTGAATATGCAGACTTAGAGCATTTTATAAAGCAAGGAGTACAAGACAATTTACCAGAAATAATGGCTATATTATATAGACCAATAGTAGAAAAAGAAGGTGATGCATATATAATAGAAGCGTATGATGGTAAGATAGATGTAAGGGCAGAAAAGTTTAAAAAGATGAGTGCAGAACAAGTAGAAAGTAGTCTGGTTTTTTTTTGGATTTTCGTAAACGAGTGGTCGAAGATTACCAAATTATATTTACTGGATCAGAAAGAGGAAATGACCAGCAAAATGTTGGAGAAGGTTTCGCTGAAAAGTGGGGATTTTTTGGTATAATGTACAGGCTCACAGGATCCGATATAACAAAGTTAGATAAAATAACTAAACTTAATCTGTTAGAAGCGTTTACATGGTTAAGTTATGAAACAGATTTAGCACAAAATAAAAGCGTACAAATAAATGGCAATAAATAACAAGACATACAACAACTTAGTAGATACTTTTAAAAAGCTAGGTGAATATCATAAGCAAATAAGCACTACAACTGTGGGTGATATATTTGACATAGACCTAGAAAAGAATACTAAATACCCTTTGATGCATATAAATCCAGTAAATGTTACTACTGGTCGTGTAGGTCTTACATATAACTTTCAAATATTTGTAATGGACTTAGTTGATCCTGGCAAAGAAAATGAACAAGATGTATATAATGATGTATTGCAAACTTGCATAGACATTATATCTATATTTAGAAATAGTAAGTGGCAATCACAATTAGCACTAGACATAGATGCACCTGTATATTTTACAGAAGGAGATTATACTTTAGAACCATTCACAGAAAGGTTTGACCAATCAGTTACTGGCTGGGTATTTCAAATAGGCATACTGGTAGATAACGACTTCCAAACTTGTAATATACCAATGACAGACACTTATATAGGACAATGATAAAATTTAGAATAGGAAAATTAACAATACAACTAATACCACCAAGAATTACTTATGGACTATAACGAATTATTAGAAAAATTAGAAGCAATAAGTAGAAAGTTTGAAACTTATAACGACTATCCTGAAAGTGCAAGTAATAATGCTTGTAAGGTTTTAAAATGGATAGATGAACATGGTAGAGATGAAGTAAAAGGAATGACAAGGGTAGGAATCACAAGAGCCAACCAGCTTTGCTCAAAATTTAATATTTCGAGGGACACGATTGCTCGTATGGCATCATTTAAAAGACATGAAAAAAATGCAAAAATTGATCCAAAATTTAAAGCGACACCATGGAAAGATAAAGGATATGTAGCATGGCTGGGTTGGGGTGGTACAAGTGGCATTAACTGGGCTATACGAAAACTAAAACAAATAGATAAAAAATAATATCATGCAAAAAAAATATAAAATAAAAGATTTATCAATTGTCAGACATAAAGAAGAAGACAAAGAAAGAATTACAGGTACATTAACACTACTAAAAAAATGGTCTAAAAATAACATAGAGTGGTGTATTGTTACAACTACAGATGGCTATGAATACAAAATAAAGTCAGATAATTTAGATGTAATAAAAAAAGAAAAAAAAGAAAAAAAGAAATAATTAAAATAAATAAAAATGGCAGATTTAACAACAACCCTAACAGAATCAGTAACGCTTAATGGAGCTATTAGAGGTACAACAAACACAATAACAACTACAGGTATTGTAGATGTATATGAAAGAATACTAACTTGCACACATAGTCAGACTACTACAATAGCAACATTTGCATCAACACCACACGCTAGTGCTGGTGCTTTAGATGTAGAAAACGCTAAGTATATTAGAATAACTAATTTAAGTACAGATCAAGAAATAAAGTTAGCTATAGTAACTACCAATACTAATTATCAAGTAACTTTAAGAGCTGGTGCATCACACATATTATTTCAAGGAGAAAATATTGCAATAGGCGAAACTGATACAAGTCCAGCTTATGGTACTTTAGAAGATGTTACAAGTGTACAAGCTAGACCATCAGCAACAACTGATGTGCAAGTAGAAATGTTTGTAGCTCTTGTATAATGAACACTAAAAACATAGAAAAGTATCTTAATAGCTTTGGTAAATATGTAGTAAAACAAGCCAGAACTAATTTAACTAAGGCTAAGAAAAATGTCAATAAAGATTTATATAATTCTATAAAATTTGAATTAGATGTAAATGATAATGGCTTTTCCTTAGATTTTTATATGTTAAATTATGGAACTTTTGTAGATAAAGGAGTTTCAGGAAACAAAAAGATACAAAACTATGTAACGTGGGATGGTAGAAATATAGAAAGTCCTTTTAAATATACAACAAAGCAACCACCATTAGGAATACTAGAAAAATGGATAAGAGCAAGAGGACTTAAAGGTAGAGTAGACAAAGAATGGAAAAGTGCAGGAAATAAAGGTGGACAATTTATTAGCAATAAATCTTTTGCTTTTTTAATTGGAAGAAAAATAAAAATAGATGGTATAAAAGGTATTAGCTTTTTTCAAAAACCACTAGGATTAGGCATGAAAAGATTTCCAAAAGAAATGCTAGAAATGATAAAAGAAGACATATACACAACAATGGAAAAAGACATTAAAGATATTAAAGTAACAATTACATCATGAGTACAATTATAGAACAACAACCATTCCAATTTGGAAAAGATAGAGTAGCGATACCAGTAGGACAAAATGTAGTTTTTACTGTATCTAATAACACTATAGTAGCTAATAAATTCAATACAAAATTTATTGCAAGACTAAGAGTGTTAGAGTTTGCTATAAATCCTAGTAGCACAAGTCAAATAGTCGCTATCACTAAAGTAAATCCTAATGGAGAAGGAGTGGCTATATTTGATTTTAGTACAATATTAGAAAATTATGTAAGTCCAGATTATAATGGTACAACTTATGGTGAAGCAAGTACATATAAGGGCGTAGATTATAGCGAAAACACACCACACCCTGTACACTTAATAGATCAATATTCTACAAATAATAATGCTGTAAAACATTTCCAAGTAACATTTAGTTTAGAATATTCAGATACTGCAATCGGAGCAGTAACAGAAGACACTACTACACAAGAAAATAGTGTAGAATTTACTATATTTAATGGAATGTTACACCCTACTGATGTGCTAACGCTAGACAATTTTAATTATGGATTCGATATAGATACTGCCAATCTATATATGAATAATACAGACAGTAAATTTTTAAGCAATGCACCAACTACACAGTACGCAAGTCTTACAGATTATGGTACAATGCCTTTTCTAAATTTCTTTCCACAAATAGGTACAGGATCAGCTACACTAAATAAAGTAAACCGTATAACTATAAAGCTATATAACAGCGCTGGTGTACAGCTAGGATCAGATATAAATGTAAATCAGAACTGGACAAATGGAGGTCAAACAACAAACAGCAGTAGAAGTAATAGAAACTTAATGTACTTTGGAGCATTCCCTGCTAACTTTGATGGAGGATATATAGTAAAACCTAGTACATATGCAGACTGGAATACACATAAAGCAAATGTAAGTTACTATACGTTACAAGCTAAAGATGATAGTGGCGCTCTTATTAGCCAATTATATACTATAAATATTAGGTGTACTAATTTAAAACAATTTGTACCTGTTAGATTATGCTGGTTAAATCAATGGGGTGTTTGGGATTATTATACTTTTGATATGAAGTCTGTAAGGTCTGTAGGCACTAATAGAGTATCATATAATCAAACGCATGGCGACTGGAATAGTAATGTATTCTTAACAGAAGGTTACAAAGGAGGTAAAAAGAATTTTAGAGTAAACAATACAGAAAGAATTAGAATAAATACAGATTATATAACTGAATCAGAAGCTGAATGGTTAGAAGAATTAAACAATAGTTTAGAAGTGTATATAGTCAAAGGCTTTCAGTCAGATACATCGGCAACTGTTACTAATAGATATATAGAACCAGTTACAATTACAGACAGTAACTATGTTATAAAAACAGTAGCAAATGATAAGCTAATACAATACACTTTTAATATAGAAAAATCTAAATTAAGAAGAACACATAAAGCATGAGTGTACAACTAATATTATATCCACAGAACTACCAAGGGCAGTATTCTTCAATAGCAACTGCTAATATATTAGAGTATGTAGCTGATTCTAACTTTTCAGCTGGTATAGATACAGTTTCTACTACTACTGCATCTGATCCTCTAGCAGACAGACTTACAAACGCACCATCTACAATAGGTTTGTGGCGTGGGTATCATACAAATGGTAGTCCATGGACAACAGCAGATGCTCCTACAAGCAGTTTAAACGCATTAGTGTTAGATTCAGGAACTGGTGGCGATTCATATAGTGGAGTTTATCAGACTTTATGTAATTTAATCGCTGGTAATCAATATGACCTAACTATTACACATTCAGCAGTAGCTGGTGGCTTTATATTAATAGGTACAGATAACTTTTTAGATGCTAATGGTAATACACCTATTATAGCACCAGGAAACAATCCTACAACTTCTAATGTAACACAGACAACACTAACATTTGAAGCTACTGGATCAACACAAATATTAGGTATATCATATATTAATGATGATGGAACTAGACTTACCATAAGCGAAGTAAGTATAAAAGACCATACTATACAAATTAATAATGGAGTATTTACAGAGTTAAGAGATGGACAAGTAATTGTAGATTTATATGAAGATGAAGATATACCACTAAGTCTTAGTATTGATGATTTTACTAAGTTTGATGAAAAAATACAAAGCTATTCTAAGTCATTTGACTTACCAGCTACTAAACGTAACAATAAAATATTTAGTAATATATTTGATGTTACAAGAACCTATTCTGGAATTAGTTTTAATCCTTATTCACAAACAAAGGCTATATTAAAGCAAGATTCTTTTACAATATTTGATGGATATTTACAATTAACAGACATACTTACAAAAGACAATCAAACAAGCTATAGTGTAAATTTATACTGTAAGACTATTAGTTTGATGGATGAAATAAAAGAAAGAACAATAGGCGACTTAACTGCTTTAGAAGAATTAGAGCATAGCTATAAAAGATCAAATATACAGGATTCATGGGGTTCTACTGGTTTGCTATTAACTAATGCATTGCCATCAGGATCATTTGCTGGTACAGCTGGAGCTACAAGAACGCAAGTGTTAAAATATCCATTTTGTAACTGGGTAGGAAACATCAGAAAAGCAACTACTGCTAGTGCTGGTACAGGAGGTTTTCCACAATTAGAAAAATTAGAAGATGCGTTTAGACCTTGGATAAATGTAAGGTATTTATTAGACAATATATTTGCTGATTCTTCATATACTTTTACATCTACATTATTTGATGATACCGACTTTAAAAAGCTCTACATGGATTTTAGCTGGGGTGCTGGTACAATGCCAGGTATTATAGCTAATTCAGAATTTTCTTCAGCATGGCATAGAACAGATTGTGGTGGCTCTAATTTTGCTATAGCGACATATACTAAATTAAGACAGTGCCAATCAGCATTAGCAAGTGGAGGATGGACTACTCCTGATAACTATGATGGTAGCACCTATATTATAACAGCAACAACAGATGTAGAAATATATGAAATAGACTACCATTTTTCTTTTAAAAATTCTAACGCATCAGTATTAGCTGATTTACATGCTAGATGGAGGGTAGAAAGAGCAGATGGATCATTTGAATCTTATGAACAAATGATTAAAAATGATTTTCAGGCTACAGGAGCAACTGATCCAAGATACTATGACTGGATTGGAAGTTTTGAAGTAATATTAAATACAGGAGATCAATTATGGGCAGAATTTAAAAATACTAAATTTTCAGGAGGTATTGCAACAACGCAACAATGGGATGCATCATGGCAAGATTTAGCTACTGCTGTAAGAACTAATTGGACAGTAACCACACAAACAACACTAAAAGGAGGGTTACTAACTACACAAAGAGGTGAAATATCACAAGCTGATTTTCTAAAAGGTATTATGAAAATGTTTAATGCAGTAGCCTTAGAAGATCCTGAAAATTCTAATAATGTTATTATAGAAACATATAACGATATATTCATTAATAACCCAGATGCAACCACAAGATACTGGACTGATAAAGTAGATAATACAGAAATTAAGTTACAACCTCTAACAGACTTAAAAAAAGAGTTGGTAGTAAAATATGAATATGATGACAATGACTATTCTAGTGTATTATATAGAAATATAGTTACAAAAGAATATGGTGGTGCATATAGGATTAATTACGAAACTAATGCATTAATGGACACAGAAGAAGTAATAGCAAGTCCTTTTGCATCTACTGTAGTAAAACCAATACATGATACTTTGGCAGAATTTGTTATACCTAATGTTTACTCAGGAAATCAACATACTAATGTATTTGAGCCATACGACAGTATGCCTAGAATCTTATATGATGTAGGAGAAAGAACAATGAATACTACTACTTATTATATACCAGCACAAAATGGTGAATCAGCTACACAGACAGGCACATACGGTTTATTTTCACACACAAAAGATGTACCGAGTGCTGTATCTACAGTAGATTATAATTTTGAAACATTACAGACTATAGGATTAGGCGCACCATCTATTAATAATTTATTCAACACATACTGGCAGACATATTACTCTACATTATATAATCCTGATACAAAAAAAGTAATTCTAAAAATGAATCTAACACCAGCAGACATTAATACTTTTAGATTCTTTGATATTGTAATGATTAGAAATAGACACTATAGGTGTAATAAAATAGACTACAAACCTAATTCATTAGCAACTGTTGAACTAATACTAATACCATAATGGACTATATAAAAGGATATGAAATAAAACCATACGAGATAACACCATTAGGCGAAGTCTTATTTACTGATGATACTACAAATTATTTAAGAGCAAATCAGCAGACTTGTGAAGCGTATGGATATAAATTTAATAAGGCTACAGGAACTTGTCAGGCATTTAATTTTAACTATAATTTACTAAAACAGTTTAGAAATTCTACTAATATAGATTCAGGAGGTCGAACTGGTAGAGAAACTGAAAATACTATATTAAATGGTGAAAGTAATTTAGCATTAGGTAACAATACTAATTGCTTTATAAGTGGCGAATCTCATACTATGGGTAATGCTTTAGATAACACATCTATAATAGGTGGTAAAATGGGTAAGGCATTAAGACAAGGAGAAGTGTTAATAGGTGGTGGAGGTTTTAACTCTACACAAGGACTTTTACAACAGTCTTTTGTACAAGTAAGTGGTAAAACTACAAACGCAAATGACACCTTATTAACAACACAAGGTGATGAAGAAAACAGTATAGTATTGCAAAAAAATTCAATAACAGCATTTGAAGTATTTGTTACAGCATTAGTAACAGGTGGTTCTTCAGGTACTGCTGGACACTATAAAACAATAAAAATAACAGGTAGCGTGTTAAACAACAATTCTGATGTAGAAACACTTACACAAAGTCAAACAACTATAGCAAGTAATGGTACTACTGGTACAGCAGTTATGGATGTAGGAGGTACAGGACTATTAAGGGTTCTAGTAAATGGAACGACTAATGTAAATATATCTTGGTCGGCTAGTGTAAATCTATATGAGAATGCAACAAACGCAGTAACATTTTAATATATAAATATGGCAGAAAAAATAACATTAGAAGCAGAGATTAAATCCAACATAAAACAGTTAAACGCAGAAACTGCACTTGCAATTAATAATTTTGGTGCTTTTGGAATTACTGTTGGTGTAGTAAAAGAAAAGTTTATAGAATTAGGTAAAATAGCAGGTAATATTCTAAAAATGATAGTCTTTCAAACAAAATTAGCTGGATTAGGATTTAGAAGAATGTTTAGTGGTCAAATAATAAAAGGTGCTAAAAATTTATTTAGTGTAATTAAAGCTGGAGCTATTGCTACAGGTATCGGTGCTTTATTAATTGCTTTTACATCACTTATTACATTTCTTACAAGAACAGAAAAAGGAGCAGAAAAGTTTAGAATAGCTATGGCTGGAGTAGGTGCTGTAGTAGATGTAGTCTTTGATAGAATGGCTAAAATAGGTAAAGCTATACTGACTTTTATTAATGTAGGTACTAAAGAAGGCTTAAGAGAATTAAAAGAAGCGTTTTCAGGTATTGGTACAGAATTAGTAGAAGATGTAAAGCTAATTACTGAACTACAAAGAAGAACCGAAGCATTAAGAGATAGTGAAAGGGATTTATCTGTAGAAACTGCACAAAGAAGGGCAGAGATAGAAAAGCTAAAATTAATAGCAGAAGATGTTACTAATACAGAACAAGAAAGACTAGAATCAGCACAAAAAGCTTTTGACATAGAACAGGAGTTACTAAACAAAAGAGTAGAGAATGCAGAAGAAGCTGTAAGAATAGCTAAACAAAGAGCAGGAGCATCAGAAAGTGAAGAATCAGACTTAGATAATATAAGAGATAAAGAAGTAGAGTTAGCGAATATACAAGCAGAAAGTGCTACAAAGTCTATTGAGCTTAACAATAAAATAAACGCTATTAAAAAAGAGCAAATAGCTAAAAATAAAGAACTTGCAAAACAAGCACAAGCTGAAAGAGATATAATTAGAGATATTAATAGAGAAATTAACCAATTTCAACTACAAGAGTTAATGAAACTAAGACAAGCTGAAATTGATGCAAATGAAGATAGGAAAAAAGACATAAAAGAAAATATAAAAGATAACGAAAGAAGAGCAGAAGCACTAGAAGCTAATCACACAAAATTTACAAACAATTTGCAACAGATAGATGTAGATTATTTTGATTCATTAGGACAAGAATATACTGACTTTTTTGATTTTGAAGAACAACTAAACAATGAAGCATTACTAAGAGCTACTAATAATGCAGAAGCAAGAAGAAAAGAAGAGTTTGAACAATTAAAACAAGGGTTACAAGATGAATTAGATCAAATGGTTTTATATGGTAATGATAGAGAAAGGCTACAAGGAAAATTAGATGCCAAATTACATGCAATGCAAGAAGACTTTAACACAAGAAACAAACTACTACAAAAAGAAAATGTAGCAAATACAGTAGGTGCATTAGGTAATTTAGCTAGTGCAA
>TARA_R100001443_G_scaffold26249_1_pt1 | contig 14167 bp, 23 predicted proteins | sample TARA_R100001443 | Tara Oceans TARA_R100001443 (sample SAMEA2622142) | marine metagenome | biome: marine biome (ENVO:00000447); feature: deep chlorophyll maximum layer (ENVO:xxxxxxxx); material: "saline water (ENVO:00002010), including plankton (ENVO:xxxxxxxx)" | depth 50 m
ACACTTATGGCAAAAAGCATAATCCTCATTAATAGTTACTGTGCCTTGAGGACGATTAGAGCCTAGGTCACACTCTGGACACCAAGCTCGTAATCGATTATTTGATATGCGAGAAAATACATCCTCTAACCGCCTCACAGCGCACTGCGCAACGTTCTAAGTGCGCAGCAATGCTTAAAAACCTGCGCACCAGCGTCCAGTTTTTTGCGATCAATTACATGTTGATGAAACTTACCATCTTCCTTGCCAAAACGCATAATAATACCATAGGCTACCTTGGCCTTTGGCTGCGCAGCTTCGTACATCATAGTGTATGCACCTAATTGCACAATCATTTCTGGGTATGGTCCACCTTTACTGGTCTTCCAGTCTACTACAATTAACTCATCATCTTTTTTTGCGATCGCATCTACTGTACCACCAACCTGCAACTCTTCATTCACCATTGTTAGCTCACTAGCTAATATTTTTATGCCTGCATTGTCGTACCATGATTTAAAGCCAAAGAAGGCTTTAAGTGCTTTTTCCTCTTGATTTGGTGTGAAATCACGCGTGTCAACATCAAAACCTTGGAAAAAACCTTGTATTAATAGGTGTGTCAACGTTCCTATGCGACCTGCTTCACGCATCACTGCATCTGCATCCTCGCCCTGCGCAGTCATCCGCTTTGCCCACGCAATCAACGTGTTCTTATTCCAACCTAACATAGCGTTGATGATGGTGGTTACAGAACTAGCACGATTGCCATTCTGAAGGACATAATTTTGTCCATGTAGCTTTGTTTTACTCATTCTCTTTCCTTTTGTATCTATTGATTAAAAATAATATATAATGCACTAGTATAAGTGCCAATATTCCATTTAAAAGGTATTCTGATATATCAATCAAGATCATTATATATCTCCAGTAACATTTCTTTTACCTCTGCTAACTCTTTATGTATATACCAGCGCATCAAGTAATGATATATAATTAGTAACACTGCAATGTATACCAGTGTAAATACATCAAATCCATTCTCAGATAGTGATTGTAGCCAAAAACTCATAATAACTCCTTTATTTTAGCACACCTGACATGGCTGCCTTAACCATAGCCAAACCAAAGGAATACTTATCATCCTTCTAGACATTTGCGTCAGGTGTGCATAGATTGCAAATTTTTCTTTCTTTGCCATAGGTCACAAAATCTTCGTAATACTCTATATGATACTTTGTTGTTTGCTTGGACCTTTCCCAGCACCTACGACACGATTGACAGTAATATATATGCTCATCTGCTTTACATGCATCTACATTCTTTCTATCTTTTATTTTATTTAAGGCAAATAATTTTTTACCCCATTGCAATACATTATCCATTGATCTCTCTCCTTACTTTGTTAGTTATATCTACTTCAGAACCATCATACTGCACCTGCGCAGCAAATAATAGGCTTGCACCTCTTCTTAAACTTTTTAACTTTTTCAGGTCTTTAATTAAATCTTTTAATTCTAGCCTTGTAATCACCTCATCGGCCGTTTGTAAATCTTCAGTATCATATTGGATACTTCCTGCGTAATATTCAATCATAAGCCACAAAATCCTTCTTCACACATAAACAATTCCTGTTGATCTGCAAATTCTATTCTTTCTAATGGTATTAGCGATCTATGTAAATACATTTTATCTTTTGAACCTCTCTTTGATGAATCTCTTATAGCATTATCTACTTCCACGCATTGCTCCCATTCTTTTGGGTGGTTATCTTTTATTTCTTTCCAGTTTTTGTCTGAATGATAAGGACAAAACGTACAGGATGACTTAGGTGGTGTTGGAAAAGAAAATCGCTCAAAAACTTTCATGCAATCTCCTCTACTCATTCTTTGATCTATTAATGGATATTTATAATCAATTCTTGGTAATTGACTTTCTTTCATTCGTTGAATTTCATCTAAAGTAATACCTAACCACATTTCTGTCTTTGGCATTCTTTGTCGTGGTTTTAAACCATGCAATTCTCTTACCTTCTTAATCACTGGCTGTATCTTGTATTCGCTAGTACACTGCCTTCTTACCATTCCACCAGTTTCACTAAAGGCAGGTATGGATGCCCATCTTTGACCAGTGCTATTTTGTTTTTTTAAAATATCTTGTAATAAATTTTTCTTATTAACTACATGTATTGGTATACCATCATTATATTTTGCCCACTCCTGTAACATTTCTAATATTTCATAGGTCCTTGGTAACTCTGCACCAGGATCAGCAAAAACTGCGTGATCTGCTCTTTCAATCATTTTAATGCTGCTTAAAAAATATAAAGCAGTGCTTTGCACACCTAAACCAAGAGAAATCACTTTCATCATCAGCTAAACTCTGGAAACCTTTCGTAAGAATAAAACCATTTTCTACCTTTGCTCTGATTATTCTTACCTGTTGTTAATGCAAGTGTTAAATGATGCGTATTTTCGTATGGTACATACGCAATTATATCTTTAGGTACATAGTACACTGCCACTACATCAACGCGTCCAGTATTGCGATATTTACTAAGGTTTACTTCCACCGCAGTACCTCTGGATATTTCTACTACTGATTTAACCTGCACTCGTTTCATTGTACCATTAGACATCTCAACTACCAGATCTACTTGATCTGCATCTACAATAGGATGATATACATTATAACCTTGCATAATTAAATCTTTTTGAACTGCAAGTTCACCCAACGCACCTTTAAATTGACTCAGCATTCTGCTTCCAATCTATAAAAGTTTCAAAAAACTCCATCGTAGCTAACGAAGAACTGTCCATGTTATAGTTAGGACCATAACCAGTGTCTTTGATATTTGTGTCACTAATTAATTCTTCTGACCTTGCCCATCCTAATAACGTAAATACAGGACTTGCATCATGCACTAATATAAATGCATCACAGTCTTTAACATTCTTTTTTAACTTTGCTTGTAAATACCCAGGATTATACTTTGTAGTCTTAACATCGATTCTTACATCACTAATACTAAGATCATAACCACTGTAATGTGGTCCAATCACAAAGTCTGGATAGGCATTATATTTTTTACACACAGCGAGTTCTCCGCACACTCCACGCATATCGATAGTTAAATCACGCAGACCGCGAGATGTCACTCCATTGCGTTGATTCTGATTCATTTTTGCTTGTGCTACGCCCTTCGCTATCCGCAACTCCATTTGGCTTAGTGTTATTTGCATGTGGATTTTCCTTATCGATAGCAGCCAAAAGCACCATGTAATTGGACACATCGAGACAACGATTATATGTGGTTTCGTCACTATGGGTTTTGCCTGTCTTTGCATCATTAGCCAGCGCATCAACATGTTTCAATACATATACCATTAGTGCCTGCTTTGGCGTAATTCCAAGCCGATCCGCTACGTGCTTAAAATTGTACAGTTTATCATCATTGCTAATGGTATACTCAATTGATTTGTTATCACTTACCTCAGATGCAGTTTTAAAAAAACTATCTCTTAATTGATTAAATTCGTTGTATTTCATTTTTTACCTTAATGTTTTAAAATTAACAAAAAGCATGGTTGCCTATCAAATTTTCTTGCTGGATTTGGTTCATTATCTTCTAATGCCAACCATTTTGGTAAACCTGCATATCTAATCTCTGCTCCATATTCACCTAAAACTGCAATCGGTCTAGTCGCAAAACATGGTAAAATAAATATTACATCTTTTCCGAACTCGTACTCAGATATGCCTTTACGCACCCATTTCATTACACCACCTACAAATGGTGGATTTACATAGTTACACTTACCCCACTCCACTGCCAAACCATCATAACCTTCTGGTCTTGGATGTGGACATGGATCATAATCAAAATTGAACTCATCATTTAATTGTTTCATCAGATCTGGTGGTGTTGCCCAATATCTTTTTTTCATTTCTCTCTCCTGCGTTGTAATGTTCGTAAAATATCATCACATACATCCAGCGCAACATCTACACGCTTATCTTCATCTGGTATGTGCTTTTCTAGTGCCTTTAATACACTCTTTGATACTATGCTGACCATAGCTGCTTTTGCGTTAATTTTCTTTTCCATTGGATAAGGCATATCTAATTGGTTATGTTACAGCATTTTTTATTTTTCCTACCACTATCACATGGACATGGATCATTACGACCAACCTTTGGCGCAGATCTTTGTATTGTTTTTTGTGATTTTAAAAATTGATAATATTTGCCCCAACCGCCAATCTTTCGTATAAACTCTCCACTATGCTTCTTTGTAGTCTCATTAATCATTTTCTCTCTCCTTAAATTTCGCGGAGTCATGACTATCACGATCATTAGACACGCCATTTTCTTGGTTATGGGTTTCTACGACTCCGCGTTTAAATAAATTTTTCATCCATGAATGCTTTACAATCCATAACCAAGGCTTTCTATCTTGCCTGACCATCACTACATCTGCATTCTTAAAATCTAAAAATCCTGCGATCTTTTTTCTTCTCTTTACTTGTACCAGGATGGTAAGATCGCCTTTGGTAGCTTTGACATCTATATCACTCTTTTCGCCAAAGCTGCGCCCATCACTACCCCATGAACGATCGGCAATGAAGCCGAGTTCGCGGAGCAATTCTACGACCTCGACTTCACCTTTGTAGCCTTTACGGGATGCGGAAGAAGGCATTTAGAAAGGTAGCTCTTCTTCTTGGGTAGCAGCGTTTCCTTCAAATACTGCGTTTGGATCATAGTCGGCTTTAAACTCTTTGTAAGCCTTCGTTATTTCATCGGTCATAGGTGACTTAGGACATGGCGTTGCAGTGTAGGTTGTTTCCATACCATCGCCATTTCTAGTAACAATCACATCGTATTGTGATAGGTTTCCCCACTCACTGTTGCGATCCAAGTCTAGCAACTGCTTTTGCACAGTAGCCTGCGTAATATCCAGTATCTTTACTTGATCATTATTCCATACTGGAACTTGCCAAAAATGTTTTGGCTTCTCACCAGCAGGTGCTTCGTTAGCTAGTTTAATACGAACTGGTGTCCTATCATCCTGCCAATATTGATAACCAACTACTGGTGTATCTAATATTCGGAATCTATTTTCACCTTTTACAAACTTCATATAGCTGCTTTCACCACTAGAAGGCACGCTATAATCAGCATTAAGTAAACCACTCATCGATTACTCCTTTATTAGTTTATATGAATATCCGCGTCTTTCTAATAAGGCGATCACTTTTTTATATTGTGATTCAGTTATTTCTGACTGAATACCAATATCTGATTCCTTAGACTGCGGTTTGTATGTATTCGATTTATCGAATATTTTGCGACAATCATGTGCAAACTTGAATCGCTCATCACTGTCTTTAATTATAATTTTATATCTCATGGGCAGCACCTAATAGTGTTAAGAGAGAGAGAGTAGTTGTGGGTACACTATTAAAAGTGGTGCTGCCCATGTTTTGTGGAGCAAATCTAATAAGGCCATTGAATAAAATCCATCTTAATACCAAGTACACGCGCAATGCGTACTTTATGTTCATGTCTAAATTTTCTTTTGCCATTCATCATTAATGATAACATGGACTTATCGAGTGCAATATGTTTAGCTAATTGATTTTGTGAAAAACCACACTCTCTCATATGTTGTTTTAATTCTTTCATAGTGTTGACAGAAACTAAGAAACTTTGTCAACACTTGGCAAGGATTATTTTAGAACTCTTCTGCGATACTCATAGATAAATTAAATACGTCTGGCGCAACTTGCTGCATATCAAGTGAGTCTTGATTAAATCTAGCAAATAAATAATCAGACTCCGATGTTGAAGTTCCATCTGCTGTAAATATGAAAGGAATATGTGGACCATTTACCTTATTCCATATATCTTCTACAGTAGAATCGTCTGTTGGATTGTGAGTGCTATAATCATTAGGCATAACATCTGTAGAGTTTAAGTATGAAAAATTCATATCATAAGCCATTCTACCGCCAAAAACTTGTTGAGGTGATGTTGTAGTTACAAATGGAGATTTGTTTTGAGATGCTGCTGACTTACCAAAATTTGCCATGTTGGAATATCTTTGTCCACCAACAGATTCTTGTATATTTACTTTATCAAATGTAATGGATCTACTGATATTTAAGTCTGGAGCATGCGGCATATCATAAAACTCTCCAACTAAAATACACCCAACTGTAAAATCATTAGAACTAGAGAATGTAGAGCCTTGACCTTCTATTTGAATACCTATAAATCTATCATTTATTTCTGAAAAGGTTAAAATTGTACTTCCATCTGCACTTGGTACTATAGTATATGGTGAACTTCCACCAACAGTACCATTTAAAACTTCGGTAGATTGAATGGCGGTAGCACTTACCATATTTGCACTTTGAATATCAGATTCTGTATCTGTACTAGCAATTCTGAACTTTGCATTTGATGAATCAGCATTATGGTTTAATATCGCTACAAAATTACATACATTAGAAGTTGTTCCCATCAAATCTAAAGTAATTACCACATGATCTGCTCTAGTGGTAGCATCTGCTTTTGTATTAAATGTTACTAGGTTACTAGGTCGCATATCAAACAGATCGGCTTCCACTCCACCTCCAGATTTAATACCAACTAAATTAGAACCACTATTTTCAGCCATAACATCATAATTTGTATCTACTGCCACTCCTCTCGATCTTCTGTAGCTTATAGAATCACAATAAAATCTTGGTGTTCTTATATTTACATTTGCCATTACGCTATTTCCCTCGCTGTAAAAGTTATCTTCCCTGGCGATCTACTAAAGTTTGTAATCATAAATATTACATCTGTAAATGCCTTTCCAAAAATTCTCTCTGGGTACATATCCTCAAACTTTACCTTTGAGCCTATTCCTAATAAATCTGAATCATCATCATGGTTATAAAACTTTGGATTTACAATAGTTGCTTTTACTATTGCTTTTACTGAACCAAAAATATTATCGTAATATGTGTACCAATCATCATTAGGATTTGAACTTGGTGTTGTTGGAATTGTTGGACTAATATATGTATCAAGTCTAACTTGACTTTTATTTTCTGGTGTTGCAATGTTATAATTAGTTCTGGTTGTAGAATTTGCACTATCTTGAGAAACTATATACCTAGTTTTTTCCGCTGGATGCTTTTGATAATTAATGTTCATAGATGTTTGCAACTCAGAAAAAGGAGTATGCTCTATTGAAATATCTGCTAAATCTATTTTTGATAATGTAATATCTGCACTTTCACTATCTTTAATATGTATATAACCTCTATTTGGAGAGTAAATAAAGCCACCTTCATATTGCAACTTTTCTAATGCTTTTTCTAAATCAATAATATCATTTTGCCAATATCTTATTACCCAATTTTTATCTGAGTTAAGATTACTCCACCCAGTTGGATCTGAATTTGATAATCCTGCAAATCTACTCAATAAATCTCTATGAGCTTCATGAATTTCAGTAATAGCAGCACTACTATTATATCCATTCGCAGGTAAACCATCGTTTGCTGTGTAAAGTTCCTCTAAAGGTTCTTCTTCTATTCTTTGGGTTAATAAATAAATGTCATATATTTTTACAGTTGCAACCAAACTAGGTTGAGTTGCACCAGTGTCTTGAGATATAAAATTGACTCTAATTCTCACTTTTTCTGTCGGTCCAGTTATTTGAATTTTTTTTGTAGTTACTGATTGATTACTTGTGTATGAGTTATCAGATCTACCGCTATCGTGACTCCAAATAATTTTAACTCTACTACTATCTCCTGTTAATGTATTAATTTCAACCGCATATCGAATAAACAGTACATTTAGTGTATCATCCTGAATCAAATGAGTGCCATTGTCATGACTTGCTCCAGAAGTTCCATTAAAACCTCTGCCTACTGTTAATGTATTAGAAGAAATAGAATTTACATTCATTTCTTCGTTATCAATCTTAATAACATCATAAGCGTTAAGGTTATCGTCATTAGTAATATCTATTCCAGTTTCAGATGAATCCAATGCTTCATTCAACAATGCAACATCACCATCATTTTCTTTCACAGAAACAAACGAAGATTTAGAAAATCCTGAAACTGGTTTTAAACTATATTCATAAGTAATTATATCAGTATCATCAGTTTGAATAAGACTATTAGTCCAAGTTGAAAAGGTAGAGTTATCTCCATCATAAGCATTTGCTACATTAGAAACTGTATCAATCTGTTCTAAAATTTCTTCTGAAGCGTGAGGTCTTTGATAAAATGCTCTTTTCTGTGATGCTTTTACCTGACCATGATGAGCATTGTCTGTATTGTTTGTAGAGCTTTCTGCATCCTCTAATGGAACAAATGCATCTAAACTTTTTTCATATACTGCTAATTCTGCATCGGAAGTAGCAGAGCCATCTATATATAATGTCTTTGCATCTTTTATCATATTAAAAGGCACTGGTCTATATGCCTTACTTGTTAAGGATTCTACATATTGTGGCGATGCAAATGTTGTAGCAGAATTTTTTGTATAGTTACCATAGCTTACAGGAACTGGAATTAAGTTTGTCTCTGTTTTAGCTTGAGGAAATTCAATTCCATCAAATGGTCTATGAGCAGTAAGGCTTAAAGAAAGTTTGTCATTATCAAGTGAAACATTTGTTAACCTAAACACTCCTATTTCAACTTTTGTTTGATTATTTATTTTTGAGTAAACAGTAACAACTTGATTAATAAAATAGTTAGAACTAAAAACTAATAGTTCACTAATTGGATTTCCTAAGTAATTAAAATCTGGTATCTTTACTGATATGTTTGATGTTTTCGCAGTAGATTTTGCTAAGTTAAGTGACTCTCTTATTGAAGGTCTATTTAAAATAACACCATAATAAAATATACTTGAATCTGTAACATCTGAAAATGCAAGATATAAATCATCACCAGATCCTGCAAAATGAAACAACCAATTTTCTACAATATTTGAATTTTTTATTTCATGTCTAAAATTAGGCAAGGTTTATCCTTTTTGCTCTTTCAATAGCAGGCAGTATACTTTCTACTACTGTATCATCAACCAAAGGTGCAGAAATATTAACTGTTACTGCACCACCTGCACTACCAGATCTATTCATATCAGCTAGGTTTTGCACTCCAATGTTTTGCACTGCGCTACGTTGCATGATAAACTCACCTGCCTGCGCCATAATTGGTACATTATCTTGACCTTGGACCATACCACCAGTCGCAAAGCGTTGGATACCATTATTACCAATTAAACCACCAGTATGTCCAACTAACATAGATAATGCAGTAAATCCTGCGCCAAAAGCCTGCCCTCCAGGAACTAATGATGCTATACTACCTAACGTTCTTAATAAAGAAGCAAACTTTTGTTCTTGAGACATACCTTCTGCTGTTAATTGTTTTAATCCACTTGCTAATGTAGTAATTGCAGACGCTGCAACACCTGCCATATCTTTAGTTTTTCCTAAATTAGTATTTAAACTATCAACAGCTAAATCAAAATCAGCTTCACTAATTCCATTTTGACTAATAATTAACTCTTTATTTGCTTCCATCAAAGCTCTAGTAGTTTCGATGTTTCTACGCTGGCCTTCATCGGTTTGAGTAAATATTGAATTAAATGATGATAATATATCTAATCTTTCTTTTTCTGAATCAGCAAGTAAATCATTTAATTCTTTTTGCGCAGCTAAGTTTGTTCTTCTGCGCTCATCATCTTCATTAAAAAATTCAGCGGCAGATTGTTTTTTCTTTTCTTGTTCAGCAAGCATGCTTTGTAATTCTGCTTGAGCCTTAATTAATGTTTCTCTTTTTTCATCTGCAAAGTTTGCTTCAGCAGTTGCAATTGTTTGATTTTTTTGCGCTAATTCAAGTTCTTTTATTCTCTCAATATACACTTTAACTAATTCAGTAGCGCGGTTTGTGGTATTATTTGTTGTTTCTTGAATATTAGTTTGCTCTTCAACTGCCTCTCCAATTTTTAAAAAAGATCCAGTAAGATTTGCATGTTCTTCTGTTTGTTCTTTTATAGTAAGCGTACCATCTTTTAACTTGTTAAAAAAGTTTTCTTGTGTTTGGCTTCCAGTATCTATTGCTAATGTGTATTCACCAGAAAAAATATCTCCAGATCTTTGCGCTGCATTTGCTTGATCATCAAGAGATTTTTGAAACCTTGCAGATTCTTCCTTTGCTTGTTGTAACATTTGTCTGAGTTTAGGTAAGTGCTTTGTGGTCATCATGCCTAATTCTAACTCTACTATAGAAACTTTTTTTCCAAACATATCAAAATTACTAATCGCTGCAGGATCTACAATATTGAATATATCCATAGTCACTCTTCTAGCCGCTTTTGAAAAATCAGTAACTTTATTGATTGCATTGGTTAATGCAGGTAAAAGTGGATCTGCTAATGTTGCGCTCAATCTACCTAGTGCATCAAACATATTACTTACAGCACCAGTAAATGTTTTTGACATTCTATCTGCGCTACCTGCAATACCAACTGAAGGAGTTTCTAATGCACCTATTAATGCATCTCTAAACTCTGGCAATGTTATTTTACTTAAATCTTCAATTCCTTTAAAAGATTTAATAATGTTAAGTACGCCTTTTTCGCGTAAAATGTCTGCAGCACCTGCTCCTCCAGCATAGGCTCGACCAAAAGCATTTGCTGCTTCGGTTGCAGTTGTACCCATAAATGCAGCTAAGTCTGTAATAGGTTTTATGGTGTCAGTAGCTACACTACCAAATGCCTGTAATTGCGCACCTGCGTTTACTACATCACCTAATTGAAAAGGTGTGGAGGATGCAACTGTATTAAATTTTTGAAATGCAAATTCCGCATTTTCTACACTACCTGTAAGTCCAACTAGTCTTGCTTTAACATCTTCAAACTGTATAGCGGTGCGAAAAAACAATTGAAAACCTTTTGTAACGGCAGCAATCGCAAATGCGTTTACTAATAATCTATTTCTTAGAGAACCTAAAGATGCTTCTAATCCAGCAGTGGATCTACGCATTCTTTTTGTAGTTTCTACATATTTTTTGCCATCTGTATTTAATTGCTTAAAATTTCTATTAGCTCGCGCAAAACCTTTTGTGCGAACCTCAATGATAAACTTTTTTTCAGCCATTTTGTTTCTTTATATCTTCTGATTGGAGTGCGTTAAATTCTTCATCTATAGCAGAAAAGATGACTAAGCGATGATAATCTGCGTCATCTATAGTTTTTGCTAATGGTAAATTAAACCTTTTCATAGACATATACTCCTCAAGCGCAAAAACAGTCTCAGGCGTGAGGAAATATGTGGAATCAGCACAAAACACTAATGAGTAATATAACGCTGCACCAAGCGTGAATTTTCCATCTTTACTTTCTTCTACTAACCTTTCTATCTCTTGCCATAATACTTCTTCTGTATAGGTAATCTTTTTCTTGAGCGTAGGAGACTGCGCAGTGTATGGAAACTGGAGATTGCGGCTTGGTTGCTGTTTATATGACATCCAAACCGCAACGCGGTGCATTAAGACTTTTTTGGGTTTGGCTCTTTGTATGCGTTGTATATTGACATTAACACTGCGTCAATAGCATTATCATCTAGGTTGCCAAGTATTTTTTCTGGATCAGTAAAACTAAAGTTGAGTATCCAGTCTAAGACATCAAAGAACTTCTCAGTATTAATTTCGCCTTCTTTGGTAATTGCTTTAACTTCTAGTTTATGTAACTCTCTTCGAGCTTTAAACGTTATATCACGTACTTCAAAAGTACCATGATCGGTTTTTACTTTCATATTTCATCCTTAGATGAAAATGGCGTGATTATGCGATCGTGATTGAAATTATTGTTGCAGTTTCACTAGCAGCAAATGCTCTGAATGGTATGCTTTGTAGCATAAAATCACCATTCTCTGGTTGAGAATTGTCTATCATTGCATCTGGTATAGAAATTGTAAAGCCACTTGATTCTGCAATAGATATTGCAGTTCCTGTGCTGTTACCTTTTAATTGTGTAGCTAAATCTTCAATTGAATCATCTCTTTTTGCAAGTAAAGTTCCAGTAACTTCATATGGTCCTGTCTGAACATAACCATATGGATTATAGTCAGCAGTATTAATATATCCAACTCTAGCAAGTGGTCTAGATATTGTTATTTCCCAAGAATTTAATACTAATGGTTGAGCATTTGAGCCGTCACTTATTGTTGAAGAATCAAGTGAAAAAATGTTTTTTGGTGAAGCAGTATCAAGAGTTTCACTACTTGCAGCTAATGTATTTTCTACTGGTCTATATCCAGTCATAAAAGTTGATTCTACTACCATTTCTCCACCATTTGTTCCTACATCTTCACGTAGTGTCATAGATGTACAAAAACAACCTACCATAACTGAACTAATATTTGTTGCGTCAGAACCACCATTTTTAAACAATAAAGTCACTGCATCTGTAGTTCCTGTACCATGCTTCATAGTACCAGTGCTTGATGCTGGTGTCAATGCTGCTGCACTTGATCCTTCACTAAATAAGGCTAGACAAGATTTAAGAACTGCTGTAGGTGTACCACGCATAGTCAATGACACTTCATACATCATAGTATCTGGACGATGATGGCCTTGGCTTTCTAATTGTCCAAAAATACCACTTTTATTTGGAGCAACATCCAATGTAGCACCTGCATGCTGTATATTAAAATCTGTAACTTGTAAAAAATCCCATGTATCACCTGCTGCGTGTGATGTACCTAAGTTTACGTTACTACCTTTACTACCAATAGCAACTGCTATATTCGATCTTGCTTGAAAATTAGTTTCAGCCATTACTTATCTTCCTTTGATTTTTTTTAATATCTATTCTTTCAAGATGTTTTTCTAATGATTTTGGCACACTTGTTATTTCTACTGAACAACCTGCAACCAATAATTTGTGTTTATTGGAACTCCAATGCGCACAAAAATTTTCACTATCTTTTAGTTTTAAATATGATTCTTTTGCTTTGTAAATCATCCTATAATCTCCATAGCTGATACTACAGCAGTCATTTCAGAACGCAGTAAATCTGGATTATCTTCATCACGTTCATATACAGTAGAGTCGATGACAGCATTATAAAACTGTCGAACTCCTGACACACTATAGTTTCTATTATTATAAAAAAGTCTTTTCATTCTTTCTGAAATCAAACTTACTTGCCGAAAACTTTCCTTAGTATAATTACCTGCAAAATCTACTTGGTAACTAATAAGAATCGTATAATCTCGAACCATGCCAGTATTAATTTGCTCATTTAAATCATCGGATACTGGTTGCAAAAGAAAACTTTGATTGCCTTTGTGTTCATCGTAGAAAATATGTATACCAAACTCATTTGCAATAATATCATGTACGTTGTCAATAACTCTATCATAAATTACATTGGTAAAGGTAATGGCCATTATCTATAAATTTGTCCACTGCGCACAGTTCCCATCTGCACATCATCTGATTGAAATGTAATGGACCACTCATCATTTAGCGTATACACACCTGCTTGAAAGCGAATAAGCGCACCATATGCAAGTGCTTGATAATCACCATTCATTACTTCTGCATCTACTGATTTATGCCTGCGTAATCCAGTGTCATCCTTAGTAAAAACATCATACTTAACTGTTGATGCTGTTCCTGGAGAAAATGTACCTGCTGTACTAATGACCACACGCACTTCATCATAGTCTGTGCTAGGTGGTCCATACATTTTAATATCTTCGATATATCCAGTGGTTGATCCATTCACACTCACCTCACGTATTACACCAGATTCACTTCTAAATGATGTTTCATGCCACATGACATAATCGCGTCTTTTTAGCTTAGTAAGTAAACCATCTTCACCTAAAACCAATTCATCAAGCTCCGCAGCTTTCTCTGAATCTTGACTACGTACCAAATCAGCGCAGGCTAACAACGCATTGCATCGGATCACTATAAAGTCATATGACCTATCTGCTGCGCCTTGGTAATTAGAATTACCACGCTTGTATATAGGACGATTTAAGTAACTGCGCATGTGATCAGCTTGTTCTTTTACTACACGTGTTTTTAAATCTTCCCAATCTTGTCCAGCTTCAAATACACTACTATTAAGCGCAGCTACTGAGCTAGATGC
>TARA_R100001443_G_scaffold30415_1_pt1 | contig 14163 bp, 6 predicted proteins | sample TARA_R100001443 | Tara Oceans TARA_R100001443 (sample SAMEA2622142) | marine metagenome | biome: marine biome (ENVO:00000447); feature: deep chlorophyll maximum layer (ENVO:xxxxxxxx); material: "saline water (ENVO:00002010), including plankton (ENVO:xxxxxxxx)" | depth 50 m
GTTCGGACTTCAGGTGGCTGTATCTGTGGTGGTTGTACTACAGGTATCTGCGGCTTAGGTGGTGCACTCGGTTGACCGCTAGGTTTAACTCCAGGAGGAGGTCTAAGGTCGCTAGGTGGCACCACTAAGGGCGTATAAGACGGTATATCTGCCTGCGGTATATCAAGTACAGGACCAGGCAGTTTAGGCGGCTCAGGAAGCGTTACAGAGGGGAGTAACGGTGGTTCTCCCCATTCCATTACTTAGCCGGGAAAAGACCGTTACGTACAAACTCAACTGCCTTGTCGTCGATATCGTTATCGGTTGACTCAGCAAGCTTTTCCAGCATCTCAACAATCAAGCTCTTAACTCGATCAGATTGCAGAAATGTAAATAGTAGTGGGCGAATAAGTGTAATCATAATTTTAAATAGTTAATTAGCGTACAAGCCAAAGTTCGTTCTTAGTTTCAGAATCAACCTTTAGTCGCTTCCATCGATCACCAGTTGGTTGACCAGGCTTAAGCCATAGCTTTCCTACAAGACCAATGGCATCCCATTCAGGACGGTCTTCGCGTGGAATGTATTCTTTAGAACGATCCCAATCAGTGTTTTTAGTCCTCCTATAGTCAGTGATTTCATAAACAACATCACGTACCCATGGAGGGATAGTACCATTTGCAATACGTTCTTCAAATTTAGAAACCTCACAGCCTTCTCGTGCATTAATGGCTTCACGTTCTGTTTTGGGTTGCCAGTTATCACGTTCTGGATTCCATTTATACACCTTAACAGGTGTCATGATTTCTTTGCCAAACTGATCCTTTTGATATGCACGGTCCCAATGATTACATGCAGAATCACCTACGATACCTGGTGCAGGAGAAACAATACCGATAATATCTTCTTGCTTATCATCATCAGTAGCTAGACGGATTTTCTCTCCAACTAAAACAACAGAATGTCCTGCTCTATATTCACTAGCTGTATTACCATCCGTCCATTCAAAAAATTCAGCATAGTCAGCGTTTGAAAAGGTAGAGCCGTAATCTTGGTAAATACGACCATCTTGAGCCCTGACTTTAAATTTAACTCCTGCATAATTATTTGGACTAGTACCACCACTGTTATCGTTATCGACATTTACGGCCATATGCGATGACGTTGGATTATTGTCACCTCTGATATAAGTTACGCCGCCAGCTCCATCACCATAAGCAGAACACGTAGAAGAACCTCCGTAAACTGAAACAGGTGATGAAGAATCACCTTCACAACGGCCGGCAAAAAAAGAACTTTTGCTTTGAGTCATGCCGTTCATCTTGATGCCGAATCGCAGGTGGCTACTACTATCATTAGTAGTAATAAGTTCAGTACTAGTGCTCAGTGAATTATACATTTTCATGTTGTTTAAATCACCAGAATCACTGCTTACGTCATCCAGAACAGCCCAATAGAAACAACGTTTTGTAGTGTCACCTGACATTCCCCTTTCTACTGATAATATCTTATTACCAGAACTATAGTAAGGAACAGGGGTGTTATCGTCAGAATGTTGTCTACCAACAGTCAGTGAATCTCTTTGAGTTACTGTTCCTTCATCGGTGACGCCCCAGACTGGTTGGCTGTTATATTCAGTTCCTTTAACATATTTTATCACCATCTTATCTACGTCGGAGTCGTTAGCCCTAGGGTTGATTTCTACCCTATTGTCTTCGGCTAAATTGTCTGCAGTAGAACCCTCTTTAATAACAAAAGAATTACAATTAACTTGGCTGATTTGTTCAGAAAGCTTTAAAATGGTTACATCATAATCACTGTCATGCTTTTCAATTTTAAAAAACCCATTACTATCTACCAGTATCTTGTGGTCATTAAGTGTTGTTTCTCCAAAAGCATGGCCACTACTGTCTTGCGCTAGGAAACGAATTTCAGGAGGAGCGTCATTTGCAGAAAGAATAATCTGATTATCCTTAATTTTTACGGTTTCATAGGTATTGGGCTTAAATACAATGCTAGTATCATTGTGGATAACATGGGAATTGATATTATCAATATCACCTTGCAACTCCTCAAGTGAGTCCTGAACAACTGTAGATGTTAGATTACCGCTTGCATTATTTAGGATGCCAGTAGCATCACCAGGGACGTAAGCAGATACCCAAGCAGATCCTGTATACAACTTCATGACTGAATTAGTCGTGTCGTAATACAAGTCTCCGCCTGTCAGTGCATCACCGTCATTGTCTGTGGTGGGAGCACTTGCTTTAGGGCCTAAATAGACATCATCAAAATTGTCAAAGGCTGCTAGTGCAGAAGCTGCAGATGATGCAGCAGATGTTGCACTGGTAGATGCGCTCGTTGCACTGGTAGCTGCGTTTGTTTCAGATGTAGATGCATTGGATGCGCTAGTAGCTGCATTAGTTGCACTAGTAGCTGCGTTTGTCTCTGAAGTTGCTGCGTTAGTTTCAGATGTAGCAGCGTTAGTTGCCGACGCAAGTGCGTCTAAATAAGATAAATTTGCAGCATCCTTGTCACCTGAGGCGCTGGTTGCAGACGTAGCTGCATTAGTTGCACTAGTAGCAGCAGCCGAAGCTGAATTAGCAGCGTTTGTTTCAGACGTAGCTGCGTTGCCTTCTGATGTTGCAGCCGCTGCCTCGGAAGCTGCAGCAGCCGCTGCCTCAGCCGTGTTAGTACCAAGGAGAGTATCAACGTAGCCCCTAGTGCTTGCATCAGTAGCTGCAGTGGGCGTACCAAGGCTGACGATTTTCTGATTGCTCATATTGAGCTGACCAGTCATCGTTGAACCCAACGAATTCATTGAGTTGTTCTCAGTTTCCTGTGATACAAACTGTGCCTGGTCAAAATTCAGATTTAGATCTTCTGCTTTGATAGCAGAGCCAGCAAAAAATGTTGCGGCTCTTTCATCATTAGCAGTATCTCTAAAGATAATAATACTGACTCCGTTACCTGGAGCAGTACTGAAACTTACAGTGGTAGCGTTGGCAAGTGTAAATGCAGTTGATGGTGTTCCGTCAAGAAGTACTTTGACGTCAGTCTGTTCAATATATGGGAATGTAAATGAGTAATTGGTAGTGGAGCCGTTACCCGTGTAATTATTTTGGGTTGTAGCCATTGCTTAGTTTGTAATAAGTTTACTTTAGTTTTTCCATTTCATCTAGGAAGCGTTCTGCCTCATCTTGTTTTCCAGAACGTAGATATTCTCCAACAACATCTTGAACATATCTACGTTGTTGGATGGAGTCAAAGTTCGATGTTTCAGCCATAGCTGTTGTCATCGCCTCTCTTAAAGCCACGTCTAACTCGTAGTGTACGTTTTCAAATGTTGATAGGTCAGGGCGTAGATTTTTAGCCTTAGCCTCTTTATATCTCCTTCTGAATTCTTTTGCCTTAGTTCCTGTCATCACACGATCGATGGCATCTCTAAAATATCCGCGCTCACCCATCTTATTCTTAATAGCAGCACGTTCCCTATTAGTTAGGTCATTGCCTCTACCATCAGTACTAAGCGTAGGCGTAGCATCATATTCAATGTCAATGAGAAATTGCTTTCGATCACTAATTGAATCGCTTACCTTAAATGGTGTGTATGTATTACGTAGACGTGTTAGGAAGTTGTCAGGTACACCTACCTCACCACCATCAATGTAATCATATTCTTTAGCGAGAGTACTCTTTAATCCTGGCAATCTGTTTCTTACAAGATCAGCAATATTCTGCTCAACTTCTTTTACTCCTGGATCCATCAATCTTCCAAGTTCTGCAAGCTGACTTGATCCACGAATAGACGCAGAGCTAATAAAACTTGCACCCCATTTGTTAATTGCACCTGCATCTCCACGTACTACGTCAAGGAAAGGCTGCAGGCTAGTAAGCATTGATTTTTCGGTGAAGCTTGTCGCTGCAATAAAGCTAAGGATTTTAAGATTTTCTCCAATCTCATCTGGTGTGAGCATGTCGAAGTTTTCTCCAATAGTCGCGATTAAACCTACCCAGTTTGTAATCGGTCCTAATCCGTCATAGCTATGTTGCTTACCATCCAAACCTGTAATACTCAATCTCTTCTTACCTACATCATCACGTACTTTTTGCTTCTGTCGATTGTAGAGACCATAGCCAGTAATCCTGTCAGTCATTAGTAGTCCAACAGTTGAACCGACCATCAATGTACCGAGTGCTTTCCGGCCCATGATGTCATCTCTAATCTCGTTATATTTCATACGTAAGTCGATACCATCACTTGCCTTAACACCCCTGTTTGCAAGTAGTTGCTCTGCTTCTTCAAATGGCATTTCATCAAACGGAAGTTTGAATTCATTAAACTCTTTAACAAAGAAGCCAGCAGGGTTATATGAAGCTGACAATGCCAATTCATTGATTGGTGTCTTTGTAAATAGAAGGAACGGTTTTAATACAGGAAGCTGCCTAATCATGTCTGACAAAGCACGGTTAGCCTTGTTATCGATGTTCATAGAGATTTCACCTGCTGCTGCCAGCACGGCTTTATCTTTAATCAGACCATCTTCATCAAACATATCTAAGTATGCTTTTTCTTCTAGTTCTGCTGCCTTACCGGCATCAAATGCATTTTGACCACCATCAGTTAACTCATCAAAGATACGTCCCCTAGATTCAAAACTTGCAATCATTGACTGTACAAAGCCATCTTGTGCTTGCATACCTCTTACGCCTAATCTCAGCCAAGGATGCTTAGCAAGTGCAAGATTGTCATTGACGATTTCTGCCATTACTTGCGGGCCATATTCACCCTTCTTAGCTTTGGCATCTGCAAATGCGTTTATTAGTTCAACCTGCCTTGGATTGGCTGCAGCAATGTTTTCTCTACGTGGAACTACATCAGGATCTAAACCAGACCTTTTGTATATCTGTCCAGCAAACTCCAATCCTTTTTGAATGGACCGGAAGCCATTATTGAACTGATACCAACCTCTTCTCATCTGTTTCCAGTCTTGATTCCTTGCCGCACCTGCAAAGGTACGTAGAGGTTTTTCAATAAGTAGGTGTGAACCAGAGATACCAGCTTTGCCTAAAGTACCAAATGCACTTAGTGTTGAGTTATATAGGTTTGCATAGAAACCTTGCATAACTACTGAAGGGATCTCTGGAGTCCTATCAATAATTGCTTTACTAAAGACGCCAGTTGATGCTCTCATATACTTGTTGAGAGCAGTGATTGTTTTTACGTTGCCATCTGTAAGCTCATAAGCAATCATCAGAGGCGCAAGCATCTCAGGATTCTCTTTGTTGATTTGCCTCAGATTATCTGTAACTTGGCGTGCCTCTTGCTTCAAACGTTCCATTGCTGCAAGAGTTTCATTTGATTCATCCTTAATTAAATTCTTTAGACGCTTATACTCCGCTCTGTCTGCTGCCTTACTACCTTTAAGAGTCATCCTGTCCCATAGGTTCACCATGTTTAGTGCTCTACCTCGTGAGTAAGTAGTTATGCCCTTATGTGCCATCAAAAATTCAAGACGGTCAAGGATCATCTCTTGTGCTCTGGTTACTGATGCATTACCTTCAGCTAGACGGACACCCTGAGCAAAATCACTAACTTGTCCACCGAATGATTCTGATACATATCCCACTGCTCTTAGGTCATCCATGTTCATGAAATCATCCATGTATTTCTTGATGGCACCCATGACACCGGCATAACCTTCAGAGCTCAGTGTTGCTACTCCTGAGTCTGCATCAACACCAGTTTGGAATCTCTTGATATATTCCTGCATTTCGCCAACATTCATGCCAGCAAAATTTTCTGCAATGTCATCTCCAATAGATTTGATCTCAACAGAAGATAGATATTTCCCTGGAGCAGTCGCGTATCCATAAGCATCTGCTTCTTTTAGTTGCTCACCTAAACCTCTCAGTACCATCCGTCCATTAGTACCGCTTTCATTAGCAAATTTCAGCGCACCTTCTGACATAACACTGCCCACACGTCCGCCGATAACACCATCATTAGTGGCAATACGGGCTGCATGGACTGAGGCACTTACAATTCCAAGATCATCAACGGTCCTGATACCAATTTCCTGATATCCGTAGCTGTCGTGATAACCAAAAATCGGTTTATCTACATCAACACTTTTACTGAAATTGTATGCACCAATTTCATCTAATGCTTCTGTACGTTTAGCAGCGTTTCTAGTCAGTATCTCTTCTGGTGTAGCGTCAAGTACAACGTTATCGGCAAGCCATTTTCCTGCTTTTTCACTTTCAGGAACGTACTTAGTTGCATCGACAATGCCCCTGATTCCTCGTACTAGCTTTGTGAAACCCATAAGGGCATCACTACCTACACCTAAATACATACCTTCTTCTACATTCTTCCTTCTGATGACATCTGGCTCATCGCCGTCCAATGTTGCAAGGTCGTCTGGAAGCCAACCCCATGTGCGAGGCCAGGTCTTCTTCAGCATTCCTGTCAGGTTGTCGTCTGTTTGGTTGAATTGAACTGTGTAATCAACACCTACACCAACACCAGCTGCTGCACCTGTCTTACCTAACCATTGTGTCAGTGGGTTTGACAGAAGCCTACTGCCTTGTACAAGTTTTGAGCCCGTGGCTGCACCAGTAAGCGCAGCAGTTCCTGTCATTGTAGGAATCAAAATTGACGATATTTCGCGAATACTTTGTGTGATTTCCTCTTCATATTTAGGGACTTTTGGGATATTTACACCAGGAGTAAGGTTGAGTAAATCTGTACCGAAATCTATTACACCCATGCCTGGAGCTGACATTCGATTCTGGAATGTATCTAATGCCTGCCCCATTTGCTCAGGTCTTTCTTCCCGTTCCTCAGCCAGTTTCTCTTTGTAGGCATCTTTGGTGAGCATTCTTGTCTCATTACCAAAGATACCTTTTACAATCTCAGTATCCTCTTCTGGATAATACTCACCACCAATCTCCACCATCCCTGGCTGAGGTTCATCAGTACCTGCGACAGGTTCTGTATTTACTTCTGATTCCGTAGTTTCAGGAGAAAAGAATTCTGTTTGCTGGTCTACTTGTTGTTGTTCTGCCAATAACTGAAGTTTTTCTTCTTCAGTCAGCTCAGGGAGCGTACCCCCTAATAGCTGTTCATCATTTTCCATTTAATTTAATAAGAGCTTCCTTCAGCAATACTTTGAATAGTTGCCATTTCTTCAGGTGTTAACGGTCTAATTAGACCACCAACGTGAAGGTGTGATTCATGATTACGGTCAGCAGGAGAGTTAGGTGAAGCGGGTCCTAGAATCTCTTTAAATGCACCAATGCTTCTCATGTAATCTTTCAATACACCAGTTCTTCTAATAGACTCTGCACGACCAGGGTCGGAACCATCAGCATTAGTCCAGTGAGTAATGTCAAATGCCTCGTTAAATGGATGGAACCCGTCTGCACTGTGTACTCCAGGTGCTACACCACCAAAATCAACATGTTCTCTGACGCGGAATCCAGCCGGTCCTTCTCCATCAGAACCTTGGAAAGCGTTACCTGCATCTATGTAGCTTCGCTCGTTGCCTTCATAGGTTAAGAATGCGTCTCTTACCGGTTGGGGTTGAGGATTTCCTTCATTGGATGCCTTAATTGCTATAGCACGTTTTATCCTTTCGTCAGTTGGGTTGAGAGTAAATAGAGCTCTGGTTTCTGGTTCTACTTCATTCAGATATGTTTCCCAATCCTTTAGTTCATCGGGCAATGTAATTGGTTCCACTTGCAATGCAGGTGCAATATAGTTAACCCATTCAAGAGGTGTTAATCTCATAATCTCTGCATGTGCCCTTACTTCTTGTGGAATAGGACTACCACTTTGCATTTGTGCGATGTATGCTTTGTATTTGTTTTGATCTAGAGCTGCAACAATATCTTGTGGATGTTGATCGGTTGCAGGGAGAGACCTAAACTCTCTTACTGCTGCTGTTCTGTTCAGAAGAGCCTTGGCTTCATCTTTCCTATTTTGATCTATTTTGGCAGCACCTGTATATCCAGAAGCACTATCAATACTTCCGTCCGCTGCTATCATCTCCCGTACCTTTGTGAGTGTCTCAGCAGTTGCGGCATCAGCTGCAGCCGTAGGACTCATACCCTCTGATATAAGTGTCGCATATCTTGTATTTCTCAAGCGCGTATAATGTCCAGCCATAGTGAGTACGCTGACATTCTTTGCATCACCGTTTGGATTCACTTTGATTTGTGTTGGACTCTTCAATAAGGTCAAAATTTCCCTATCAAATTGCTGAGCCTTTGGACCGTTTCTAAAGTCAGTGATTTGCTTAGCTTGACTTAACCAGAAGGTTTCTATTTCCTCTGGCAAATTCATTTCAAGCACCCTTTCAGTAGTCAGATTTCCTTGTGATCTCAACTTTGTCAAGGTTTCATCTACTTCTTCTTTGGCTTGAGCATACCTAGTCATCTTTTTGGCTTGTGTTATAACCCTAAATTCTCTACTAGGATCTAATTGCTGTGCAAGGATTTCAGCCTTTTCAAGCTCTTGCTTTGTCAAAATTCCAGGTGTCTCTGCATCTTGATAAAAACTAGCAATCATTTCACGAACTTCAAATTCTTGTAGTTCCTGTTGATCTCTAAGTCTATTGTTACTATCCGTTCTATTCTGGTTTTTAATTTGTCTGATAGCTGCTGTGACTTGTGCAGCTTCTTCAGGAAATTGATCTTCAAACCTAGGATTGCCTGGCATTCCAGTCATTCGTAGATTTAGCAGAGTCTGCAAATCATCAACTGTCATGCTGCCATCAGCTGTGCTCTTTGCTGAATTGATGGCCCAAGTTGTTAGTCCGCTTCTAGCCGCTGCAGATCTTGTGTCTTTGAGATAACTTTCAAGTCCTGCAAAATTTCTGCCACCATCACTTTGCCAAATAGTTCCTAAGTGAACCTGCCTATCATTTTCGATTTGCTCCTTAGTGTTTTCAGCTCTTTCTGCTTGAAATCTAGCTTCAACTCTAGTGCGTTCTCTATTGATAACTGGGTCACGATTTGCAGCCAGCATCTCATGACGTATCCTTCTTCCATTTATGCTGCTTGACTGTACTCGCCAATCTCTATCGAAATCTCTGTATGCTTCAAGCCTCTCTTCAACCGTCGAGTCAGGATTCTCCTGTAGATAATTATCATTAAAATCACTTACTGCTGAACTGTAGGCATAAGCAGTATTTTGTATTAGAGTTTTGTTGTTTACATACTCATAAGAACCGGAATTCCTGTAGATGTTGAAAAGCGCTTGCTTTACTTCATCAGGAGCATCTGAACCAATGATAGCTTGAACCTTCTCACTCTCCAGTAATGCAGCCTGTGTCAGATTCCGGTCAAGCCCGGTTAAAAGCTGCATCTGTTTCATGGTTATGCCAGTTGTCGCGATCTCAGCGCTGGCAGCATTCATGCGGTTTTGTTTGTTCTGCTCTTGAATAACGTTGTAAGTTTCAAGTGCACCCTTAGCTAAACCACCCAGTGATTTATATAATTCTGCTCTTTCCTGACCCTTTCGCTCATTCTCAGCAAGAAGAGTCTGCATGTTTTCCTTCTTTCTGTCAATAAACTCTTGTCTATTTTCAGTCTCGAAGTCAAAGTTTCGCTCCATGCTGTCCAGTTCGACACCTTGGGCAAACTCCTGCGCTCTCAGATAAATTTCTCTGTTTCGCGCTTCAATTGTTGCATTCTCTTTGAGAGCACTTACTTGTCGCTGTGTCTCTCTCTGTTGTTTAGCTACTTCATCAGGAGCCTTCAATTGAAAGCCACTAAAACTTCCTTCGGAAGCCATTTGTTTGTATGCCATCAAGTCCCTCCTGGGTTACCCATATTCATATTATTCTGTTGATTAAATGCTTGTATAACTCCTGGGGCAGACGACGTAATGCTTTGAAGACCAGCCATCCATGGATTCGTGTATGCAGGTGATCCCGAATACGTCTTAGGCGGCTTTTTAGGTTTGTAAATAGCTTGATACTTAGGTCTAGGAAGTTGATATGGTTTTGGAATTGGTGGCAATGCTTCTGGTTTCAAAAGCATTCGTGCCTTTGCCTCCATATCAGCTTGTTTCTTAGCTTGCAGAATTTGTTTTTTTACAAACTTATTTCTAGCTGCAACGTTACTTCTAGTAGCTTTCTCCCCTGTTCTTTCAAGCTTTCGCCGTGCATCAAGCAATGACGATTCAATATTAAGACCCATCAATGTATTCTCTTTCGTTGCAGCGACGATTGTTTGATCTAAAATAAATTCTTGCTCTAGTGCTTCTAGGTCAACTGCAATCTCATCCTCTTGAAACATAAGCTGTGATGCAATAGCAGCTTGTCTAGCTCCAGACTCGGCTAATACACCCATAGCGGCTCTCGTCGCACTTCTACCCTGACCACCTGATGCACTTATCTTTGCTGATTCTTTTAATCCAGCTAGGATGGTTTGGTTGGTTTTATCCATCCCTTCAGCTCTTAGTGCCTGTCTTTTGATCCCAAGCTTTGCTGTACTTCCTTGGAAACCTTGTAGGTTACGGGCGCTATCAAACGCAGCCTTTTGTTTAGCCGCAGATTCTTTTAGATCTATACCGGTTGATGCTGACAAATACTCCATTAATGAGTTATTTTCATCTAGCATCAAGCCTACTTGCGTTTCATAGTAGGCTCTATTCTGCTGTGCTAACGCATTTGTATAAGCTAATTGATTGAAATCAAGTTGCTTTGCAGTATTGCTAACTGACTTGTTATAAGTCCGCATTGCTTGACGTTCTTCAAAGTTCCGTATTTTAACGGAGTTTTGAAAACTTTGTTTCAGATTAGCTTCTTGATAAGCAATATTATTAGCGTTATTCTGCTTCGCTATTTGCTGCGCTTGTACTTGATATTTGTATTTACGCTCACTCTCTTTCCAATTAAACTTATCTACTTCTTTGTTATAATCTTTAAGGTCATCATTATCTTTTTTTGCTTTATCATTACTGCTTTGTGCTCCAAAGAAACTTAAGCCGGCGGATACCGCGGTGACGCCTGCGGCAACAAAAAAGGGCATTAGAGCTGCCTCCCGTAGAATCTTGGTGTATAATTTCCTTCCCACATCATTGCGTTAACTGCAACGGGGAATGGCGTGTTATTAAACATTTTGATTTTAAAATTCTCCGTTCTTTGATGAATGGGTACAGTAAATACTGTCTCGTTGTCTAGTGGTACATCATTAGCTAAATAGTCATTAGCTTCATTGACTGGGTTTGTCGTGAACCACTCATCAACTGAAAAGTTGATCACTGCATTTGCTGCCGGAGCAGTTGAAAATGTAATCGTACTTGCATTCGTGAATGAGTATGCACTAGTTACAATTCCATTTACAGTTACTTTTACATCATCCTTTGATTGATAATCTAAGTCAGTCTTTTTGTTGAATGGAAACGCAGTTGTTGTGCCGTCACCAGTAAAGGAAATGCTGTAAGGTAATCTACCTTTCTGCTTTACCTTGAAGCTCATAACACCTGACAAACCAACTGAAAATTTCATTCTTCCTACAGTTAAGTATGCAGTGTAGTCAGTTATTTTAGGGTCGGGCCGATAATAAGTTGTTGGAAGATGTACATCAAAACTATATTTAAATCCTACAATGACATCAGACGCATTGCTTGTTAGGTTTTTACTTGGAACGATAAAGTATGGTCCAGTTCCGTCGCTTCCTCTTTCCGGTGTAATGGTAAAACCTGATTCCACAAACTGTCCTGTCTGAGTGTTACCTGCAATGACGATTACAGGTGTCAATTCAGGTACATCATTATAAGGGAGATAACATTTTGATAGCTTGTTCGCAGAGTCATATACAACACTACTTGCAACTCTGTATAAATCCATTGCTGGATTAACTCGCTGTCCTGTGTTGTTTACAATAATTGCTTGTTCTGGACTCTGACTTAACGCAGCTTTTAATAGAGTTACTTGGCCAGCCTGTTTAGTAACAGCATACATATCATCAGTATCGATGTGTGTAAACTGCGTAGTACCTGGCATTGTCCAACTAGACCATGCTTCCATCAGATTATTTTCGCCATTATTGTAGTATCTATAGATATAAATATCTTTACTCTGTTGACTGGATAGTGCAATCAGCGAGTTTTGTGGACTTGAAACAAGAAGATCTACATTTGATGAAATCCATTCCTTCACTACTCGGGACAAATCCAAAACCTGAGGGTTCTGTTGTTGGCCTTTAGTAACCATGCTGAACACCCTTGTATATGAGGGAGTCTTGCTGATGAAATTGATGTTTGTGCCAACGTCAACAGGTTTTACATTGCTGTCCATCTCATAGTTTGAGATAGCTCTGATTGTTGCAGCAAATGGAGTAAGCACACCACTGTCAGAAAACATGATGAACTGCTGTCGCGGTGAAAACAGAATCACACCCTGAGCTGTAGGTAGAACAGCCGTTAGTGTTGTTGGTAAGATTGAAGAGCAGTTGATATCAATAGGGTCAGTTTCAAGTGTCGTCTGGGCTGTTTCAAAATAGAAGTTATGAAACTCACCTGTCCTACTCATTATCACATTATCTTTGGACAAAAATCCCAAACGATTGTTTTGGAAGAATGCACCCGTAATGTATCTAGCATCTGTACTTACATCTGGACTGACAAATGAAGGGTGAGCGTTTGTTACATCGTCACCAACAACCCTGTCGTCGTAGTTTATCTGTTTAAATGTAAATGTATTTAGTCCAGTATTTACCAGCTCGTGTGGCATGGTTGCATCTTCTAGACCTGGCGATACGTTAAATGCAATCGACTCTTTCCAATATCCTCTACCACTGGTTCCATCATCAGCTATAAAATCAACGTAGTAATCATCTACGCTAGATCCAGTGTTGATAATTTTTACTTTATGGTTATGGAATGATTCTGCAGGAAGTAGATCGATACTTGATACCTCATCTACAAAAGCAACCAAAGCTGTATTAGCGACACCACCTTGAGCACTGATAGTAAAAGCTGCCGGATTACCACTTACAACTCGTTCAATGGATAGTGTTGATTTACCCGTTCTTGTAACAGTCCAGGTGCCACTGAAGTCTGCATTACTTGCTGTCTTCTGAGCTGAAATCTGGTCTTCAAGTGCAGTTTTTAAATTGTGGCCATTCTTGTCTTCTAAGATATCATCAAATGTAAAATCACTACCATGAGATGTGATGGTAGTATTTATACCTTGCAGGACAACCTTGTACTCTACGCTTGGTACAGCACTGGTCAGATTGATAGTTGCTTTCTTGTCGTTATAAGAAACTGCAGCTTTTTTATCAATTGCTTTTTTCTTGTTTACGACAATGGTCGTATCTTGGACAGTAAGCAATTCATAGTCAGTCCTTATTCCCGTTAGATAACTTTGAGCAGTGCCTGAATAAGTGACTGTTGTAGCTACTCCACTGACTGCATTCCATACATAGATACTTGATGGAACAGTAGGAGATGAAACGTTGTCTGCTTTTGTTATACAGCCTACATAAATTTCATCATCATCTCTGTTGATATAGAACCATTTAGCCTCATCAAGTGATGTTGCTGCAGTTAGATTAGATATGTGTTCAAATCCAGGTCTTTTTGTTAGGCCATAGGTGGCGTCGGGGAATCCGTTAAAGCACTCACGAACTTGACCGGGAAGCATTTTGTCGTCTGATTGTTTTGATACTCCGCCTAGATAGTTAGAGATCCGTTGAGTTACTGCTGCCATTTATCGATAGATAGCGTTGTATGGTTTGTATCCGACATACGAGTTTGTTTCACCAGGGTGTCCAAAGAATGTGTAGTCACCTTGATTGCACTCATACTCCATTGCCATTGCTCTGTTGAATGATTCCTTTTGCTGAAGGATTTGATATTGATTAGGATCTCCTACCAACCTACTGGAAGTAATAGTTGCAGCTCTGCTGGAAATAAAATCGGCAATTGGTACTGGTAGGTCAACGTAATCAAATAGCCAAATAATGTCGCAAAGTATGCTATTTCCAAATTGATATGTATGATTTGCTTTGTCGTAAAGCTTTCCGTTTCTTCTAATAACATCTACTTCTACATTGGCTGCGTTTGTTGTCGCATCAATTTGTAGCATGTTGTTTGGGATTAGAATTTCTTTATTGATATCAGGAGTCATTTCATAATGAGACTCCTTATTGAATGACCATCCTTC
>TARA_R100001443_G_scaffold57000_2_pt1 | contig 14111 bp, 16 predicted proteins | sample TARA_R100001443 | Tara Oceans TARA_R100001443 (sample SAMEA2622142) | marine metagenome | biome: marine biome (ENVO:00000447); feature: deep chlorophyll maximum layer (ENVO:xxxxxxxx); material: "saline water (ENVO:00002010), including plankton (ENVO:xxxxxxxx)" | depth 50 m
GAATGGTCCTAAAAGATATTGGTTTGGAGGTAAATATATATCTCCAGAGCAGTTTGAAAAGCTTCCAGAAGCTACTCAAAAAAAATACAAAGAAGATAACAGAGAGTCTTTAACAGTCAGTCCTTATGGAGATAAAAACACATACGAAATATTTATAGAACCTAGGACAGATAAAAAAGAATTAGATTTTTCTAGAGAACTATTTAGAGCAGAAATTGGTTTTGGTTCTGACCCACTTGATGAACTTGGATTAGTAGGACAACAAAAGTTTTTCGATACAGGTTGGCATTCGTTGTTTAAAGTTGATTGGAATGGCAATAAAAAAGATTTACAAAGCAAATTCAGTCCAAACTTTCATGCTAGACAAGGATTATTTCAAGTATACCAAGGTTTTAATAAAGGTTATTTCTCTAGAAATTGGGACCAAAATAGACGTTTTTATGCTCATGAAATAAAAGAGTTCTCTAATAAAATACACTTATTAAACGAAAGTCAACGTGGAGATATGTTGGCTAGAATGGTAGAAATATTAGACCCAATTGATTATAGTGATGATATAGCAGCTAAAGTTGATTTAGATAAATTAAACCAAAGATATGATGACTTTAATGACATTGCTTTAGAGTTAAAAGCTATTAACGACTCATTTGAGGGCGTAGATGGTGGTTTATTGGGACGATTTTCATTTAAGAGTGCTAAGAGTCCAGTTACACAAAAAGTAGTCGGAGAAAAGCTTTACTTATTAGACAATAGAAAAATGTTAATAAAAAATCCTGCAGCTTATAAAGACTTCTTTAAAGATTTAGGTGGTCAATGGAGTAAGAAAGCATTTAACGCATATTCATTTCCATGGGAACATGTGAAGTATTTTAAAACTGATGAATTATACATGCAAGCAATTGAAAATGTTATGACCTATAGAAGTAATATGGTTGATAGAGTTTATAGACAGGGCACAGAGTTCATGCAAAACGATGCAATGGATAGGGCTTCTGCTTTGCAACTTTTAAGAGCTATTGATTTAGCAAGGAATGCAGGAATGCAGGATGAGTTTATACATAACATGGCAAAGTTTGTTGACAAAACTAAAGAAATAGACAGGTCTCAAAAATTAAAAACTGCTGAGACCAGTATAAATGATTACTTAACAGTTACTAATGTTAGTCCAGAGGGTAAGGTTACATTGTCTAAAATATTCAACGTAGACCCTGATGTTTTACCTTTTATGAATCAAGAAAAGATTGAGAAAAGAATATCAGATTATAAAACTAAAAATAAATGGGGCTTAGATAAAGATTCAGAGGGAAGACCATTAAGTCCTGAAGAGTCTTACTTATTCGATACACTAATGATGTCTACATATCATAAAGGCCAAAATCTAGCTAAATATAAAGATTTAAAAGGCTTATCTAGTGATTTAAAAAATATTATTAACCCATTATTAAGAGAAATTGAAAATAGTGGTAGTTCTACTTTATTTGAAAAAACAGGATTAAACGCTGCATGGACTAGTGATCGGGCTATTAGAGATTTCCTCAAAGTTTATTCAGAGCAATTTGATTATAAAACTAATGAAAAACTTGATATAGATGTTACTCAAGCATTAGAAGGTGAGAATAAAAGCCTTGAAGTGTCTAAAGTTGCTCCTAAAGATGTATTCGAGTCTGATGTTGATTCTATAGTTCATGCTAGGGAACGTTATCAAAAAATGGGTAAGACAAAATTATCTGACTTTGAACGTAAGATGGTTGATGAATTAATAGGACACGTTAATTATTACGGTAAAAGTATAGCTTCAGCTAAAAATTTAAACCAAATAAGTCGTTCACTTCTTCGTAAAAACTTTGACGCTCTTGGAGTTGAAGACTACAGAGTATTAAATAACTTCTTTCAAGAAATGAGAACTGGTACGTATTGGTCTCAAAGAGGTGCTATTACAAAAGACAACGTTGTTGAACTTGCAAAACGTCATTGGATGTTATTTCCTAAAACAGTATCCAGGGAGATGATGGTTAAAGACTTTACTATATTTGAAGAGTCAGGAAGATTTCAAAACTATAAGGGTGAATGGCGTCAAGGAGACATAGGTACACCTACTCATACTATTGAAAATATACAATTTGTATTAGGTAAAGTTGAAGCAATGGCTCTTAAGTCTGATGAAGATGAGAAGAATATATTGGAACAGTTGTTAAGAGATGAGACTGGATATGAGTCTCTTCCTGAAGGCATTGGTCAGCATATAGGTGAAGTTGTTACTGCTGAACGTGCTTTAAGGTCTTTTAAAAATAAAAACAAACATAAAAAAGATTCTCAGTATTATATAAAAATTAAAGAATATGAGGCATCTTTAAGAGAAGCCAAAGATATTGCAAGTTGGAAGAGTATTGAAAAGAAAAAGTTTAGCGTTAATAAAAAAGGTGGAACATTTACAGAAACTGGTAGGCAGGTTGCTAACAATATAAACAATGCTTTAACTAAAAGAGCAATTGAGACTTATGGTTGGATTGCTGGTAAGCATTATAAATATGACCCAGAGTTAGGTAAACATGTAAGAGATAATAATATTGAAGATCCTATTCTTGACTTTGTACAGAAAGATAAAGACGGTGACATTAAATATTGGAATGAGAATACAATGTTGCCAATGATTGATAGTAATAAGTTTGTTAAAGTTATAATGAAAAATATGAAAGAGGGTAAACCCATAGGCTGGGGACTTGGTCTTGATAATCTTAGAAAAATATCTAGGTCTATACAGATTGAGAATCTTCAAGAACAAATTAGAATGACTGTTGACCCTGAAAGTAAAAAGTTATATCAAGAGTTAATTAATAATCTTGCTTTAGCTAAATACCACAGAACAGGCCAATTTAGAGCAAATGATTATCATCCTCAATTTATACAAGATAAGAAAGTAGCCAAAAGAGCTATTGAAGCTGCTATTAAAGAAGTTGAAGGTCGTACAGGGATGTCTGATAAAGATAAAAAGGTTGAGATTGGTAAGCTTATTTTACGATATAAATCTATGTCTGGTGAGTGGATTGTAAACGATGTTCATGAAACTGATTTACTTAATGGCGCATTACAAGAGATTTCAGAGGGTCGTAAAGGTGAAAACTTTAGATATTTAGAGAAAGACCCTGTGGCTGGTAACATGTTATCTCGTTCTACTGATTTACCTGGTTGGTCTAGAGATTTAGGTTCTTGGGATATTTACCAGAAAAATCTTATTGACACCTATCATAGACAGATTGGTCAGATTGTATCTAAAAAGATGCTACAAGAGTTTAACAGAAAGGCTATTGATACATGGAATAGTCCTGATCAGGTTGTTGCTTGGAATAACTATATATACGATTACATCACTAGAGCTATGGGTTTCCCTAGTAAAGTTCAAGAGTCTTGGCTTGATGGTCCTATGGGTGATTTAATGAAAATTAAAGGTACACCTTATAGTTGGTTCGCTGATAATCACGTTAAAGATATGGTAAATAGGATTCGTACAAAAATTGGAATGAAAGATAGTGATTTAGTTCCTGATAATTTAAAAGGTGTAGATGAAATGGATATAAGGCATTGGTCTAACCTTGAAGCTAAATATCAAATGGCCACTTTACTTGCTCACCCTAAATCTGCAGCTGGTAATATATTTGGTGGTACTGTACATACTATACAATCTACAGGTTGGAAGAATTGGAGAAATGCTAGAAATGTAGAGTATTGGAGAACTCAAATTGCTGGAAAAGCAACAGGTTGGGAGTCTAAAAAACAAATTGAAGAGTGGGCGATCAGTCATGGTGTTGTTCCAAACTTTGTATTATATGAGGCTGGACTCAATCCTAGCTTTAAAAAGGGTAAATATAGAAGATTTTTAAGAGATGCTAAAAAGTTATTAGAAAAAGACCCAATGGTTAAAGATGAAAGTCTTATTAGCTTAGCTAAGAAGCATCAAATTGATGAAGCTGCGTTCCAGAAAGCTGCTTGGTTTATGAGAACACCTGAAAGAGCATTAAGAAGAGATGCTTTTGCTGCGCATTACTTACAAGCAAGAGATCTATATGGTCATGCTAATATGGACTTAAATGAACCATTTTTAATTGAAATGGCTAAGAAGGGTGTAACAGCTACACAGTTCTTATATTCTGCTCCATATAGACCAGCATTTAGTGCTACTGCTTTAGGTAAAGTAATGACACGTTTTCAAACTTGGGCTTGGAACTCTGTAAGATTTAGAAATGATATTAATAAAGAAGCAAGACTTCATGGTTATCGTCCAGGTACTATGGAGTATGAAAGATTTAAACGACAAACTATAAGCGATATGTTCGTCCTTGGTATGTCCAATGTATTTGCTTACTCTCTTTTCGAAACTGCTATGCCTCAACCTTATTCTTGGTTTCAAGATACGTCTGATTGGTTGTTTGGTAATGAAGAAGAAAGAGATAGAGCCTTTTTCGGCAATTGGCCAACTGCTGTTGCTCCGCTCCAAATGGTTACTCCGCCAGGCTTGCGGTTGGCCCCTGCCGTCTTTAGTTCTATGTTGTCTAATGATTATAGTAGGTTAACAGATTATTACCTTTGGACTATGTTCCCTTTTGGTAGAATACTAAGAGATACTAAAGGTGTAATAGAAAATCCATTCTACACTATAGAAAAAGCTACAGGCATACCTTATATACAATTATCAAGGGAGATTAAAAAAGATGTACAAACTACACCTGAAGATACCGAATAATTACTTTTCCAAAAAAAGTTATACTATATTTCCAAAATTCTATTGCGATGAGAAATACGAGTATATAAGTTCCAATGAACTTGGAGTGGAAGATGTGGAAAAAATGCGAGAGTAGCTCAGCTGGTAGAGCATCACGTTGCCAACGTCGTTCCCTCTATAAAACACGGAGCAACTATGCTAAACTTAATCGCAAAACCAATGGATCAGGTTATTGATTCCTACCTTTCTGTAAACTGGGACTGGACCAATCAAGGTCGTAAAATGACTTCCCAAATCTTAAATAGCTATATTAAAAATGGTATTCCACAAACTAAGGCAGCATCTATAATTTGTAAACAGAGATTAAACACTGTTATACGTTGGGCGAAAAAAAATAATATAAAAACTAAACTACCATTATTCGAAAATATTGGTAGTGTAAAGCCTAGGAATAGGGTGTTCTCTATGTATGAATTGAATATAATTTTCAGTTCAATAGAAGATGAAGCTTTTAGAGACTTTGTAAAGTTTGCTTTTTATACTGGAGCTCGTCGAGGAGAATTAGTTGGACTTAATATATGCGATTTTACGGACACTTATTTTAAAGTAGAGGGTAAGTCAGGGCCAAGGCTAGTTCGCATGAATAAACAGGCTTTACGTGCTTCAAAATCCTTAAAACACTGGAATTATAGAGCTGAATACATTTCTAAGAGATTTAATAAAGAATTAAAAAAAGCCAGGGTAGAAGGTAGGTTTCATGACCTTAGACGCTCTTTTGGTTATCACTTAATTAAAAAAGGTTGGTCTATATATAAAGTTTCAAAACTATTAGGTCATGCATCAGTTAGAACAACTGAAAAACATTACGCACCTTTTCGCGCTATTGACGTTGAAGATTTTGTTTTATAAGGGGAGAATTATCTCCCCCTATAAAGTATTGCCTCTTGGCTGAGGTCTACTTAGAGTTCGGCTCATTTAACTTTTCATCATGACCATCGGGCTTATGTGCCAGATAGATTTCGTAGTCGCCAAATCGTAGTTTAGAGTGGTCCATATTAAGATATTCTAACTTAACATCAGTCCCTTGTTTAGGGCTTCCGTTCATATCTTCCAGACACTCTAATATACGACATCCTACTAGAAATCTCCAAGCAATAAGTCCCATATTGCCGTTGTCTGCCTTCATGTTTTGCTCTATGTATTCTTCAGCATCTTTAAGTGGTTTTGTTTCCATCTTTATCATAACCTTCCACTTTAAATCTATCTGGTTCTTGTTTCCATTCATCTTTGAATTTGTTTTCTTTCGCCATTTGATGTTCAGCGCTAACCTCTAAATCGATACCATTAATATCGTCCTGGTCAGCCATTCCCCATAATAGCGTCAGATAGACAATTATATCAACGATTCGACCTCTAACATCTTCTCGTTGACTTTTATGACCTTTTATATAAGATTGAACTCCATCTATATGCTTCATTAGATATGTCATTAGAACAGTCTCACGATTTGAGTCCATTAACTTTGCTATTCTTTCAAAATTTGCAAAGCAATTATCCTCATCGTGAGCGTATTCCTTCTGACCAGCCGTTCTTATATCTCTAACTTCTTTAAATATATCTTCAAGAAGTTCATTGTGTTCTGCTAATCGCATTTTGGATCCCTCCATGTTAACTCTCTATATACCCAATCATAAATCCACCAACATCTACCATTATCTGATACTGAAAGGGCTGCCTTTTTAGCTCTTTGTAATACATCTAAACCTCTGTATTCCTCTAAATAAAAAGCTTTAGGGCCTGCCAATTTTCCTTCTGACCTTAGTTTTGATTCATGAATGTTGCTTAAGTTTACCAGTTTAACCATTATACCTCCCGTTCTGACAAAACAAGGTCAATTGCTTCTTTAACACCTAATTCGTGTCTAAGCATAATAACCCGTTTTATCTCCTCCCATTCCATTATGATGGGGGAAACAGATCGTCCTCCTGATCGTTTGATTTAGATAGCTCTTCATCTTTAGCGCTCACTGCGAAAAATAAAGATTTATCGTTACCTTTTTCATTTAACCAGCCTGCTAAGCCGATTTCAGCACCTTTAGGAATAGCGTGGTCTAACTTTACGTATCCTTTAAAATGTGGTTGTCTGTTTTCTTCTGTTGCGTCCTTATTAACGTATAAGGTTACTTTACCTAACTTGGTATAGCCCATCTGAGGCCTCCTTTTTTTGTTTATTGTTCTAGTATAAGTCTTTTTCTTATACTGTCTGTTTCGTACCATATTCGCAATCTGTTTCTTAGTCTTTCCTTTTCTAGAACCAACTGCAAATAAAATTTGATTGCTGCCGTAGATTTTACTTATCATAATATCTCCAGTTATATCTTGTTATAGTTGAATAATTAGGGTAGGTTGTTGTACTATTGAGGATAGTGTCGCTAGATAGTTGTGCGTGGATAAGAGACTTAAGGGCCTTGAGCCCTTGTACATAGTGAGAATCCTCAATAGTTTCTTCTACGCACAGGGCTTTTTGGCCCTTTTTATATTTTAATACTTTTGGGTAGGCCTTGCGCATTGCAGGACTTAGCGACACTAATCTCCCAAAGTGCCTCGGTCTACCCAATTCAAGCCCGAAAAACCTAAATATAATGATACTGAGATTAATTATCAATATATCCACTTGCCTCTTTAAATCTAGATTCATCAAACTTCGGGTTGTCCTTCTTTAAATGTTCTATCAACGATTCCATTATCGCCTTTGTTGCTTTTTTGTTTAATACGCTGTGACTTTTCATCACCGCTGCCATTAGTTCGTAATCCTTCTTTGTCATAATTGCCGACTCCTTTAATTTCCTCCAACGGAGGTATAGTTACATCTCAGCCGTCTGTATATCCACAATAAGGACATCCAAAGTTGCACGCTGCAGCTGAAATAAATCTCTGACAAGCCATGCACTTTGTCATTTTATAGTTTTTCATATACTTTCCAATCTAAAGTAAGGGCGCAGCTCCTCCCGACGAGATTAACTTCTATCATTTCTAAACTAACCGTTTAGCAATTGACATTACCTTTTCACTACGCCCTATACTTTATTTTTTTTAAAGACCTATGTCTTTTAGTCTTTTGTCTAACTGTACTTTTATATCATCAGGTAGTTCATCAAAGTTGTCCATTAAGAAATTGTAGGCACTATAATACTTAAGCGCTCTCTGAACTTGTATTTGAAGTTCCTTCTGCAGCTCTTCTATTTGCCACATCAGCTTCTCTTTTGACATCTTTAATAATTCTTTCCTGGTGCTTCTGTTTTTTTTCATAAGCTTCCCCACGTGTTTCGGGATAGTGTTGCTGACACTTTCTCCTAGACCTACTTATATTAAAAGCGGATGAAATTTTTCCGTCTTTCCAACAATTCATTAGGTCTTTAGCATTCATTTGCTTGATGTTTTGGGTTGGTTTGTTGTTTTGCAACTGCCATGCCCATATTGCGTATATTAAGTCAACGTCACTATCCGCAAGCTTGGGTTTTGCAATAATAAACCCTCTTACTACATTTACCATGTTAACTCTCAAAATTATCCCCCTTTGCAAGTTTTCGTAATACATACTTCTTCATGTTATCTGGTTTCTTTTCTAGAAAGGTTAACAGAGAAATATATTCTTTATCTGTCAGGTGTCCTTTCCTAGTATTACATCTCTTACATATTATTGTGAGATTTTTAGGAGTTGAATCACCACCCAAAGAAAGAGGGTACATATGGTCGCATACAATATTAGAAACCAACAATATATCAGGACAATACCGACACTTCCGCCCATAATATCGTAAAAATAGTTCTCTAATTTGCTCCAAAGTAATATCAAATAAGACTTCATATTCTTTACTCCTCTTTTTAAGTGAAGATTTTAGTGTAGAAGTTTTTTTCATAAGCCTATGGAAGATCTTTTTGGCGAAATGCCCGTGGTGTTTTTGTAACACCTTTATGAATTTGTCTTCCCAATATCTTACTCTTCCTCTTCTAACTACGTTCTTCTTATACTTTGCCACATTTTAACCCTCCTATATCCAGGCCAATGTGAGGAAGGTATGTGCTTTACCTACGTTAAAAGATATAGTAATAGATTTTTCATCTTTTACATTAACTGTTGTATAACCTATTCCAAATAATTTAAATAGTGTTAACAAAGACCCTCCATCGTTATAAGTAACTCTTACCATTAAGTCCTCCTTACACGTTTTACTTTAGATATTTGAAATCCAGCAATTCCCATACCATCTTCAGCGGCATCAATAGCTGCTTTACGAGCTGCTTTTTTATCAATTTCTACTTTAAAACGCTTATAGTTATCATTTATAGCATTTTCATCAGTTATTTCAATAGGGCCCCATGTTTCATATAACTTATACCTGGTTGTATCCGTTTGAAACACTCCATCATTACCACATGTATCTATAATCATAGGTAATAGGTCTTTATTGAAGTAATCTTCTGTTCTTTTGACTGCGTTTTTACGTCCTCGCAATCTTTTAATCTCATCCATATGCGTTTTAATTTCAGCATCAATAAGATTAACGTTTTTGTTCATCTCTATTATAAAATGGTCAATACCTGACGTTTTTTTAGAGATTTCTTTTTTTACTTCTTCAATAGAGTCATCAATTAAAGCTAATGGACCAGGATTATCTGGTTCCATAAGTTCTTGATTATCTCTATCAATCTGTAAGTCAATAAGAGTTCCTATTAGATCTCTTGTTGTTGGTTTATTCGACATGTGTCCTCCGTAATCTAAAAGATGGTGTCCATTCAAGCATTGTCTCGAATAGCTCTCCATCAGTATTTTTAAATAACTTAACTTCTTTATTAGGTGAATTGGCTTGACCATTTAACCCAATAACTTTTCTAGAAGCGTTTTCTATTGCGCCAGATCCTTTACCTGCGTACAAGTCTAAGACTTCATTTCTGCTGTAGTCTCTACTTACCTGCGATACCTGAACAATAATAACATCGTTGTTTACTGCCATGCTTGATAAACCGTGGGAAATATATTTAATCTGTTCATATTCTCCTCTAACTGATGGAGGAGTATCGACTAAATCAATATAATCAACGACTACCATGGATGGTTGTAGTTCTGTTATTTTTGTTTGTATCTGCTCTAAAGTAGGGGCTACAGTCTGCACGTTAATGTGCGATATTTTGTCTTTTACTAAAGGATATATATTATTGTAATCAGCTGATACGCTGTCTTTACTTTGATTCGCTGCAATTTGAAGACTTCTTCTATGCATATACCATCCTGCTAACTCTAATGATAAATACAGTGTAGGAATTTGTGATTTTTCATCAATTCTATCATTAAAATGGTCATATCCTAACGCTATATTGTGTGCCAATGTGGTTTTACTACTACCAGTTGGACCAAATATCGTTACTAAATCACCTGGAAAGAATGTACAATCGACATTGTTTAAGCCGAGTTGCTTTGAAAAATTATAACTTCTTCCTGTAAAATCAGTAGTTAGTCTAGATGATAAGTCTTTTTGCATGTCTTTTGCATTCATGACTTCAACAGAGTAATCTTTTCTTTTATAATAAATACATTTTGGATTACAAAGACTCATCATTAAATCATCTTGGCATCCATATTTATAGCCTTTATTATAAGAATATTCGACCTGGTCGATTACTTCTTGTTCTCTTAACTGCCCGTCATTCCATTCAATCATTATAGCTTTCGCTGCATGAGATGGTATTCCGTTTCGTCTATAGTGTGAAATCATTCTAAGCATTGTTTTGTGTCTTGAACCTTGTTGTGGTCCTTGATTAAACATTGTCTGAATACAGGTTGCTATTTTTCTGGGTTCCATAACCTTACCCATTGGTCTGCTTATAGCTACTTCAGATATTTTATAACCCTCTAATTCACCATCTCCAAATAGCTCTGTATATGGAAATTCGTATCTAGGTGTTTTAGCTAGGTCATGTATCTTCTGCCATGAGCTTGTCATAACTTCGTTATATGTAAGTGGAACTTTATATAGCCCTGTTTTTTTGTTTAATGTATGTGCTACACGATATAGCCCAGTTCTCATATACACCATTGCATCAATATCTGGAAATAACTTTACCATAGTCTCTTTCACATGAAATGGAAGCTCTTCTGATGGTGTAAAATTGAAAACTGAATTAGGGATAACTATATGGTATCCAGAGCCTGAGAAAAATACACGGAATGAATGTTCTTGAAGGTCAAGTTCTTTTGTCATCTGATAAACCAACCCTTGACACCTCCTTAACGTAAAATCGTCTGTATTTTGCTCTCTGTCAACATCAATTAAGACATTGTCAATAGCTCTGGAACCATAATAATTCCTTAAACTGTTATTATTTGCATCAGCAAAGTCAACAGCTGCATGATCGTATAGGTACATTGAACGATATACTGGCACATCCCCTAAATGATTTTTAAGTTCATTCCGAGGGATGAGAACGCCCCGTTTCCGAGGCGTCTCTTTTGCAATCTCTATATAATTATAGTTGTGCAATATCTAAATTCCCTAGATTACCAGTACCGTTCATCTCAACTTTTTGAGACGGATTGGTCATGTCTTTAGGAGCTTCTTTCAAGAATCCTTTAGATTTCAAGAAATTAATATAACCTGTAAGCTCTTCTTCAGATTTAGCTGATACAGGAAGTACTTTATTGTGTACTCTTGTATAAGCTTGACCATTTTTAGCTAACTCTTTAAATACATAAATAGTTAACTGATGTCCAACGTACTGTTGCAAATGAGTTACTATATCACTTATAGCAGCTTCATTTGAATCAACCCATTCACCCATATGATTAGGACCACCCATTTCACCGATTGAATCGAAGAAATAAGTAATCTTTTTAAGTAATGAACAATCTGTAATTTGTCCATTAGGCTCTTTATCATATGAACCAGCTATTTTCATAACCCTAGGATATTCTGATCCTTCTACTTTAAACTCGACTACTAGATATACATCAGCCCAGTCATATTTAGAAGATTCATCAGTGATTTTATTGATAGTACCAGTTTTAATACCTAGCCAATCTCCACCACCGCTTTTTACTGTAGAACGCATTATAGCCATCTATTTTTCCTCCTTATAGGATTTTATTTCGTTTACTACTGCCTCATAGTCAAAAGGCAGGGATTTTTGTGCTAAAGGCGCTAATCTTGAACCAACCATTCGTTCATCATAACCCTCGAAAGATATTTCATAGTCTTGGGTTGCCTTGTTTACTGTTGCGTATCCGATTACGTCTGCTTTTGCACATAATACTCTACCTAAACCACTAGGAAGAGAAGGGGATAACTGAGCTTTATCATCAGTCATAGCTGTTTGCTTTGCATGTGATATTAAAATAAGGTTACCGCCTACTTTTTTCATAAAGTCTTGCAACTTTTTGACAATATCAGCGTTTTTCCTCTTTGCTGCAGCCCAATCTGCACCCCAGGAACCATCACCCATGTTATCAATACCTAAGTCATTTTTTACTACGTCTTCTATCCAACCATTTACTTGGTCAATAGTGTCAATAACTACAGTATCATAAGGATATTCGTCCCAATTTTTCATTAAATCAGTCAGTATTTCAGCTAAAGAATAAACATGACATTGTTTACCTCTGTCTGGACCACCTCTATAATAGAATCCCCTCTCATTTGTGGGGACTATTTCTATTACTGGAGCTCCATTTTTAGTAACTGTTACGCCATCTTTTTTCTGTTCTCTTACTGGAGGATTCAATGCACAGCATGTTACTACATTTGCTTTGTCAACAAAATCAGCACCAAGGTCAGTGTCTATGACTAGAACGCCATCACTACCTTTAGGTGACCATGAAGCAGCTTGTGTAGTTTTACCACTTTTTGGTTGACCAATAAAATACCATGTAATACCACCTGGTAAATCACTTGACCAATCTGTACTTACTTTATTTATATTTAACATATTTCTCCATTTTTAGAGACACCTATCCCAATGTAGTGTGAGTAGTGTGAGTTAGGGACAGATGTCTCTGAGTTGATTACAGACGCAGTAATACCAATAACTACGCTGCAGTTTTTTCTATTTTCTGTGGTTTTACGAGATGCTCTCTACGTAAACTAACAGGACCTAACGACCCCCAAATGTAAGCATAATACAATCTATTTTGCAAGACATTAAATGCTTGTGCAAGGCCGTATGATGCTGCTAGACTACCACAAAATATGGTATGCTTTGCTGTACATGGGTCGTCTGGAATAGAGGAGGAAGGGACATAGGAATCCATGAAATAATCGTTCTCTCGTGTAACGGTTATTATTTCAAATCCTAATGCCCCCATTCTCATATCTATTAAGAACTCTCTATCTGGATTTTTCTTCCATTGTTCATATACATATTTTCTACATTCCATATTATCTGGTGTAAGAAATACTTTATTTTCCAATGGTGATCCTGTTTGCCAGAATACTGGTTTTGTTTTTACAGATACTTTCTTGTTTAGATTCTTAAGAACAGTTTCTGCAGCTGCTACTTTTGGCATATTTAAGAACTTCTCTGGCCATGATGTTGTGGATAAATTATGTTCCTCTAACATATCAGGGTCCCAGACGGTTATTTCTTTAAATCCCATTATTGCAGCGTTTTGTAGTAATGCAGAGCCTATACCACCAGCTCCTATTACTGTAATCTTATCTAGCCTTGATTGGTTGATAAGGTCTTTATTGCGTAAGTAACGGTCTGCCATATTCGTCTACTCCTAGTTTCTTGAGTTTTGAGTCTCTAGTTTTTTTCGTTATCTTTCCTTTTTCAAACTCAAGCATTATATCATCAAACTCATCAAACATTGCCCAATCATACATCTGATCTTGTTGTTCACTGTTTAAACCATAAGAACCATTGTAACTAAGCCAATCTATGTGCTCTTCGTACCTATCTTGCTTTGTTGTTTTTGGTTCTTCTTTTTTTTTATAAGAATTAAACAACGTTGCTTGACCTGCATTATTATAATTTCCATATTTAGATTTCCATAATGTTACAGATTCTGGTTTCTTATTCTTTTTGATAAATGCTGCTTGTTCTTTCCATTCTTTATCGAATGACCTATTTAATTCAACTTCTATATCATCCATTTCAACAATATGTACTTGTCCGAACTGATCGGGGTATGATACGCCGCAATGCAGTTCTTTGCCTGCTTTTGTTGATACTACTAATGAATAATAAAAGTTTTCATTTGCTCCATCGATACACTGTTGTTCATCTGTACCACTATAGAATGCTCCCATACTATGATGTGAATGTATATTGCCTTGCACCCAAGATTTGCCTATCTCAGGGTACTTTTTTCTTAATTTGGCATATATTTTAATTAAATCTTC
>TARA_R100001443_G_scaffold47021_2_pt1 | contig 14102 bp, 28 predicted proteins | sample TARA_R100001443 | Tara Oceans TARA_R100001443 (sample SAMEA2622142) | marine metagenome | biome: marine biome (ENVO:00000447); feature: deep chlorophyll maximum layer (ENVO:xxxxxxxx); material: "saline water (ENVO:00002010), including plankton (ENVO:xxxxxxxx)" | depth 50 m
ATTTGAGTTATCAAAAGTAGCATAATACTTTGGTAAACCCGTTGTTGATGAATTTGGGTTGTATGTTTGTATAAAACTTACGTCTTTAAACTCAACAAACTCTTTTTCACTACTACTCGTGTAACTCAAAGAAAACGGAGCTAAAAAATCAGTAGGCTGTTGTAAAAACTGGTTTCCACTTGCCATTTGACCAGATGCATTTTTACGAAACAGATCAAGCTGCACTGTTTTAAGAATACGTTCTTCTGCGGTACGAATGAAAATAGGAAGATTATTTACAAAAGTTGTTTCCACATTCTCCGTATAATCTTGTATAGCGGTTTTTAACTCATCGTATGTAAAACTCATGTTGTCACCGTTACCGTTCCAACGCTACCTGTAGCTGTTAAGTTATTTGGTGGCGTTATTCCTTCTATGTCACGAAAGCCAACAGGATCAAAGCCATACTGTATAGATCTTTGCTCTGTAAGATCCTGCTCTGGTCTTGGATCACGCAAAGCTTGAGGATCTGGGTATGCTTTCGGAGGAAACAGTTGAGGATGTTTCGGATCAAACTCATCAGGACCAACCTTTGCACCTGTCCATTCTGTCTTCATCTCACGAAGGCGGTAACGCCGACCCGATCTGTCTGATATACCAAATGCGTTTTTGCCCGAAGCGTAGGCCATTAGACCCTCAAGTATTGAATGCTAGGCTGTAACTTTAAAGGTACACGATCTTCGTCCTCATCAGCCGCCCGTTGAAACTCCTCTTCGTACACACTCTTTAAGACCTGGATAAGTTGAGGCGCACGTTTCATTGCAAGGTAATAAGCCAAGCCTGCCACCATGCAAGGATAAAAGCGAAAAGGCATATCTGTAGTATTGACGAGTGCATCTGCATCCTCAATCCTTTGCACATAGTAATACACAATTTGATCAGTAGAGTTTTCTGGCACAGCCCAAAGATTAATAATAGGGCTAATCTGCTTATTAAACCAAAACTGGCTGGGCCTGCCCTGCGTAGTTTTGTCTGGCAGTGTTGCATATTCACCACGGCTAATGCGTTGAATCTCAAAGTCTGTGGAGCCCCTGCGAAGCACAATCTCCAACACATCAACTACATCCGCTGTCAAAGTAACCGTTGCAGTGCCTTGTGTAAGAGTTGCGGTGCCCTGCTTGACTGTCCAAAGGTTAACACCTCGATTGGCCCAATCAGCAAACATCAAGTTCAAAGATCTTCGCGCTGTACGTGCATCGTAACCAGTGCGAACCTCTAAGCCACACCTTTCATATGCCTCCTCGATGATCTCTCCGACATCAATATTAAAATCTCTTGAACCTGAAGTAGTCATCTATCAACCCATAAACACTTTTTGATTTGTTTTCTTCATGACACAACCACCGTTTTTAAATTTAATGATATCAATTTTAGGTTTTGAAGGTCTACCTAAAATCTCTGGAGGTCTGAAATCACCTCCACCGGGATCTTTTTTCTTAGACTTTGGTTTTTTATCTGTCTTAGGAGTAAAACCTCTTTTGTTTTGTTCCGATTGTGACGGTGCCTGTTCACCAGGTGTAAATCCCCTTTTGTTTTCGGTATTAGAGCTATCTCTTTTTAAGGTGGGTTTCATACCGAAGATGCTCTTATCCTCCGGTCTTGCTCTAGGACGCACACTTTTATCAACCGTTCCGTTGCCTACACGAGCAGCATCCTTTGGTCTTGCTCTAGGACGCGTTAAAGAGGGGTCATTCGGGGGTACAACTGTAGGATCTGTAAGCCCGTCTGTTCCAAGCCTTGCCATAACTTAATCTCCTTAATCAACCCATAAACACTTTTTGATTTGTTTTCTTTATAACACAACCGCCGTTTTTAAACCCTTTAATCTTACCACCGTCTTTTTTTGTGATTCTTTGAGGGTTTTTCCCCATTTTCCGAACCACTTCAGGGGCCTCTTTTGCTAAAGCTGTTAACCCAGGCTCTTCAGATTTACTAATCGACCCTCCAACGTTAAACTTTGCCTTTTTGGGGTTAACTCCTTTTCGCAACAAAAACTCATCAAAACTCATCGTATCCGATGCAGGGCCATCAAAAAACTCTTCTCTAAGTTTTTGCATTTCCGATTCTGTAGTTTTAGCCATCATCCTCATCCTCATGGTAGAGATTATCGAATATCCGATTTACATCCAATGTATAGTCTAAATCAGATTTTGAATAGTGTATATGTTGTGAGGGCCTAAAATCAGGCGCACCCTCCCCCGCCTGAAACCAAGCAGGGTGCGTAACACGCACACGATTATTTGGTAACGCAACAATATTACCGGTCCATTCCCCTGCATCTAATAACTGCAAAACATGGCTTTGTTTATGTTGTGCTGGGTCATCGGCTATCTCAGAATCCGTATAGTCCACAGTAAATAAATACTTTGCTGGATACATTTCCCCATCAATCTTTGCCATCCAAGGACAAGGCGTAGCCCGATCCAACACATACACAGCGTGGTGATGCGAAGCGCAGTCCCAAGGTTGTGCATCATGTGTTGCCATTGGTTCAGGCCACTCCTCTAATGGTATATCTGCAACGAGAGCAGTAATAGGCATACGTGCCCACATTGCACCCCCATGCACCGTGTCTTCTTCTTCCCCATCTGCTTCACATCCTGTGAAGATTACTTGAAAACTGAGACTACGATTTGGCATCGTAGTTACAGCGACTACCATCGCGTGTAGAAATTCTCCATGATACTTCTCATGGTTATGTGTGTACTCGCGGCGGACCCATGCTTTAAAGTATGGTACATTACTTTGTAGATACGGCATTAAGCTTTAGTTACTTTATACCCCATCTGCTTCGCAGCCGCCCGAAGTTGAGCAACCGTCATAGATTTCTTTTTTGAAGCAGGCTTGCCACCGTTCTTCATCCCTTTGGCAGTTTTGCCGCCGTTCTTCATCATACGACCACCCATTTTATTCATCTTGCCACCCATACGGTAGCCCTTCTTTTTCATCGCCATACTAATCTCCTTAAAACTGTCTTACAGCGCCTTTAGTTCTTTTACGTTTACCTTCCATCACTATTCCGCATCCTTTAGCAACAGCAGATCCCGCCACTTTTTTACCTTTGAACGGCCTCTTCGGAGCGGTTCTACCACCACCATTGAGATTCCTGACCGTAGCTTTTTTAGTATTTTTAACAACAGTCTTTCCTTTTGCCCCAGCCTTCTTCTTTTTCTTCGCAGTCGCCGCTCGATCTTTCTTAGAAAGAGAACGTGCTTTAGCTTGCGGTAAACATCTGTCAGGGTTCTTTTTGTCTTTCGAAGTACCACACGGGCCCTTAATAGAACCATCAGAGCCTATCCTCACCCATTTTTGTTTCAACCATTTTTTAAGCTCACCCATCTACTTGCCCTTACGTTTACCGCCTTTTGATTTCTTAGCATAGTTAGGATCTTTGCAATACTTTGATGCAGCAAGGTTAGCATAAGCTGAAGGGTATGTGTCAAAAGTACGTTTTGCCCAAGCCTTTCCTTCTGGACAAATTTTGCTTCCTTTTGATTTTTTAGAGGCTTTGCCTCCATTCTTATAATAAGTTAATCCTCGAATCTTATTCTTCTGCGGAGGCTTGGATATTTGTTGAGGCATTTGTGCCCGTGACATTGCCATATAATCTCTCCATCTCAACCTTGATGAACTCTATTTGAGTAGCCATAACCTCTGTGCGCTTGTCCACAGCAATTAAAGTCTTTGTCGTCCAACTCGCCCAGCTGTACATTACTGTACCAACCACACCAATTGTTGAAGTAACCAAAATTAAAGTTATCTGTTTACTCAACATTTCCAACGCTTTCTCGCTTGACGCAAACGCGAATTTGGATTTTTTGCCGCTTTGGGAAACTTCTTCATTTGACCAGCAGAACGAGCACAGAAAGACTTGCGCCTCTTTGCATCCTTACTACCAGGCTTTACCTTCCCAGTCACAGCAGTCTTTAACTTTGAACCTGGATTCTTACGGCGATATGCCGCAACACCAGCCTTAGTCATTCCCGCCCCAGACTTAGTGGAGCGGAAGTTCTTTTTGTTTCGTGCAGGCATCTTGTCTCGTTTACGAGCCATGATGCTACCCAAAGAAACCAGTTATCGAATCAATGTTTGTCAAAGTCACATGACACTCATCGTTAAAAATCATACCATGATCCGGTATGGTAATCTGATTGTCATCTGATTGATGAAACACCATAGATAACTGAGTTGCTCCACCGCTGCCGTTTTTAAACACTACAGCAGGAGAACCACTGCCAGCCGTTTTAACATAAAACGATTTCAGTCTGGTTCGCCCACCTTGTAAAGTTCCTGTCGAAGTAGCGGTCTTGGCAAAAATAGAAGCAGCCATTGTGCCCTCCTATTAAGAAGCGTCTGAAGAACTTGATATGCCGAGAAACTTCAAAACAATTACTGTGTCTCCACCCGGATCACCCGAAACAACAACTTCAACCTCATCGGCTGTTGCAGTGGCTGCTGTTGTGGTCCCACCGGACATACCTAAAACACCGTTACAAGGGAAAAATCCTTTGAATCCTGTGCTATTTAGTCCAGCAGATATACCATCAACAAAACCATCTGGATCTGCATCGGTTCCAACATCGTTTAGGTTCACGTTATTTGAGGAAGCAGTTGTAACCGCCACCATAACACCCATTGGAATAAAATTAGATGGAATACCAATTGAACTTTCTTTTCCTGAAGTAGCACCATTCGCAACAGTAATAGTTGCAGTGTATACAGAAAGAGTCATTTCACTGGTAAGAGAACCCGTGGTAGAGCTTTTGATAATGTTCTTAAAACCGTTCTCAGAACGAACCGGACCATTAAAAGTCGTATTAGCCATATGCTTCTCCTGTCTTGGCTAGTGTCAACTGCCCAATGCAGTTGTCAGGATACCTACAATATACATAGATTAAAACAAAAAGAAAGAGGCACAAAGTGCCTCTTTCAAGTAGGGAGGAACCAAATGAAAAAATCATTGGCAACCTCTTTATATCAGAACTTACGCTCCAGGGGAACCAAAAACACAACGTGGATCTGAAAAACCAAAGCTATAACGCTCACGAGCCTTATAACGCATGTTTCCAGTATCAAAATCAGCCTCCATGTTTGTAGACAATGGAGTACGCTCAAAGTGAAGAAATCCACGAGGCGAGTCTGTCATGATAAAAAACGCATCTGGATCAGTGAGGAAATCATTGACCGCATAACCTTGCGGCAACATCCCCATTGAACGAAGAGCGTTTGTATCATTGTCCGCAGTTCCAACCCGAAGGTTAGATACCATCAGACGTTCTGCAACAAACTGAAGTTGTCTTGGGATAAGAAGCTTCGTACCACGAAGAGCAACTTTCAAACCACGCTCGTCAACAAAACCAGAGATGCTGATAAGAGCATCTTCAAGAGATGTCTCATTCAAATCTGCGGCTGTGCCTGGTTCATTAGCAAACGTTCCACCACTTGTAAGTGGGTGGGACGCATCACACAACGCTACACCATCACCACCAGCAGAAGCGCCAGCAGTAAAGGCATTGTTAAGAACCGCAGCGGCCTTAACTTGCTTTGTGTGTGCCATTGAACGAGCCAACGCACGAGTATAACGCGAACCAAGACGATCATACAGATTGTCTTCGACTGCTTCCTCTGTTATAGAGAACGCAAGTGCGATAGTTTCGTGGTTGTAACGAGCAGTAAATGCTTCGTTAGCATCGTCAAAGTTTACAGCAGAACCTTCCGATTTGGTCGGGGCTGCTCCAAACCCGGATAACATCACCTCCTCTTCAAATGCTCGATCTGAAGATTCAGTAGTGTATATCTCGGCATGTTGGTTTTCGTACCTGTCGTACTCCATACCAAACAAGGCATTGAGACCGGGTTCCAACTCTTTCGCAAGTTGTGCGCGAGAAATAGCCATAAATCAGTCTCCTTACACGCCAGTCGTTGAAACAGTGCCACCTGCAATTGCACCGTTAGGTGAATTGAAGGAGTTGTTTAAACGAACGATTACAGGGATACCAGCCGCAGTAAAGTCTGAGTTTTCTGGGTCATCTTGTAGGCCCATAATCCTCAAATTTAAATTTGCAGTGGTGGCGATAGTGCTAACACCCAATGCCGCTGAAGACTTACCAGTTGTTGTTGAACCAGAAGTACCAGACGAAAAGTTAGCGTTTGCAAACACGGCTGCCCGTGCTGTTGCCTCGTCAGTCAATGAGGCATCTGAGCAGATTGTGTACAATTGCATTGGATCATCAAACACAAAAGCTTTGACGGGAAAATTAGAATCCGCGCCAGAACCAGGCCAGTAGTTAGAAAAAATTGTCTCACCAGTGGTAGACGAAACATACTCACAGCCATTGAATACACCAACTAGACCTACCGTCCCACCCGCAGCCGCACCAACAATATCAATAAATCCTGTTGACAGCGGTTTTACGGGTGAACCTTGGTAAATCGCGTTACTGTTATTCGAGGCGATGCGATATTCGGTCATACCAGTAGTGTTGTAGCCCTGACCGACTACACCAATTGGCTTCAAGCCAAAAGCACCGTTAGCATTTGCCATAATAGCAATCCTCTAAATTATTCGGAGTCGCGTTCACGGCCTCCGAAGGTTACACGACTTTGCCGACTAGCTTTAATCGGCATTGAAGGATGTTGCTCCTTCATAAGATCCTCATCCACAGCGGTCATTTGTTCGCGGGTTCTGCCCCCGTAATATGCAGTGCGTTCTGCCACTGTTTCAATAGGTATTCGGGCCAGCATCAATCCACCTTGACCAATCACCCCCTCGTATCGACCATTGTCAATAGTTGGAGCCTCATAGTCTGGATATTCGTCTTTCCGGACGGGTTCCCATCCTTCTCGCAGCTTGGAGTTGACATTCATTTTGTCCTCCTCACCACGCATTGCAACTCGTATCCAACGATGCACATATCCATCTGGCGGATCAGGTGCCTCAAGGTGACTGGGCGGTGCCCATGGTTTTCTGCGCGCTTCTTTATCGCGTGTCTCACTCTTTCGAGAAGTTCTTACGTCAGCCATTCCTCAATCCTTCACATATTTAGCATATTCTTCAAGCGGCACGTTTAAACGTTTCGCCATCGCAACTTGTGATGGTGAGAGCTTCACCGACTTGCGCCCCTGTTTTGCAGTAGTGCGGGTAGCTGAAGCGCCAGCAGGTGCGACCTGTGCTCCACCCGATTTCTTCACCGAAAATTTTTGCGGAAACTCCGCCCGAATACGGCGATCAAGTTCAGTATAGTACGAGTCTTCGTTTGGGTCAAACCCATCTTCTTCGACAAGTTTCTTATGCAGGCCAAATGCCGCATAAGTCATAACTTCATCTGACCCAAACCAGTCGTTTTTTTGGGCCCAAGCTTCCGCTTTAGGATCCGGTTTTGACTGTTCTTGAGGTTGAGGCGCAGAAGCCTCTGGCTGACTTGTCTCTTGAGCTCGTGTTTCCGCACGAGACTGCGCCATTCGTAAACGCTCCCCCTCAATCGCCATTTTTGAGAGTTGTTGCTGTGCTTCAAACATTTTTTCAGCATCACCAGCATCATGAGCGTCTTTAAAAGCTTTCTTAGCTCGATCTACCTCAGACTCAATACGACCACCGAACTCTGACAAATAACCTTTGTCTAAATTCTCAACACGAGATTGAAGTTTTTTGTTTTCAGTAAGCAGATGTTCCGCAATTCTTGCAGACTCTTCTGTTTTCTTTTGTTCATCCCGATACTTGCGAGTTAATTGATTGATGCGTTTTTGGACTTTGTTATTATAGTCTTCAACTTCATCACCAGTTCGTTCTTCGGATTCGGCTTCGATCTCAACCGTAGCTTCCTCTTGAGGCGCTTCTTGGGCAGCTTCAACCTCAACTTCGATAGTTTCTTCAACTTCTTTTACATCTTCTTCTGCCATAATTTTTCCCTCAAACATGTTTTATATCATCAGGATCAAGGATGGTTGCGATAACTTCGTCATCATTCAAAATACGAACTTCGCCCCCATCAATCTTAAACCGTGATCCTGAATATCGACCAATGCAAACCCACTGGCCCTCCTTGCACCAAGGTGTATCCCCAAACTTTTTAGTATCCGAATAAGCCATCGGACCTACTTTGAGTACATATGCAACAACAGTAGCCACATTTTCGCGTTCTCGTACCTCATCAGGCACGTATAAACCACCAGTTGTCTTTTGTTTCCCTTGGTAAGGCATAACTAAAATCCGCCAGCCTGTTGGTTGCGGTAGCCTGTCAAGAAGTGTTTTGTCTAGAAGAGAGGGTTCCAACACCCTGTTTTCAGCGTCAACATACGCGCTATCAATAGAAGAAGACTGCTCTTGTCTCTCTTTATTCATTTTTTGCGCTACGTGATCAGGAAGATATAGTGTCTTCGACATCTTCGTCAGCGTTCTCCAGCAGGGCTTTTACTTCCTCTCGTGCAAAGGAGAGGCCCCGTATCTCTCCAACGAGCATTTTATACTCATGAAAATCTTTTGCGACATCATGAGCAAGCGCCTCGGATATTTCATCCTGACGTTGCTTGAGGACTTTATACATATATTTTGCAAATGCAATAGTATCCATTAAACAATTAACTCAAAATGTGGCCCGTCAATGAAAGCCCGTTTTTTCATAGCGCGTTTCTTATCCACGTAAGCGTTCATTGCCTTTTCCATCATTCCCTCCCAGTAACGAATGTCCATAGGATAAGAATTTTCTTCAGTTGACCACGCAGCACCCCAACAAACACCAACGCCCACGTTTCGTGCACCTTCCGCCATGGCATCTGCTATCTCATCATACAGATTAAGCTCCCAACGCCCCGCAGGCGTTGAACCCGAATCGTAAGCCATAAGGTCAACCGCCAACCCTGGAATATGCTTGCTGGCAATAGTTTGGCTGGCCCCCGATTCGACCAGTTTGCGTTGTTCTTCTATAGTTCGAAGGCCGCAAATTACAGAAAAATCCTGTTTAGTCACCACTATAGCGTGTTTTACCACCGCAACCATGCGTTCATCAACGCCCTCAAGCCTTTCAAGGCTTCGTTTTCCTAGTTTAAAACCCATAGTTTTTTCTCCTTTGTCTTCTTCCCAAGGACTTTTAGGAATTGTAACTCTTACGCCTTTGCTCTCTAACTCTTTATCTCTCCAACCCTGAGTACCAAGTCGGTTTGCTCGTCTGTAGTGGCTCACTTATTTTTAAGCTTCATATATTTGCTAACAGCCCTGTTACCAAACCAAAAAGACATAATTGCAGCAAACAACCCCGCCGTAGCATCGTCCCATATTAAACTTAACGAACGACCAAGATCATGTCCTGTATCCATTAACGCAAGTAACGCCGTTACTTTAATGGCAACGAAAAGACCAAAAAAACAATAAGTAATGATAGGGCGGACACTACCTCGAAGTGCATTGATAAAACCCCCAGCATCCACGCTATCATGTTTATATAGCCCCTCTGTTTCCTTAATATCCGCCTCTTTGTCCAGAAGTTGTAGTTTCAACTCTGAGCGTTTGGACATCATGTCCATCTCAACTCTCATGATCTCAAGTTTATGCTTATGTTCCTGACCCGCTTTAAAATAGTTTAAAACTTCTGGCAAAAACGAAGTACCAAAACCCAGCAAACTCCCTAAAAGTGTAATCATTTCTCACCTGTAAAAGCTGTAAACATTTTGTAAATTGCCTGTTGATACTCTGTCATTGAGCCATCTTTACCAGACTCTACATCCCGAAGAGCATGTTCGTAGTCATCAAGTTGTAGTGCCATGATGCGTACCTGTTCTTTAGTTTCGTCTAACGCTTTTCTTAGGAGGTCGGCCTCTTCTTCTCTTGACATTTTTAGTCCCAGAACGTTGTTTCTTTTGGGAGGAACTTTGGCTCGCAGTGCGCTTGGATTTTGTTTTGGACGTAGACCCTTTTGGTCGTCCACGTTTCGTTTCCGGTTTGCTCGATGGATTTGGCAAAGTGGGCACAACGGTGGATGTCTCTGAAGGCGGCAACTCCTCCGATTTGGATTTGTTGCCCATCAATAAAGACAACCAAGATGAAAGCGAGAACCATTTCATTTTTCAGAACCTAGCCAGACCGCTATTGTTCCTGTCATGGCCCCACTGACCACCGAAATCATAGCAGATTGTTGCGTTGACAAGTCATCAAGGCTCATTCCCCAGTTTATGACTTTTATATACATAACGGTCATAACCATCATCATTAAGCGCGGCATCAGCTTATATTGAAGTATTTTTTCAAAAGTGTTTGTCACCTTACACCTCTACATCAACCCGTGAACCCTGCGGTTGCTCCACTGCTTTCCTGTCGCCCAACCTATCATAACTGTATTCTAAAGCAACCTGTTGCTGCTCAACCACCTTTTGCCGCCTGTGAACACGTTGATGTTCACGAGAAATGTTTTGCTGCGCCTGCTGACTTTCAATGCTGCGCTGCGCCTGTCGCACCTCATGCAACATAGCAAATTCTGACTTACCTACTACACTAACCAACTGCTGACCTCATAAGTCCAACCAAAAGAAATAACGCCCCCACACAAATAACAAAAAGAATTATGCCTGCTGTCCACTCTATAATTTTCTGCCTAAGTTCAATTCTTCTATATTCGTGTTCCCGCTTTTGCTTGCGTAAGTCCGCCTCTATTTGAAGTATCTCTTCCCAACTAGATGGCCCATACAAATAAGAAATGTAATCCTTCATCTCCTTTCGCATGGACTCAGCTTTCTTCTTAGCTGCAAATATCTCCATGGCTTGAGATTCAACCCCTCCACCCAGCGCCTTATACCAAGGAGGTTTCTGGGCCTGCTTCTCCGCAAAGTCCAAGTCAGCCATGGCACCACCCCATCGGGCAAGATCCTTGCCCATGGACTCCAAGTCTCGACCAACCTGAATACCCTTCTTTATGGCGTTAAAAGCTGCGGAAGCCCCAGCAATGGCTGTGACAGGATCTAGCATAACACACCAACGCTACTGTCTCCGCATTGACGCTTCACGCTGAACGTTGATACGCTCGATGTTAACGTCATTACGATCATCAGCAATCTGCTCCTGAAGCTCCAGTCGCGCCGAGTCAGTAACGGCACGTTGTTGCGCCTTCAACTTCTCTAGATCAAGCTTTGCTTCGTCAAGTTGCGCTTTGTTCTGCGCTTCCATTTGACGTATCGCAAGCTCTTGCATTCTAATCTGTACCAATGGATCAGCGGAAGGGTCATCCTGACCAGAGGCAGACATAGCTGGCATGATCTCCTGAATCATCTGTGCCTGTACCTGGGCCACACGAGTTTCCATTTGCTGTGCCATCTGTTGGGCTTGCATCTGTAACTCAGGTGTTGGGTTCATCTGTGCCGCCATTTGCAACTGTTGCTGCATATCCGCAAATTCCATCTCAACCATTGCCCGTGCTTTCAAACTAATATGCTGGAGGACATGGGACAAAATTCCTCCAAGGGCAGCAGGATTAGCTTGGAACACGGGCAATGAGAGCAAAGCCATATGGCTCTGGATGTGAGCGTCATGATCCTGCGGGGGAAAAGCCTGCGGAGTCTGACCACTCAACAACACCCCGTTCTCCATAGCTGGGTCCATTGGCTGTGGAGGCGGCGGGGGTGGGTTAAGCAACTCGTCAATGTTCTGAACCTCAAGGGCCTGATACATACGCCGATATGCTTGATGCAAATTGTGCATCTCCGGATTCGATTGCGCCAACTGCAATTGTTGTTGCGCCAACGCAATACGCTGCGACATCGAAAAAATATTTGGATCACTAACCGGAAGCACATCAATTCGTGCATCAAAATCTGTGCCCTTCACATCCTGCGGAGCACCAGCAACCTCATATGGATACATCGGCGGCAAGTTGTCTCTGAAAATCCGAGCCAGCAGTCTAAACTCATTCTTCTGTGCATAGTGTAGTCGCTTGTGAATCGCAGACATCACCTTCATGCCGCGCTCAAGCATAGCAACCGTTGTGCCCACAGGTGTCTCTTGGTTCATGTTTGACATTTGTTGATCTGCCAAAGCCACAAACCTACGCCCGTCATTAACCAAACCACCCATCAAAGCGTTCAATGTTGCAGACGGTTCCTTATATGGCAAAGGCACAATCGCATCACGAATACTACCCCCAGGTGCGTCAATGTCCCTAAACTCCCCCGGTTGCAAAGGCTCATCGTCATTGCGAACCCTCACACCCCGTGCCTTAAATCCAGCTGGCAAGTTAGACAACGTACCCGCATCGATCAATTGACGTAATAAACTAGTCGCCGCACGGCCCAACCCACCAATCATGTGAATCAAACCAAATCCGTAAAACCCAAGACCCGGCATGAACTTATAGTGCACAAAATACTGTATCTTACGTTTCAACCCGTCATCAGGCGTAAAGTTTCTGCGAATAGACAGTATCTCACTTGAGTCCTCGTCAATCGTAACAATGTACGGAAGCTTTACACCCGTGGGCTCCCCCATCGGATCAACATCCTCAAAGCCCTCAATGTCCAAATCAATGTGAAACTCCAGAACAGTATGAACATCGTCACTGTAATTCTTCGATATACCCTCTAACTCATTTACCTTTTGCCTGACAGAATCTTCCTCCTGATCAGAACCACCAGATAACTCAACGTCACGATACATACCCGCAACCTGCATCTTGCGTATTTCATTCTCATCCATACGCAATACATGAGTAACACGGGTTGCCGTCTGCAAATCACTAGCCGAATACGGAACCACCAAATCCTGTGCAGGTATAAACTTCGCCACGGCACGTTGTTTCGTAGGATCAAAATACACTTTCTTAAATGTCGATCCGCTCAACGGAAGATAAAATAACATCTGATCCATGTCTGGATCATATTCTTCCATGACTTCAATAATCTGGTAGTTCATAAAGTGCTTGACACGATTAGCCTGTGCTTCACGTTCTGGGGTCTGAGCACCAATAACCTGCGTTCTAACCGGACCGCCAGACGGCAGCAGTTCCTTGTATGCTTGTGCTTGGAACTGAGTGACACTCTCGCTAATCATAGGATGCGTAATCCCAGATGCCCCCTCAAAAGGTGTCGTTCTCTCGTCCGTCTTTAAGCCAAGTAGATCGAGCCCTTTGGTGTAAGTCTCTTCCCACTCAGATCGTGAATCTAAATCATCCTGATAAAAACCGCGCAACTCATTCGATAACTCGCCTAGAATAGATTGATCCAAGAACTCAGCCAAGTTCGCATCAAATGGAGCGTCAACAGGCGGAGCTTGCATCTCCATCATCTCCTGCACCATCACGCCACCGTCAGGCATCTGCATGACCTCCGCACCCTCCTCAAAGGACATCGGAACATCAACCGGAATCTCTACATCCGGTAAGCCCATGGTGTCGTCTAAATTCAAACCTTGAGCAACGAGTGGTGGTAAGGCCATCAGAACGTTCCTTTAAATTGAGAACCGCGAACAACACCACCGTCACGCATTTTTTTCATTGGAGGTAGATCCGTACCAGTTGCCATTCTGCCTAAATCAAGCATAGCTCCACCACCACGACCTTTTGTAGAACCTGCTTTTAATTTTTTTTGCAACTTTTTGTAAAATTGATTGGCTGTTTTTGTTTCTGCATCGTTTAAACCTCCAGATTGTGAACCTTTACTAAGCAACGCATTAAGTCTTTTAATTGCCGCAGGACGATCTTTTTTCGAGAGATCATCAATTCTTGTAAGCTCCATTGCGCGTGTCAAACGCATATTAGGAAATTGCTTACGAGCTTTTTCACTTGTCAGTTCAGACATCAGTAATACTCCCGTCTTCGAGGCGCATATTCATCGTTCATGTCATCTTCACCACTCAACGATACAAACCCACCTTGCCTAAATCGCATCAACGCTAACGTCATGCTATCACAAAAATCATCATGATCACCATTAGGAAATGATGTGACCTCCTCAATAACCTCGTCAGAGAACTTCTTCTCCACCGGATCAGGTGCCCACACCACCCCCGCCTCAAACAAAGGTGCAACCATATGCATTCTCGTAACCTTATCACGACCTTTCCCCGGCGCAAACCCTAAAGCTGGTAT
>TARA_R100001443_G_scaffold107918_3_pt1 | contig 14083 bp, 6 predicted proteins | sample TARA_R100001443 | Tara Oceans TARA_R100001443 (sample SAMEA2622142) | marine metagenome | biome: marine biome (ENVO:00000447); feature: deep chlorophyll maximum layer (ENVO:xxxxxxxx); material: "saline water (ENVO:00002010), including plankton (ENVO:xxxxxxxx)" | depth 50 m
GTATCCTAACGGAGAGTTTTCCGCTACATCTCAGTGGTCTGAACCAGCTTTCGATCCCGGCAATTATGGGTATGATTATGCAACAAATTTAAACGAGGGAATGGTAAATACGGTTACCGGAGTAGACGTGGTTTTTAATTCCGGAGGCGCTTTAGTAGAAAGTATTGAAATACTCTATAAGGAAATAACAGATGATACTATTAAAATTGTAGATAAATTATCTAAAAACTTACAAGGATTTGCCCACAATACTGAGTACTCTTTTACTTTTGATAACAGCAAAATATTTACTATTCTTCCTTCAACAGAGCTGTTAAGGCTTTATGATAACGTGCCGATTAAAGCTTTAGGCCAAACTATAATGGGAAACCGTTTAGTTTATGGTAATTATATAGAGGGCTATGATTTAAAAGACATATTTAACAACCCAGTAAAATTAGAATTTCAAACTAATCTGGTTGAAAACACTATTCAAAACACTACTTTAACCGCAAGCACCGACACAGGAGCTTATACTTTTGGCAGCTCTCAATCTATCAATAACTCTGTTGCTGTAATAGATTTTTCTGCTCTAGACCCTTTGACTCAGTTTAAAGCGGGTACGTCTTTTACTATTTATTTTACTTTCGAGCATTCAATATACGACCCAACAGCTAGTCAGCCCACTACTACTACACAAAATACAGAGGTTCAATTTGCCTACACGTTGCCTCAAGACTATACATCTTTATACGATTTAGTCGCTGCTACTGATTTTCAAGAGGCGATTGGAACCGCCTCTAATATTAAACCTGTTTATGACGCCGTTAACCCTACCTCATGCGCAGGGTTTACCTTAACAGACTTAGTTAACTGCTATGTCCCTACAACTCAAACTACTTCTACAGGAACGGTAACTAAGTTTTCAAGTGGTATTACTGCAGCAGGAGAGCCTATAGCTATTGTAAATAACACCCCTGGCTCAAGCAGTCTTAAACTTCAATTGCCTGCAATAAGATATGTTACCGACCCCGCAGTACCTAGTGGCGGATGGTATGAGTATTATAAAATAATATCTTTAAACGCTTCGTTTAGCTCAGTTTCTAATCCTAAAAGCTTACATAGTAATAGGGGATATGAAATAGGAGTGGTGTATATGGATGAATTTTTAAGATCTTCCACCGCTCTTGTTAGCCCTACTAACACTATTCAAATCCCGTGTTCTAATTCTAGATCTCAAAATCAAATACAGGTAAGTATTCCTTGGGCACAAAGAGCTCCCTACTGGGCTAAATATTATAAATTCGTTTTAAAGCCTAATCAATCAACTTATGAAACTATTTATAGCGAAACGTTTTTTAAAGACCCTGAGAGCTCTAGCTACTACTTTTTATTAGAGGGAGAGAATGCATCCAAAGTTGAAACCGGTCAAAGACTGATAGTCAAAAGAGATAGCGGAGGAGCGGTAGAGCAATGCGTTGAAGCTGTGGTAACCGATAAACAAGTTCAGTCTCCTGATTTTTTAAAACTTAGAAATCCTTTTGACACTACTACCTATAGCACGGAGCCTCCTGACAATCCTTTTGAGGTAGGGTATTACATTAGTGTTCCTGGAGGAGCCTACATGGAAATTGTTCCTAGTGGATTTAATATAACTTCCTCGGAAACGGTTGGGGGAAGTAGAGTAGCTCATCCAGCGATACGCTCGACATTTCCCAGGAGGCAGAAAACCAGAGGGTTTCCTATTGGGCGAGCTTTAGTAAATGTAAAAAATTTAGATCCTAGCGCTTCATCAACAGCGCAATATATTGACTATGACATCCCCGTTAATAGCCAAATTAACATAACTATTAAGCAAAGACGAGAAGGAAAAAAAGGGGGATTTTTAGGGGCATGTGAATACAGGTATAACACTTATGAGTCTCCAGATTTATTCGCTTCTACGAATTACGCCAATTTTCAAGCGTGGTTTGAAGGAGACAATATTGGGGATTTAATTACTCAAAATAGCATAGTAGATAACGGCGATGGTAGCGCAACTACAAACACTTATATTCCTGGGACCCCAATTGACGGAACTGCTTCAGGACTAAACGTGAGCGAGCCACCGGAAACTATAAAAGACACGGATAAAAATCCTTTTATACCTGTAGCTTTTTCGACTAATTCATATCAGTTTTTTAACGCTAACGATGGATCAAAATGGCTTTTAGCTACGGGAGCTGTGAGCTGTAAGTCTGGCGCGTTTAATATTGGTGGGCATGCGTCTAATGTGGAAATGGAAATTACGGTGCAAAGAGCAGACCAAGGAGGAGTGGTTGTTTTTGAGAGCCTTCCTTCGGATGCGCAGCCAGATATATGGTATGAAAATGAACTTAATTTTAATGTTAGCGCTAATGGTGAACATGAAGGAAATGTTAGCAATCAAAACGTATTAACAAAAACTGGTGCGGTTATAGACACAGGTTTCTTTAATTGTTACGCTTTTGGGAATGGAGTGGAAAGCTACACGGTAAGAGATTCTATAAAAGGACAAGCTTTAGCTTTAGGGAACAGAGTGACTACAACGTCAGGACAAGATTATAAAGAAGCGCATAGGTTTGCCGACTTAACTTATAGCGGAGTGTATAATGATGAGTCTAACGTAAATAAACTTAATGAGTTTAACTTAGGGTTAGTAAATTATAAAACTTTAGAAGACTCTTTTGGATCTATTCAAAAACTACATGCTAGAAAAACAGACATACTTACCCTCCAAGAAGATAAAATCTCTTACGTATTAGCAGGGAAAGATTTGCTTACAGACGCTGGAGGCACTGGCTCTTTAACTTCAGTACCTGAAGTACTAGGGCAACAAATCTCACGTATTGAAGAATATGGAATTAGTAGAAACCCTGAAAGTTTTGCAGTATTTGGGGCGGACAAATTTTTTACTGACGAGCAAAGAGGAGCTGTTATACAATTAAAAGGAGGGGCTTATAATCAAGAGTCATTAACAGTAATCTCGGAGCAAGGAATGAGGTCTTGGTTTAGAGATTTATTCCATGCTAATTTTGATGCTCAAAAACTGGGAGGCTTTGACCCTTACATGAACGAGTATGTTTTATCAGCTAACAGTATTACTTTACCATTTGTAGGCAATTGTGATTTGTGTGGCAGTTCACGTAATATAACTATTCCTATAGGGGAAACAATCTCTTATTGTGTAAATGTAACGGAGGAAGTAGGCACGGTAGAGATTGAATTTGTTATTCCAAGCGGAGGAAACTCTAACGTTATTACTGAAGCTAATACCCCGGCTGCTAGCGCAGGGTTAGTTAACATAATGGCAGAAACCAATTCAGTGGCTTCGTCGGGAGGAGAGATTGTGGTGGAAGATTCTACATCAAACAACACCTATACTATTACCGCTTTGTATAATGGGACCGTTACGACTGTAACGACTTCAGTTAATGGAATTTTAACTGTAGCTAAAAATTCAGTATATGCTAGCGACTTAACTGTTGAAGTGTCTTCTAACAGTATTAACGTAGACACTATAGAGATTACAGTAAATTGTCCTGTTCCAGATGAAATATCCATAATCCAAGTAGGAATAGGAAGTAATGCAGATAGAGGTAAATTTATTCACAACGAATATAGGTGGCAAGATGGCTTGTTTAACTCGCCTCTTCATAGCGAACAGATGGAGTTTGCAAGTGGAACTGAAAATCCTTTAGTTGGACAATATTTATCTTTAACAGGAAGTCAAGGAGCGGGAGTAATTCCGGACGATGATGCTAAAGTTTTTATTATTAGTAATAAAATAAAATTTGATGATTATGATTTTTCTCCTAATACTAATAATTTTAGATACTTAAGATCTTCTACTTTATATGGGAACATAACCTCTGAAATAATAACTTTATTAGCCGCCTCTACCTCTGCTACGCCTATTGAAAATAATAGCCCTGAATTCTTTGCGACTTTTACTATGCCTAGTGGAGCTACTGGGGATAATTTATATTTAATTTATGACTATAGAGATTCAACAGAAGTTCAGTTATGTTATTCAACTGTAGATTTAAACGATGTTTGTTGTGTGGGTTGTAATGTAGAGCCTACGCCGGTTCCAACTCCTTCACCTACGCCTGGCCCGATAACGTGTACTTCTTACTCATTAGCGTCGCCATCAACGTGTACTTCTTATTCGGTGCAAGCCACTGTTGATACACTAAATATTGCTTTTACCAATTGTGATGGTTCTACAGGCGAAATAAAAGGGCTGCCACCTGGGGATGAAGTAGATGTATGTTCTACTGTTACTCCAGTTACACTTCCAGCCACAGCAATAATAACCCCAGGATCAAATTGCGGGGGAACCACAAACACTTTTACCTGGTTGGGTTGCAACGGAACTCAATTACAAGAAACAGTAGGTGGGGGAACTAGCAGTACGGTTTGCGCTCGAAACATTCCTATTAGAACTCAAGGAGTTACCGGGACGGTAACAGCGGCCTCTACGTGTACAGAGTATTATTATGCGGCTATTCAATGTGGTCCAGGGGGAAGAAGAGTATTTTTATCGGCAACCGCCTCTGTACCTTTGGTGGGCGCAGGTAATATTGTTTATTATGATGAAATAAATTTAGCCGGAAATAATATCCCTATAAGAAAATGCGCGACTATAGAAAAAATCAACTGGGGTAATGGAGCTGATGGATCAATAGTGGGGCAAGCATCCTCGTGTAAGGACACTACGAATTGTCCGCCTCCACCCTCTCAAGCTGCAAACCCGGTGTGGCTATTTAGTGCAACTCAAGGAAATGGAGCGCTTTTTGATACGGATTTAGTTTGCGGTACTTCTGTGTTTTGTTCGGATCCTGTATATACTTCGGTTACGTCTCCGGGTAATTTATTTTCGGGTGACACCCTGTTCTTTAGCGATCGACAATTTAATAAACCATTTAATGGAGATGCTTTATTTTATGGATTTAGAGCTCCTGTGACAGGCACGGTTTTACCTACTCCTGGATTTATGGAAGGATGGGTTCAAATTAGCAATGACGGAAGAGTAATATCATATTTAATTTGTCCTTAAAAATTAATTAATTTTACACTATGGCAACAGCTGGATTATATTACATAGACACTTTTAACTTTGCAGACGCTACTGCAGTCTATACTGATGCGGCTTTGACTACTTTTGCGCCAGATGGGTTTTATCAAATGGGGGGAGAAACTGCCCGTGAGCAAATAAGTGGTGTTTTAAAACCAGCAGAACCTTGCCCTTCGTGTGTAAAGCCTTCACCGGATCCTACACCTAATTTTATAATTTCATATAAAGCTATAGATAAAGTTACGAGCGCTGTAGATTATGTGCTCGCCGACACTAATTATAGTTTAAACCAAGAAGTTACTACTGATATATCAGCTAACTGTTGGCTTTTACAGCAATTCTCGGACGTCAGCACCTCAAACACCATCACAGGTTTATGCGTGCCTATTCCGCCAGATCAACCTGTATATTACGAGTTAAGGTTATGTCCCGCTTCTAGCACTACGGGCGCACCAGACTCTATATATACCTCTATAGTCCCTACGCTCACTCAAAAAAGATATTTATATACTATATATGCGGCATATTATCTATATGAAAATGCCCAACCTGTTGCTACTCCACTGCCTGGTATTCCTTTAATAGAAACCGGGCTCTCACTAGAGGCTCAGGCTACGTGCCCAGCGCCAGTGACAAAGTATAGTTATTGGAACGCTCAAAATTGTCAGACGCTAGCGACAAGAGTTTTCCGAGCTCCACTACAAACATTTTTTGTAGCAGGTGAGTCGGTAAAACATACTACTAGCGGAGGTTTTGTTACGTGTTATGAAATAACTGGAGCGCGTATAGGAAAGGACACCTCTTACGATTTAGAATATTTAGGTTCAGATCCTGTATACACAGGATGTACTACGGGTGCTTCCCCATGTATAGTAGCTGCTCCTACTAACACTTCGTTCTTAGCTAGAGAGACAACAACTAGCTTGGAGTATCATGTTCTATTTGATTCAAGTTTTAAAGTAAACGATAACGTAGAGATACAAGCTAGCGGCGGTGTACAAATTGCAGGGTGCTACAAATTAGTTGACCAGTCTACTACTCCTACCACTAACACAATAGTAAATTTCTGCCCTGGTGTTACGGGCTGCGGCGTTTATAATGTGTCTGGGATAGGCACATGGAAACGATGTAAAGATGGAGCTGTTCAAAACGAAGATTTCACCTTAGTTCCTAACGCTCAAGTATGTGCTCAGCTAGGTACGGCGTCTTTTTCAGGAGGCACACCGACACAAGTAGGGGTTTGTAATCAAGACATAATTACCCCCCCAGGAACTACGTTTGACTATTTCAATGCTAAGCTGTGTGATGGTACAGGAGGAACAATAAGCGTTAAAACAGACGGTGTAAGACCGACGGTAGGGCAAGCGGTAAAAATAAACAGCGGATCAACATGTTATATAATAACTAGCACAGGAGGTTCTACTTTAGCTACCGATGTTATTACTAATATTTCTAATAATTGCAACCAGTGTAACCCTCCCGTCTCTTGCTATGCGCATAGCGTTGAATACAGCTCTAGCGCAACTGTTTGTCCAGATGGACAATCTGGAACTTTTGGAGTTACTTTTGCGGACACTAATGACTTTGCTACGGCTACTAAATTATTTAGCAGCGACGGATGTGTTAGCAGCTCGCCTGCAAACATAGGTACATACGCTGTAACTAGTGGAGGAACTAAAATATCTAGATATTGGGACGGTACAACTCTGGGACCAATTACTACCTGCAGTACTACGCCTCAACAAATAACAGGAACCATCACCACTATAGATAACAAAATACAAGGCGCCGCGTTAGGTGTAGGATATACCTTAACCGGATCGGGTCTTAATTCCACTACAACAGGATCGTCGCCTCTATCAATTGGAAGCCCTGCATTTAACACAGACGTATCTGTAAATAGCGGGTTTAGCATAACAGGAAAAAACATAACATACAACCCTACAAGCATTACACAAGACTCTTCTATTACTGTAACGATAGAAGGAACAATTTCAATAGACACACCGGCCAACGTATATAGCGTGTTGACTTGTGGTAATAATCTAGTGTATAGTGTTGATTCAGGGGCTCAAACTTTATCCCCTGGTCAGGTTATCAGATTGCAACCCGATAATGGAGATCCAGCTAAATGTGCTAGAGTGATGTCTACCACACCTTCCCCAAAAAATGCAGAGTTTATAGATTTTGTAACAAACAATGGATGTGATAATATTAGCTGTGTATCGGCAGGGTTTGACTTTGGCTTTGCCTTCTAAAATATTATTTAGTATCTTAGCGTATAAAATTAAATCCAATGAAATCTATATTTGTTCAGATAGCTAGCTATCGTGATCCTGAGCTTATTCCTACTATTAAAGACTTAATTGAAAAAGCTTCTAACCCAGAAAACTTAAAGATATGTATAGCTCATCAATATAGTGAAGAAGATGAGTGGGACCGATTAGATCAGTTTGCTGATGACGCCCGGTTTACGGTTATTCAAATTCCTTATCTAGAGTCTCAAGGGACTTGTTGGGCGCGGAATGAAATACAGCGTCATTATAATGGCGAAGACTATACGTTACACTTAGATTCTCATCACAGATTTTGTAAAGACTGGGATAAGGAGTGTATTGATATTATAACTAACCTTCAAAAAGAAGGGTTTAAAAAACCTTTGCTTACCTCCTACTGCCCAGCTTATGAATTGCCGAGTGAACAAAAAAGAGACGGCGCGGTTTATGGTATGCGACTAAACACATGGAAAGACGGGGTAGCTTTATTTCACCCCTTTGAGCTGGAGAAAAGCGCAGCTCCTGTCCCTGCAAGGTTTTATTCAGGACACTTTGCTTTTACATTAGGGCAGTTTTGTAAAGAGGTTCCTCACGATCCTTTAATGTATTTTTATGGGGAAGAAATATCTATATCGGTTAGAGCTTATACTCATGGCTATGATTTGTTTGCACCTCACAAGCATTTAGTGTGGCATGAATATACTAGAGAAGGGCGCTCCAAACATTGGGATGATCACAGCCGATGGTTTGATAGGGATAACGCTTCTAAAGCACGAACACGTCAACTTCTTGGAGTAAACGGAGAAGTGTGTTCCCCTTGTAACAAAAACACTTTTAAAGAATATGGGTTAGGAGAAGTAAGGACACTTGAAGAATATGAAGTATATGCGGGGGTTAATTTTAAAAATCAAACTATTACTCATCGCTGCAAACGCAACTTACCTCCCCCAGGAATTCCCGGAGATTCGCTCTATTATGAGGCTAAGGAGTATCAAATTAAATTAAACAAATACGACTTCCTGTATAACGACATTGCTTTTGCAACCGTTGTAATGGAAGATGATGCTGGCATGGTGGTTCACCAAGACACGATAACTATTGAGGAAATAAAAACCCTTAAACAAGAAGATTTACCTTACATAACTGTTACCCGCAGTGTAACAGGAGCAAACCCTTTGAGGTATTTAATATGGCCATATAGTCAAAGCCATGGATGGGGAGACAAAGTGGTTAGTTATTTTTAGTAAATTTGTATATCTAAAATTTTTACTATGCCTGATTATACTTTAACATATAGCGAAACATCTAAAGGATGGCCTTCTTTCTATTCCTATTACCCAGAATACATGGTGGGAATGAACAATTATTTATATTCTTTTTCTGGAGGCAATATTTATCAGCACAATACTAATGTAGTTAGAAATAATTACTACGGGGTGCAGGGGATATCGGAAATTACTAGTGTGTTTAATGACGATCCTTTAACTAATAAAATATTTAAAACAGTGAATTTAGAGGCGGACACTGCGTGGACTGCTTCGTTAGAAACAGACCTTCCTAACACAGGGCTAATTGATTACAGTTGGTTTGTGCAAAAAGAAGGAGATTGGTTTGCGTACATTAGAACTGCAGGCGGAGATCCGGCAGAGTTAACTGAGTATGCGCTTCGGTCTATGAATGGTATTGCTCAAAGTTTATCGGTTACCGGGACAGCTAACACGCCTATTGTAAATTTTGCCACGACTATAAACATAGGGAATATTATAAGTATAGGAGATAGTCTTTATTCCGCCAACCCTCCATATACAGGGCCTACCTTAATTGGAACCGTAACGGTAATAGAGGTGGATCTGGTAAATGGAATCAATAGAATAACTGTTGACGCAACTGTCGCTGGTGGGGCTGCTCCCACGCTTCAAGATTCTTTTATTTTATACATTAAGAATCAAGAAGCTGAGTCTCATGGAGTGTTAGGGCATTATATGAAATTCGTTCTGCAGAATACTGCTACCATACCTACGGAGCTGTTTGCTGTAGAGTCTCAGGTTATGAAAAGTAATCCTTAAAAATTAGTATCTTTGTTAATAAATGGAATTTAATATAAGACCATTGAACGACACTGACTATAAAGAAGTTCTTGTAGGCTGGTGGCGAGATTGGAAATGGACACCTCCGCTTCCTTCATTTTTACCAGACAATGGTAAAGGTGGTATAATGGTTTTAGATAAAGACACCCCTGTTTGCGCAGGGTTTATATATATGACTAATTCACAAGTAGCTTGGGTAGACTGGATTATATCTAATAAAGATTATAAGAAAAAACCACAGCGTCAAGATGCTTTGACATTACTCATTAAAACATTAACAAACATCTGCAAGGATAGCGGTAAGAAATTCAGCTATGCTTTATTAAAAAATAAAAGTTTAATTAAAACATACGAGAATTTAGGATATACCGCAGGAGATAACTACACACAAGAAATGATAAAATTATTATAACATGGCAGCATTTACAACAATCGCAACTACTGCTTTAGCCGTCGGTGGCGCAGGAATGAATTTTGCCCAAGCCGCTAAACAAGGGAAGCTACAACGTGAAGCCGAAGCAGATGCAGAAAAAGCAATGAAAGCGGCTCGCGACAAATTACAAACAAATTTTTATAAAGGCTTAGATCTAAATCTAAAATCCTTTGAGCAAGAGCGTGATGCTTTAGCTGGCGTTGGACAGCAGCTTATACAGGCTGGCCAAGAATCAGAAAGGGGAGCTGCCGCAACAGCAGGAAGAGTAATGGCAGGAGTACAAGAAGCAGAAAAAGACATTACCAACAGACAGATACGAAGTCAAGAAAGTTTGGAGAAGTTAGTGGCCGGCGAAGAGTCACGATTAAATATGGCCGAGACTAGATTGGATTTAGCAGAAGCGGAAGGAGCTCAAGAAGCAGCGGCTGAAGCAGCTGAGAATGAAGCAGCGGCTATTACCGCAGGGATACAAGGGTTAGGATCAGCAGCAGCTGGTCTATCTGAGTCTTCAGAGCTTTATGGTCAAGATCGAGATGCAGCGAAAGCTGCTAGGCGTGCAGGCCGAGTAACGGCGGGTAATCCGGAAGGTAAAACTCAAGCAGGTAATTTATTGGCCGGTGTTGGAGGTAAAATTTCTGGTTTATTTAAGAGTATATTTGGCGGAGGTGATTAAAATATAAATAATGGCAACGTACTATAAGTATAAATCTCGAGAGGGAAAGGATCAAATAGACTGGAGGGGAATAACCAAAGGCATTACAGATGACATTACAAGAATAGCTGGTGAGCGTGAAGAGCAGAGGCAGCAAATTGATAAAGATGTTTTAACTAATTTAGAGACCATTGCTGACAAACCTCAAGGGGCTTACACTAAAGAAAACGAACGTATTGCCAACTATGCCGAACAAGCCTCAGCTATTGCTTTAGAAAACCAAAAGCTTTTAAAATCGGGAGCTATCACTTTAAAAGAGTATACTGCGCGGACTAACACTGCTGGTTCTTCAACTAAAAAATTATTTACTTTATCCAAGCAATACCAAGCAAACTATGAAGAAGGAATGCAAAGATTGCAATCCGTAGACGGCAAGCCTCCAGTGGGAAGTGAAATTGAAGCTATGCTGATGGGTTCTGTAGAGCGCTTTGGGCCCCCAGGATCTACTGATTATTACATAGACCCTGTTACTGGAGAGGCTTTTTTGGCTAGCACTATAGAAGAAGGAGACCCTAATAGTTATAAAAATACCAAAGAAATAGGTGGGGTTAACAAAGCTTTAATGAGTGTAGGAACGGCCGAAGGTATTATAAATAGAAAAGTAGATCGTTACCAATCTGACGCCGAAGCTACGCGGCTTGCTGACGCTCTTGGGACTGAAATAAAAGTATTGCAAGATAAGTACCCTAACATTAAAACTAAAGAAGACGCTTTTGCTCGAATGTTTGATGCAGAGGGAGAGCTTAGTGATTTTGGTAAAGCGGTTAATAAAAGCATTGAGGCCTCGATGGTGACAGACATGTCTAAAGCTAGTATGTTAATAGACACTATGGGAGCAGACGGTTATTTTATGTATGCGAAAAATGAGGATGGAAGCTTTACAAATATCGCTACTAACGAAAGAATGGATAAGATAGAGGATGCCGACAAAGCAATTGAAATGTTTGTTGATAACAGCGGCGCCTATCAACCTAGGTTAAGTGAAGCCCAAGAAAAAGCTGCTATAGACGGGGTTCGTGATATGATGAGAACGAAGCTTGATATTAAAGAAACTGCTGGAGAGACAGATTCTGTAAGACGTGCGAGATTAGCTCAAGAAAGAAAAAATAATCAATCCACTAGAAATAAAGGAGCAAAAGATAATACCGCTGTAACAAATCTAGCTAAATTATTTTATGGAAGCGAACAAGACGCAGGCGCGGCAGCTAACTTTATAAGAGGGCTGTCGGGTAATGAGGATTTGAGAATAGAATTGCAGGGTGATAATATGATTATTCAACGAGTAAAAGAAGATGGCACTCTTGAAACAACAGGAGAAATATCTAAACAAGGTGGGCTTAAGAATTTTATCGAAAGCTCGGTTACTCTTTTAGGAATAGATATTAATAACATTCAAGACGCTTTATCTAGATCGGGGGTTTTAAAAGACAGGGATGGAAAGGAATTTCAACCTAATCTTATTTCTTTAATTTCGCAAACTACCACACAAAAAGTCCCCTCAACAGTAGATGAAATAACTACAATGATAAATAAAGATGTTAATGACATTCAAATCACCGCACAGCAAGCAAAAGACGAGGAAGATTTAGCAGAAATTTTATCTTCTGCTCTGGGTAAATATAATGTTCAAGTTACAGAAGAAACATTTGGAAGTGATGCAATTGGTTTAAAGCTTCCTACGGGGGAATTATTAACGGTGGATTTAAAAGAAGCTACCCCTGAAGACATAAAAGAAACTATTAAAACATTAATTCTTGGAGACATTAATAAAGATACTTTAATAAAATATAAAGGGAAATTGGAAAGCGGAGGCGGACAACAAGGCTCGGATACCGGGGGGAATGTAAGAAAATAAAAGAATAAAAAATGGATGAGCAATTATTAAAAGATTTTTTAGCAACCGCCCAAGCCAATAAATATGATTGGGAGGTAATAATGCCTAAGTTTCCAGAGCTTGCCGATGTAGATCTTCAAGTATTAAAAGACTACGCAGAAACAGCGAAGCAAAATAATTATGACTATGCCGTTACAAACCCCTTGTTTCCAGAACTGTTTCCCCAAGATCCTTTAAAAAAAAAAGACGTTACGGAATCAAGTGGAAAAAATGGTTCTTTGGTCTCACCTACAATTACTAACACCCCTACTCAAACTACGGACGCTAGTGTTTTGCAGCAAAATGCGTTACAAGCTAGCCCCCGGTCCGATACGGCGGTTTCTACTTTAACACCCCCGCCTTCCGTTCCAGAGACAGAAGGAACTGAGAGCATTACACCTGAGTTAATGACTTATGAGGAAGAGTTTGTGGTTCCTCAATTGAATTACGAATACGGAAACCAAGGATTTATTTTTGAAGAGTCGGGAGCTTTTGGGGACTCAATGAAAGTTACGGCTGAAAACGGAGAAACTTTGGACGTTAATTTAGATGTATTCCTAGATTCAACTAAAACTAAAGAAGCAGCTGCGCTGAAAGATTTTATAGTAAAAAATAAAACGCGCCGAGGATTAAATCAAATGGAGTCGGAATATATTTCCGCGCAGAAGAAATTTTATAATGAAGAAGAAGTTAATACCGCAGTAACAAAGATTGGCGAGCAAACTTTAGGTTATGTAAAACAAGTTCAAGAGTATCTTGCAGACAAAGCTAAGTTAGACGAAGAAATGGCGGCGCTCTCAAGCCTTACCGCTCAACAAAGGAGTAGTAAAGGTAAAGAAATCAGCGCAGTTATGGAAAGGTCTAAAGAGTTAAGAGAGCTTAAAAAGCAGTTAATTAAAGGGCAGTCTGTTTTAGTTAATAATGAAAGAAATTTAAAGGTAGCTGCAGGTAAATACTTTGACATGCTTGCGGAACAAGGTACCGTAGGAGGCGCAAGTTATAATAGAATTTTAAAAGGAATAGGAAGAATAGCTGCAGGAGCAACAAGCTATGCTGTAGATGCCTTAGTCTCAGCGTTGCCTTATGCTGGAATGAATCCTGTAGAGTACCGTCAAATGTTTGTGGATATAGCTCGAGAAAAAGGTTTAGAAGTTCCCGAAAACTTTAAAAACATGACAGAAGATGAGCTTAAAGAATTTTATTCTGAGGTGGCAAGAACAGAAGAGCTTACCACACAATCTACTACGGGACAAACTATTAAAGTTGGTGAAAAAAAAATAACATTTGGCGAAGAAATAGAAGCGGCAGTATATGATAAAGGAAAAAAGACTGTTAAATTTTCTGATGATGTTGGATTAGGGGAAGGCCAAGGGCTTTTAGAGGCTATTAGAACAGGAGCTCCTACTCTTCTGGGGGATAAAAATGTGTCCGAACAATATGATCAGTTAACAAGTGAAGGGTTTTGGGGCGGTGCATGGCTGGGCCTTATGGAGTCTATACCGGCTATGATTGCGCCAGGAGGAGCGGCTGGTATGGCAGCGAGAACTGCTATGATGTTTAGTCAAGTATCTGATCATTATGATGAGGAGATGGAAAATAATCCTGAGTTTAAAGACATAAGCGAA